>Ga0180431_10000260_pt1 | contig 75223 bp, 70 predicted proteins | sample SS_ome_11_FD_132459 | JGI IMG/M metagenome (GOLD analysis project Ga0180431, IMG submission 132459) | Hypersaline lake sediment archaeal communities from the Salton Sea, California, USA - SS_1_MS_1 metaG | ecosystem: Environmental > Aquatic > Non-marine Saline and Alkaline > Hypersaline >...
CCACCAGGGTTCGAACCTGGGACCGACCGGTTATGAGCCGGTTGCTCTACCACTGAGCTATGGACCCAATCTCCGTGCCGAGGATATGTCGGTATCCTCTTGCCTGTCAAGGAATTCAATCACCTGCGTGCCCATGCTTCCCTTGCAGCACGTCGGCTCGCGATCGCCTACTCCGATACAGGGCGGATGTCGATCTCACCAACGCCAAGATGGACTGACAGCAGTTCTCCGCCCTCTCCCAGAGTCGTCTCCACACCGCACGCAAGGCCGTCAGCTTCTATCTTTTCTAACCCGACGAACGGCCCAACGGAGATCTCTCCGATCCCTGTCTCGGCGTCAATCTCGTAGGAGGCATCGTCTCGCAACTGGATATCGACGTTCCCCGTTCCCAGGACGATGTCCATCGTCGCTGCATCCCCTCCGCTCACGACGATGTCTCCCGCGCCGGAATTCACCGTCAAGGAAGGCCCAACAAGGCCAGTAATCTGAATCTCACCGAGTCCCAGCTCGATCGAGGCCGTCCCGGAGACATTGTTCAGGCGGACGTCGCCTGCGGCTTGCTTCGCGATCAATTCGATCCCCGCAGGCACGGAGATGACATACTCTATCTCCCAGTAGGAGCTCCGAGGTCCCTTGGAATGGATCGTAAGTCCACATCGCGTCGGCTCGATCAGAACTGAGATCTGATCGACAATAGTCTGTGAGTGAGAGCGCTTCAGCGCCACGATTCGCACCTCGCCATCCGCGTCGCTGTCGCCACCGGACGACTCGACCGTGAGCTGTCCAATCATGTTATTGATCTCGATACACCGGCCGGAGAGCAGTACGGCCTGCTCGATCGTCTCCTCGACCTGCGGCCGATCGAGCATCGGGCCGATCGCCGGCCGCCCAATCGCACCCCACGTCGCCGAGAAGCCGACCACAGGACCGCCAACTCGTGGAGACACGCCATCCAGTTCCTCATCCCCCCACTCGAACGTGAACAGCGGCAACAGATACCCAAGGTGCAACTCGAACCCGAACGAATGGAGCGGCTGCGCTTGCAGACTGACAAATGGCTCAACCGCGAAGTACGCGCCATGCCTGGAAAGCGCGAGCGGCTCAGCGATGATCCCGCAGGGACCAGGCAGACTGTCATCCTCACACTGCGTTGTCGCAGTCTCAAACAGCGTCAACGAGCTCCCGCCGCCACCAAGAACCATGCCCAAGGTTAGCAAGGACCGCTCATCGCCGCCGACCACCAGACCCACTTCGAGACCGCCGAACCCGATGGCCAATTCCCCGTATCGGCTCTCCGACACGCTTTCCTTCTCGCAACCCCATCCGATGGCTCCCAGTGACAGTCCACCAAGAGAGCCTCCTCGGCCCCGCCCCCCCGTGAACAGCAACGCGTCGCCGAAGCCTCCCAGCCCCATGTCCCTCAGGAATGCGTTGACCGCCGCTAGATCCGGTATGTACACCCCAATGCTAGACCCGCCCAGTCCAAACCAGATGGTCTCATCCACAGGGTCCTCGTCCGTCGCCAGTCCTGCTGCTCCCACCAGACAAAGCAATGTCACTATCAGAAATACCTTGCGACGCATGTTCCCTCCTCTTGATCACGTATCCCCCTTCCTATCAGAAATCGATCGCTTCAGCAAGTTGCCGCGCTCTCTGCACAGTCTTCAAGCACCCACAGCATTGAACTTCCGCCGCCAAACACCATACTAACCAAGTGATCATCCGGCAGGCCGATGGCTCAAGAAGGAGGCCGAATGCAGAAGCTACTAGAGAACATCGTCGCCAGCGCGAGCGGTTGGATCGAACTCCGCTATCAGGCGAGGAGCACAAAGCGAATCACCGTACGAAACGGGAAGCTCGAGGAATCGTCCAGCGCGCTCCTTGCAGGTCTTGGAGTCCGTGCACTGGTCGATGGTGTGTTCGGCTTCGCCAGTACGACAGATGTTTCCGAAGGCGGGGTCCTTGCGGCGATTGAGGCGGCACAGGGCGCAGCCAGGACATCCGCAAGCGCGAAGAAGGAACGGATAGCCGGGCTCGCGGACGCGCCGATGGCCACCGGGACATTCGCCGTCGCCACCGACGACCCACTCAACACACACACGCTCGAGGAGAAGCTGGGACTCGTGCTTCGCCTCGACGAACGGATTCGGGCTGCAGCAAGCGCGATCGTGTCGAGCACCGCGTCGTATGGAGAGATCCAGGATGAAAAGATCATCGTGACCAGCGACGGTGCATCTTCGCATGTCTTCGACTCGAAGCCGGAGCTTCGAGCGATCGCCGTTGCAGGACGAGATGGCGACCAGACGATGGGGCACGAGAGCATGGGCGTCACCGGTGGCTGGTCCGATCTGCTCGGCATCACCCCGCCGGAAGAGCTCGCCGACAAGGCGGTACATCTTGCGGTAGATCAGCTGACAGCAAGCCATCCCGCCGGGGGGGCAAGCGTCGTCGTGCTTGATCCATCACTTGTCGGAATCCTGTGTCACGAGGCGATCGGGCACACAGTCGAAGCCGACATCGTCCTCGGCGGCGCGGTGACGTCAGACAAGATCGGAAAGACCGTTGCATCCGAGCTGGTCACCCTCTGCGATAGCGGCATAAGTGAACATGCTCCGTATGCGGTTGGGATTCTCCCAGTCGATGACGAAGGGGTATTGACGCAGCGCACAGTCATCATCGACAAGGGCATCCTCCGCTCGTTCTTGCACAACCGCGAGACGGCGGCACACTACGGTGTCGCTCCGACGGGAAATGCCCGCGCGTTCGTTTACAGCGACGATCCGATCATCCGCATGCGCAACACGTATATCGAGCCGGGTGACACATCATTCGACGAGCTCGTCGGCGGCATTGAACGAGGCTACTACCTTCGCGGGCTCGGAATGAGCGGCCAGGCCGATTCGAATGCCGAGTTCATGTTCGGCGTCGCCGAGGCCCACGAGATCGTGGGCGGAAAAGTTGGCGCGTTGGTGCGGGGCGCAACGATCTCAGGGAATGCGTTTGACGTTCTGAAATCGATCGACGCCATCGGCGATGATTTCGCATGGGACCACGGCGCCGGCCATTGCGGGAAGGGACAGCAAGCCAAGGTGGACGCTGGTGGCCCACATCTGCGCTGCACACTCACGATTGGAGGGCGACAAGCATGAGCGACCACAACCTTCTCAATCAGTGTCAGAAGACGCTCGACCTCGTCCGAAAGCACGGCGCCGACCACGCGGAGGTCTTCGGTCAGACGGCACGCACCATCACATCATCGGTAGAAAAGGACGATCTGCAGATCTCGAAGAGCCAGCAAGAGACACGGATCGGCGTCCGTGCATTCGTCGGGACTCAGGTGGGCTTCGCTAGCACCAATGATGTGGCGAAGCTCGATGACGCCGTAGCCGATGCGGTGACCCTGGCGAAGGCTTCGCCAGGCGACCCGAACAACGTCCTTCCGGAGCCCTGCATCGTTGACCCCGTCGACGGAATGTATGATTCGGCCACCGAGTCGTTCACCACCGCCGATGCGGTAGCGCAAGCGATCCGAATGCTCGAGGCGGCCAAGTCCGTCGACTCCCGCGTCATCGTCGGGGAAAGCGAGTTCTCGGCTGAGCTTCGCCGACAGGTCGTGGTGAACTCGCTGGGCATCGAGACCGAGGAGCTTGGTAGCCTATTCACATACGGCGCCCTGACGACTGCACGCGATGGCGAGACGGTCTCGAACATGGCCTACCGGTTCGGTGCAGCCCGCCGCATTGATGGCATCGATGTGGATCCGATCGCCCGTCGCTCGAGCGAGGACGCACTGGGCTCACTTGGCGCTTCGAAAGGCGAAAGCTTCACTGGTCAGGTTCTCCTCGAGCCGTTCGCGGTGCTGAGTCTGTTCGCTCCACTTCAGTTCCAGCTGAATGCCCGGAACGTGCTTCGGGGCATGTCCCGTTGGAAGGATGCTCTGGGGCAGTCCGTCGCGGTGCAAGGCTTCTCCCTCATTGATGACGGCCGGCTCCCTGGAGCCGTGGCAACCGCCTCTTTCGACCGTGAAGGGACACCGCACAAGCGACTGCCGTTGATTGAGGGCGGTGTCTTACGTTCGTTCATGCACAACGCCTACACGGCCCACGCGTTCGAGACACCGAACACCGGTCATGCCGCCGGCTCCGCCGGTTCGCTCCCGGCGATTGGACCGACGAACTTCATGATCCTCCCGGGCGAGATCTCAACGAGCAACCTGATCTCGGAGATGAAGCGCGGGCTCATCGTCAGCCGTTTCTCGGGGAACACCGATCCCGTATCCGGTGACTTCTCGGGCGTGGCCAAGGCGGCCTACTTGGTCGTTGACGGCAAGGTTGACCGAGCCGTCTCCGGCACGTTGATTGCCGGGAATATCTTCGAGGCACTCGGGACGCTGTCCGGGATCTCGCAAGAGACGGAGAGCGTATTCAACTACACATTCCCTTCCCTGCGACTCGAAGGGATCTCAGTTACTGCGGAATAACAACAGGAGCAACCAAGCAGAAGAGCGTACGGCGGCTGCCTCATGGCAGCCGCCGTACATTCCCTCCAGGATCCTCGGGGCTAGAGCTCAACCACTGGATCGATCGCTGGCTCAGGAGCAGCCATCTCAGATGCTGGAATCACAATCCCCGCCTCGATTTTCTTGAGTTCCTCCGCTCTCGCTTCGAGCGCCTGCTCGTCTCCCGAAACGAGCACAAGCAACGTCTCACTCTCCAAAAGATACGCAAGTCCATAGCCAGCCTTCTCCTCACGCGTTGCAGCGGCTAGCCGGACTCCACGCACGACATCCGCACTCGTTTCGATCTCCTCCACAGCAAGTGCGTCTGGTTTCTCATCCGCTTCAATGATTCCAAGGGCGTCAAGCAGTGCTGCCTCCGGAACAGGCTCGTCAACTGAGGTGATCTCGATCTCGATCCTTCCATCCGGACCGCTGAGGAGCACACTGCTGTCGGTCTCATCGATCGTCCACGTTGACGGGAAGACCAAGCCAAATCGACCTGCCGAATCGATGTACACAGCATCCGTAGGCTCAGGCAGCAAGGTCGGAATCGGTGACTCAGCCCCACCGTCCCAGTAGACCATCATGTACGCCGCGAACAGGATTCCAAGCCAGATCGTCAACAGGAGAAGTGCGTTCTTCATTCCACGACCTCCCTTTCTCCCCTCTCGCCGTTCGCACCTCCGGGTCAGCGGAGCCGCACCACCGCCTCCATTCTAGTTCCCAAGCAAGAAGAAGCCAACCGCACTCTCCGCGAACTTGCACCAACACCTCATGTCAACATAGACTTGATGCATGACTCGTTCTGCGACTACAGCTGTCTTGTCGGTCCTCTTCCTCGCCCTCTGCGTCGTCGCAGTCCATGCGGAGGGTGAGGCATGGGTTCTGACAATCGACGGAGACATCAACTCCGGAACCGTCACCTACATCCGTCGCGGTATCCATGATGCGACTGTCTCCGGAGCCAGCGCCATCGTGTTCGTGCTCTCAACGCCGGGAGGCCACCTGGACGCGGCCGTCGCGTCGCGCAAGCTCTTGCTCGACGCGAGTATCCCGACGATCGCGTACGTCTCCCGGGAAGCATTCTCCGCCGGCGCTGCCATCGCGATTGCGTGCGAGACGATTCTCTTCTCCCCCGGCGGCGTGATGGGCACAGCCACCCCTGTGACCGTGGTCGGACCGAGTCTCCGCGAAGCGCCGGAGAAGGTGATCAGCGCGACACGCAAGCTGTTCCGCGCCACGGCAGAGTTCCATGGCCGTCCACCGGAAGTCGCTGAGGCGATGGTCGACCGCGACGTCTCGATCGCCGGACTGGTTGAGGCAGGCAAGCTGCTGACACTGACGTCGCACGAAGCGACCGAGTGGGGGTACTCCGATGGCGAGATAGCATCGATCGAATCGTGGCTGACGGAGAACGGCTACAGCCGTATTGTGCCGTATGAGATCCGCTGGATTGACCAACTAGTCGATGCCCTAACGTCCCCGATTGCTGTCGGTCTCCTGATCACCGCCGGCTTTCTCGGGCTGATCGTTGAAATGCTGATGCCTGGCTTCGGGATCCCTGGTTTGATCGGAATCGCGTGTCTTGGCGCTTTCTTCTGGGCTCACGTCCTCGTCGGCCTCGCCGGCTGGGAATCGATCGCATTCTTCTTCGGAGGGATCGTCGCCGTCTTCCTAGAGATCTTCGCCTTCACAGCAGTCGACTTCGGCCTGAGCGGATTGCTTGGACTGATCCTGATCGGTCTCGGGTTCTACACAGCGCAAGTCGGCCCGTTTGCGGGCCGCGAGCAAGCGGTCCAAGCCATTGCGATCGTCTCCGTCGGACTGATCGTTAGCGTCGCAACAGCAATGATCTTGCTTACCAAGCTTCCTCGAACCCGTCTGCGCCTAGGCGGAATCATCCTCTCTTCAGCCATCACCGGAAGATCCCACCCAACAGCTCAGGAGAACGAATCCACTCCCAGCGAGTGGATCGGCCGGCAAGGCGTTGCAGTAACCGACCTTCGCCCGGTCGGGAGCGCCTTGTTTGGTGAAACGCGAATCGATGTGGTTTGCCAGGAGGGACATCTCCCCAAGGGAACGTCCGTCGTCGTTGTCCAAGATGATGTCTATCGGAAAGTCGTTCGACGCAAGGAAGAGGAGGCTGAAAGATGATCGGCTATATCGTGCTCGCGGCAGCCGTTCTCCTGCTGCTCTGGCTGTTTTTCTACTTCGTCCCCATGGGACTCTGGATCTCTGCACTAGCCGCCGGTGTTCCTGTCGGACCGATGACGTTGATCGGAATGCGGCTCAGAAAAGTCAATCCCCATCGCGTCATTCTTCCAATGATTGCAGCGTGGAAGGCGGGACTGCAACTGGCCATCTCTGATCTCGAAGCGCACTACCTTGCCGGCGGCAACGTAGAGCGCGTCGCCCGAGCACTGATCAGCGCGGACAAGGCGAACATCGCCCTCGACTTCCAGCGCGCAGCCGCGATCGATCTTGCTGGACGTGATGTACTTGACGCGGTCGCGATGTCGGTCAATCCGCGCGTCATCGAGACGCCAAAGGTCGGAGCGGTCGCCGCCAATGGAATCCAGTTGTTCGCCATCGCCAAAGTCACCGTGCGCGCAAACATCGATCGGCTGGTCGGCGGCGCCACCGAGGAAACCATTATCGCCCGAGTTGGTGAGGGAATCGTCTCGGCAATCGGATCAGCCGAATCGCACAAGGAAGTATTGGAGAACCCCGACAAGATCTCAACGCTGGTTCTGGACAAGGGACTCGATGCCGGGACCGCATTCGAGCTTCTGTCGATTGATATCGCGGACGTCGATGTCGGCAAGAACATCGGCGCACAATTGCAGACCGACCAGGCCGAGGCCGATCTGAAGGTTGCTCGTGCCAAGGCCGAGGAGCGCCGGGCCATGGCAGTCGCTCGCGAGCAAGAGATGACCGCCCTGGTGCAGGAGCGCCGGGCGGCAGTCGTCGAGGCAGAAGCCGAAATCCCACGCGCGATGGCCGAGGCATTCCGAGCCGGCAACTTTGGAGTGATGGACTACTACCGGATGAAGAACGTCCAGGCGGACACCAAGATGCGAGAAGGGTTCGCCAGCGATGATCAAGCATCATCGCGAGACCGGATCGAGGACGAATAGATGCCAAGCACCAGCTCCGCGAGAGAACAACTCCGGAAGCTCCTGCGCGATGACCCGCGCGCCGCCATCCTCCTTCGGGAGCTGCTGGGGCCGCCACCGGCACTGCGCGTACGCAAGGCAGAGGAGGATCCGTAGGCATGCTGAAACGAGCGCCTTCCGCCCCCTCCTCGGCGCCGGAAGGCGCTCAGATCGGTTTGGCGGGCAGCCTGTGTCCCACGTAGAATAGGTCTCCCATGCGACTGGCAATGCGGATCCCAGACTTCCTGACAATGTCCCGCGGCTTCATCGCCGCAGCAGTCTTGTCGCTTGGCTTCGCTGGTGAGGAGGCGCTCGAGGCGGTCATCCTGCTCACCATGCTTGGTTGGACAACCGATATCCTCGATGGCCGCCTGGCACGCAAGTACAACAAACCACCGACCTGGGTCGGAGAGAAGGAGTTCGCCTTCGATATGGCGATGGTCTTCGCCGGTCTCTGTTACCTCGTCTTGTCCGGATTCATTCCGTTCCTGCCAGCCGTGATCTACGTTATGGTCGCCGCCGCGTTCATCGCCTATTTCCGCTCCAAAATGGTGACCATGTCATTTGCCACGCCGGTTGTCGCCCTCCCCTTGGTCGTTGCCTATTTCAAGGCCCCTCACGCACTCATCTGGTATGTGATCTGGATTGCAGCGGCGCTGGCTTTCGATTGGCGCCGATTCGCTGGCGTCGTGCGGGAGTTCATCGAGAACGCCAGGAATCTCTCCGGGCGCTAGAACAACCGACCCGTTCCCTCTTGTCCAACGTAGGCCAGTCCGCGCTCTGTGGCAACACGACCTTGCGGTGTTCGTTGGATCAGCCCTTCCTGCAACAGGAACGGCTCGACAATGTCCGTAATCGTGTCCTTCTCCTCCGATAGCGCAGCTGAGAGCGTGTCTAATCCAACCGGTCCACCATTGAACGTCTCAACGAGTGCTGTAAGCACCGCACGATCAAGCTCGTCAAGACCTCGATCGTCGATCCGCAGCATCTCGAGTGCCCGTCGAGCGATGTCTGCGTCGATCGCTCCCTGCCCTTTGACTTCAGCATAGTCCCGCGTACGCCGCAGGAGCCGATTGGCGATTCGTGGTGTCCCACGAGCACGTTTGGCAAGCTCTGCCGCTCCCTCGCCGGTCACCTCAATACCGAGGATTTGCCCAGTCCGGATGACCACTGTCTTCAGATCCTCAACCGAGTAGAACCCCACGCGGAACGACACCTCGAATCGATCGCGCATCGGGGCCGAGATCAAGCCCGCCCTCGTGGTCGCGCCGACCAACGTGAACGGAGGGATGTCGATACGGAGAGACTGCGCGTTCGGCCCCTCCCCAAGAATGATATCGATCTTGTAGTCCTCCATTGCTGGATAGAGGATCTCCTCGACATTCCTCCGAAGCCGATGAATCTCGTCGATGAAGAACACGTCGTGTGGCTTGAGGTTCGTCAGGATGGCCGCAAGATCTCCGGCCTTGTCGATGGCCGGGCCAGAGCTGATTCGGATGTCGACTCCCATCTCGACCGCAATGATCTGCGCAAGCGTCGTCTTCCCGAGGCCGGGAGGGCCATGCAGCAACACGTGATCAAGCGACTCGCCTCGCTTCTTCGCTGCGGCGATGTAAATACGGAGCTTCTCCTTGATCTCTCGCTGGTTGATGTAGTCGTCGAGCGATGTCGGCCGAAGACTGAGAAAGGCAGCATCGTCCTCTCCGAACCCAGCCCCCGCAATCCTCTCCGACCTCATATCTCATCCATTGTACCGGTCGTCTGCAACCCACTCCAACCGGTTGCGCCCCTCTGTCTCGGTCGCGAGTGATCGGGTACCATTCGCGGCACGGTGACCATGAGCAATGCAGCAGTCGTCAGCATCGGCACGTTTGATGGAGTTCACGTTGGACATCAGGCGATCCTCAACGAAGTCAGGAGCCAAGCCAGCAAACGCCGGATCCCTGCCGTGGCGTATGCGTTCGCCCTCCCACCTCGAATGCAGGCTGCCCAGCACGCGGAGCGCGGATTGCTTTTGCCCAGATCAGTCAAGGACCAGCTGTTGCTTCGCACCATCGATCGCGTCGTTCATGCATCGCTTTCTGAAGTCCGCGATCTGTCTCCATCTCGGTTTGCCGAGGTAGTGCTTTCCGATCAACTCCATGCCGAATCCGTTGTCATCGGCGGATCGTTTCGCTTTGGAGCTCAGCGAGCAGGAGATACGGCGACGCTCCGGTCCCTCGGCAAGCAGCACGGTTTCTCGGTAACCGTTGTGCCGCCCATCCTCGTTGGTGGCACGCCAGCGAGTAGCACGCGCATCCGATCCCTCCTGTCCGCTGGCGATGTTCCCGGTGCCACGGCGCTTCTCGGAAGAGCCCCTGTTCTGATAGGCGACGTCGTGCGCGGCGATCAGATCGGGCAAACGCTTGGCTACGCAACAGCCAATCTTGCGCTCGATCCACGCGTGCTTCTCCCGCATTTCGGCGTCTATGTCGTTCATGCGTTCATCGGCGAGCAAACCGACTCAGCGGGCAAGCCAGCCCTTCTCTACATCGGGATGCGCCCGACACTCGGGACACAGGAAGGAGTGCCTCGTTGTGAGGTGCATCTTCTCTCTGAGTCCGATGTCGATCTGTATGGCCGACGCATCGAGATCCATATGCTGAAGCATCTACGTGGAGATCAGAGGTTTGCCACGCTCGCCGATTTGCGCCATCAGATTGACCAGGACGTAGAGAGAGCAAGCGCCTTCCTTTCGGGAACCCTCTGCCGCCCTGCACCGATCAGCGGTTGAAAAGCCAACTTGGCTCACCTACCATCTGTCCGGCATGTTGGCGTTGGGAGTCGACACATCTGAGCCGCTCGGCGGCGTCGCCCTCTACGATGGACTTGGGCTCGCAGACGAACGCTTGATGGAGCAACCACTCCAGCATGCCGAGCGGTTGTTTCCGTTGATTGAGGAGATCCTGGACGGGAACGACGTGGGGAAGGGACACATCGACTCGGTATGCGTCAACCGTGGTCCGGGCTCTTTCACAGGATTGCGGATCGGTGTCGCCGCGGCGAAGGGCTTCTGTCAGGCCACCGGCGCTGCACTGGTTGCCGTTGATGGAGCAGATGCATATCGGGCACGAGTGGCTGGCACGCAGCGCGTTTGCGTCATTCTAGCCAGTCGACGAGACCTGCACTACGTCCAGTTCTTCGCGGGTTCGAGGCCGAAAGGTGCAATGCGCTTGATGCGCCAGCCGGAACTGGTGGAGAGCTTGCGCAGTGAAGAGCGGCAGGTGACCGTTGTCGGCAGCGGTGCACGCCGTGTGGCGGATTCGCTGCAGGGGCACCCAATGGTGCGGATTGCCCCTGACGATGCGAACCGTCCTTCCCCGTTGTGGATTGCCAAGATGGGTTTGGACGAGCAACCGCTCGACCAGCTATATGAGGTCGAGCCACTCTACGTAGAGCCCCTCCTTTCATCAGGAGGCGCGTGCTGAGGTGACAGCAACATGTCAAGAGTTTGCGAAGTTTGCGGGAAGAGACCGGCTGCCGGCAACTCCGTCAGCCATTCGAATCGCCATACGCGGCGCGTGCGTGCGCCAAACCTTCAGCGTGTCCACGCTGTCGTTGGCGGAAGGAAACAGTGGATCCGCGCATGCACCCGGTGCATCAAGTCCGGTCGGGTCACCAAGGCAGCTTGATCCGTCAGGCGCAGTTGCACGAGGCGATGTAGTTCATCATGCACAAGGGCACTCAGAACACGGCCTCGAATTCGGAAGCGAAGCCCGCGCTTGTTGACGGCAAGGCAATTGGCGTTGAAGGAACTCGGATCCGCATACAGCTTGACTCGGGCGTGATTGGGTTCGTCGCCATGTCCGGTCAAGTGACAGAGGATACGATTCGCGTCGGCCAACGAGCCACATTTCGCATCGTCTCGCCGGGTGAGTCCAACGGGGCTCCGATCCTCGCATTCGCCGAGCATCCTGCCACCGCTCCCATTCCACAGGAGTCGTTCGATCGGGATATCGTCCGGCTGAGAAACGCGCTCGCCAACCATCATCCTTCTGCCCCAACCAACTCCGCTGGGCCTGTCGAACACATACGCCTCGGCGAGGAGCAGATTCGCAGCTGGATGGCCCGCGTCGAAACAGGCATGGACCGGCTGCGGAGAAACCGGGCCAAACGACTGGATGAGGAGTTCTACAACGGTTCATAGGGGAGGTCGACATGTCGAGAGGGACGGTGGTCATCGATGCAGAGCGATGCAAGGGATGCAAGCTGTGCATCACGGCGTGTCCTCACCAGGTCCTCGCATCTTCCGGCACGCTGAATAGGAGCGGATACAATGTAGTGCACATGGAGAATCCAGAGGCCTGTGTCGGGTGTGCGTTCTGCGCGATGACCTGTCCGGACATCGCAATCGAGGTCTACCGAGAAACGGTCACAACCTAAGGAGGGGCGATGGGTGAACGACTGCTATTGCGCGGAAACGAGGCCATCGCAGAAGCTGCGATTCGCGCGGGATGCGAATGCTACTTCGCGTATCCGATCACACCACAGGCTGAGTTGCTTGAGCATATGGCGAAACACATGACTCGTCTCGGCCGCACGTTTGTCCAAGCGGAGAGCGAGGTCGGCGCAATCAACATGGTCTATGGGGCTGCGGCGGCGGGCGTTCGTGCCATGACTTCGTCGTCCTCTCCGGGGATCAGCCTGAAACAGGAAGGGATCTCCTATCTTGCGGGTGCCAACCTTCCTGCCGTCATTGTGAACATCGTTCGCGGAGGGCCGGGGCTTGGAAATATCGCCCCGTCACAATGCGACTACTTCCAGGCTACGCGAGGCGGAGGACACGGGGACTACCGGACCATCGTACTCGGTCCTTCCACCGTGCCCGAAGCGGGTGAGTTGACGATGCTGGCGTTCGACTTGGCCGACAAGTACCGCATTCCGGTAATGATCCTCGCCGATGGATTGCTTGGCCAGATGATGGAGCCGGTCGAGCTGCCCGATCCAGTCGATGTGCGTTCACTGCCGGAGAAGCCTTGGGCACTGACCGGCGCTGCCGGGAGAGAGCCAAATCTCGTGCACAGCTTCGACATGGATCCAGAGGGCCTGAGACAACTCAACCGCGACCTGCAGGCCAAGTATGAGCACATTGCCAAGGAAGAGACCCGCTACGAGCTCTTGGAGACAGCGGATGCCGACATGGTGATCGCCGCGTATGGCACGATTGCCCGGATTGCGAAGTCTGCCATCCGAATGGCGCGCGCTGAGGGAATCAAGGTCGGTCTGTTCCGCCCCATCTCGCTCTGGCCGTTCCCGTCCGAGCCGCTTCGCGATCTGACACAACATGCAAAGACAGTCCTAACCGTAGAGATGAGCGCTGGCCAGATGCACGAGGATGTCCGACTGGCCGTCGCAGAGCGGGCCGCGACACCCTTCTATGGGGAGACGGGTGGCGTCGTCCCCACACCCAGAGCGATCCTGAATGAGGTGAAGAAACATGTCCTCTAGCACGGCCAACATGACCAAGGTGTTCGGCCGTCCGTCAAGCATGACGGATGCGCAGTTCACCTACTGCCCCGGATGTAGTCACGGCGTGGTTGCACGGATCATTGGGCAAACGCTGGACGAACTTGAGATCGCGGAGCGAACCATTGCGATCGCTCCGGTGGGCTGTTCGGTGTTCTGCTATCTTTGGTACCGCTGCGATGCGATTCAGGTCGCTCATGGCCGCGCGTGTGCCGCGGCAACCGGCCTGAAGCGAGCACGTCCCGACCGGATCGTCTTCTCTTATCAGGGCGACGGCGACTTCGCGAGCATCGGAACGGCTGAGTCAATCCATGCCGCCAACCGCGGTGAGAACATCACGGTGATCTTCATCAACAACCAGATCTACGGAATGACCGGTGGAGAGATGGCACCCACAACGCTTGTCGATCAGAAGACAACGACAACACCGGATGGACGCAATCCCAAGCTGTTCGGCTACCCGATTCGTTTCTCGGAGATGATTGCGCAACTCGACGCCCCGGTGTACGTCACGCGCCAAGCTGTCTACGACACACGCCATATCATATCGACGACAGCAGCAATCAAGAAGGCGTTCCAGAACCAAGTCGACGGCAAGGGATACTCGCTCGTCGAGGTGCTCGCAACCTGCCCGACCAACTGGCGCATGACACCGCAGCAGGCAAATGAGCACGTGGCGAGTGTGGTCACAGAGGTCTTTCCACTCGGCGATCTCGTCGATAGGGGGTAGCTATGGAGCAGTCAGTCGTCATCGCCGGTTTTGGTGGTCAAGGTGTCATTCTCGCGGGGAAGATCCTCGCTCAGGCGGGAGTCGATCATGGGCTTGAGGTAACCTGGCTTCCATCCTACGGACCCGAGATGCGCGGCGGTACAGCCAACTGCACGGTCGTGCTTTCCGATGAGACCGTAGGTTCGCCAATCGTCGACGCGCCCACCGGTCTCATCGCGTTGAATCGTCCTTCGCTCGACAAGTTTGAAGCAGCTGTCGCCGACACAGGCGCCATCATTATCAACACGTCACTCATCGACCGAAAGGCGCAGAGAGAGGATGTACATGCCCACTATGTCCCAGTCAACGACATCGCAGTCCGAATCGGCAATCCGAGGACAATTAACATGGTGGCACTCGGCGCCTATGTCGCTGCAACTGAGGTTGTACCGCTCGATGCGGTGAACGCCGCAATGGCACGAATGATGGAAGAAGGCGGCAAGGCCAAGTTCGTAGATGCCAACACCGCAGCACTCAAGGAGGGCTATAACGCCATCTGATCCGGTTCGACTCATTGCGCACGAGACCGTATTCCATGGTCGTCTGCTCGATGTTCACGTCGATCGGATCGAGTCGCCAACCGGCGAACAGACAACCCGGGAAATCGTCACTCACCCCGGCGCCGCGGCCATCGTTCCTGTGTTGCCGAATGGCCGTGTCCTCCTGGTCCGCCAGTACCGCCACGCGGTTCGGTCACATCTCTGGGAGATCCCCGCCGGGAAGGTCGAGCCCGGCGAGAGTTCGATCTCCTGCGCACAGCGCGAGCTTCGCGAGGAGACAGGACACGTTGCCGATCGTTGGATCGAACTTGCATCGATCGTCACTTCACCCGGCTTCTCGGATGAGCGCATCACCGTGTTTCATGCATCCGACCTGCGTCAGATTGAACCACCGGGAGCTCACGAGATCGCTGAGCAGTCAGCGTTCACATTTGAGCGAATCGAGCAGATGATCCTCGACTGCGAGATCCAGGACGCAAAGACAATCCTTGCCATCGATTGGATCGTTCGACGCCCCCCACTGGGAAGGTGACCTCACGTGCCCCACAAACGCACCCATTACGGGAAGACGCCGCGTTCCCTCGCTTCGCGGTTCTTCCGATTCGGCCTGTCTCCCGATGGGACATACCAGTTCGACGGATCTGCTCTCCCGCTCCAAACGCATATGATCGGTTCCGGAGAGATCGGCGGAAAGGCCCGCGGACTGTTGTTCGCCATGAAGTCGATTCAGGACGGCGCGCAGATCACACGATTCCAGGAGCTCCTGCGATTCCCCGATTCGACAATACTCACATCGGAGCTGTTCGATGCGTTCATGGAGATGAACGACCTTCGGAGTGATGTGCGCGCAGGGTGCGAGGGAGCGGTTTCTCTTGAGGAACTCGAGGAGCGGATTGTCGCCGCCACATTCCCGTCGGAATGGACCGACGCCCTCGTGCCGTTCCTTGAGCATGAGACCCGCCCTCTTGCTGTTCGCTCCTCGTCGATCATGGAAGACGATCCCGAGCACTCCTTTGCCGGGATCTATCTCTCAGATTTCCTGCCCAATACAGGGCCGCTTGACGTCCGTCTCAATCAATTGACAACAGCGATCAAGCGTGTCTACGCATCCACGTTTGCTCCCAATGCCCGCGCGTACCGAAAGCGTCATGACCTCGATTGGCAACAGGAGAAGATGGCGATTCTCATCCAGAACATGATCGGGAGTCACTACAATCACGACCTGTTCTACCCGCTCATTGGGGGGGTTGCCTTCTCCCGCAACTACTATCCATGGACAGATCGACTCAAGCCGGAAGACGGCGTCGTCCGTCTCGTCGTCGGAACCGGAACGCGCGCCGTTGGTAGAGAGCATGCTCGCGTCTTCTCGCCCCGCCTGCCCGGCCTTCGGCCGGAAGGGTCAGATACCCCAACCATCATTCGCAGTTCGCAAGAGACCGTCGACGTGCTGGACATGTCTGCCGGCCATCTCGCACAGCGGAGGCTCGGCGAACTCGGGAACCCCATCCTGGCAACCATCTGCTCTCGCATCGATTCGGAAGGAGACCTGCAACCTCCCCTGTACGCAGTCCCGGCCACCGCGCCCAGCGAACGCCTGCTAGCCTCGTTCACTCGCCTGATCGAAACGAACAACATCATGCCGTTCACGCCGCTGATGCGTGAGCTTCTTGCAGCGCTGAACGGGCTACTGGAACTGCCAGTCGACATCGAATTCGCCATCGACTTCTCCGGCCCGGATGCAAAGGCGGCGCAGTCTCCGTTGTTCTACGTGCTTCAGGTTCGTCCCCTCGGCAGCCGTCCAGAACACCGCCGAATCCATGTGCCTCGCATCCGCGAGGACCAACTCATCCTTGAATGCCGCCAGGTCCTCGGCAACGGAAAGACTGACAGAATAAGACATCTCGTGCTTGTCGAGCCGACGGCATACCGCTGGGACAAGGCGTACGATATCGCCCGATCCGTAGGTCGGATCAACAGCCGCTTGTGCGAACAAGATGAGCCCTATGTCCTTGTTGGCCCCGGGCGCTGGGCATCGACCAATCCCCAGCTTGGCGTTCCGGCTCAGTACAGCGAGATCTCAGGCGCATCGGTGATCGTGGAGATGTCCACCGAGTCACTCGCACCTGAGCTCTCATATGGCACGCACTTCTACGCGGACATGGTCGCCAGCGACGTGCTGTACCTCGCGTTCCGGGAGGAATCGGGGGATCGACTGAACCGAACTCTGCTGACGGATCAACAGGTCGTCTACCGCGATGAGTTCGTGACGCACTTCACCTTTCCCCAAGGGCTTTGTGTGTTCGTCGACGGAGAGCATCAGCGAGGCGTCATCGCTTTGCGAAGCTCGCGTGGCAGCCGCGCCATTCGGCCACGGCGGAGAAAACACTAGCCGAGCTGCAGCTGCTGACTCGTTCTCGCCTACTCAAACAAGTCGACGAGATAGAGCAGCTCCTCATCAACCGGCCGCGGCGCAGCAAGTGCATCCCTCAGTGGAACGGGAACGATTCTCGTTCCCTGAATAGCTGTCATGACATCGAATCGTCCGTTCAGCGCAAACTCGATCGATGCAGCGCCAAACCGCGTGGCAAGGATCCGATCGAACGGCGACGGGCTGCCACCCCGCTGAAGGTAGGCTAGATTCGTGACACGCACGGGCATCTTCATTCGTTCCGACAGCCGATTCGCCACGTATTGCCCCACACCTCCAAGCCGCGCGTGGCCGAACGCATCCACTTCAGCTTCCTCGACGACTTGCCCTTCCTTACTCTTGGGCTGAGCACCCTCGGCGATAATGACAATGCTGAATCGCTTTCTCAATCCCGCCCGCCGCTCGATCTCCCGGAACACTGAGTCGACATCGAACCGCTGTTCCGGAATCAAGATCACATCGGCTCCGCCGGCGACGCCTCCCATCAGGCTTAGCCAGCCCGCGTCGCGTCCCATCACCTCGACAACCAACACGCGGTGATGGGACGCCGCCGTCGTGTGCAGTCGATCGAGTGCATCGGTGATGACGTCAAGCGCAGATGAGAACCCAAGCGTGTAGTCCGTCATCCCGATATCATTGTCGATCGTCTGTGGAATCCCGATCGCCTTCACCCCATGCTCCGCGAGCCGGTGCGCCACACCAAGTGTGTCATCGCCGCCGATCGCAATGAGGAAGTCAATGCCGCGATCCTCCAATGTTTTCACAACCTTCTCGGGGCCGTCGGGTATTCGGAAGGGATTCGTCCGCGAACTCCTCAGAATCGTCCCGCCAACGTGCAGGATCCCTGAAACGTCAGCTTGTGCCAGAGGGTGTACGAGCCCCTCGATAGGCCCTTTCCACCCCTCCTCGAATCCAATGACATCCACGCCCTGCTTGTCCCCAAAGCGAACGATCGAGCGCAGGGCCGCGTTGATCCCGGGAGAATCTCCTCCACCGGTCAGTACTCCGGCTCTCATGGTGTTCCCTCTCTCTCCATCAGCGTCTTCCCCGCACTGCCGGCTTGCTCGATCAACGCGTACGCGATGTCCCGAACGCGCTTCTGGATTTCCGTTCCCACGACACGCGGATCGAACATGCCCTTGTTTGGGCTCCAATCGCCGCTGGCAAACAGGTTCGCGATATCATCCTCCACGTCGGCCGGCGGTATGATCCCATTCTTGCTCTTCATGAAGAACTCGCACGCCGTTCGTCCGTAGACGTACTGGTAGTGCGTATCCTTATTTAGTTTGCATATCCCGTGCCCGATCATCTCTCGAATCTGCTCGGGGAGGACGCCCGACGTTCCGTGAAGGACAAGCGGCGGATTGAGGTTCTCCTCCGCCAATCGATCCCGGATCTTGGCTGTCAGATCGACCCGCAATTCCAGGTCGCGCCCCTTGGACACCCCATGCTGCGTTCCGACAGAGATTGCCAGCAGATCGGCACCAGCCCGCTGGACGAACTCTACCGCCTCATCTGGATCGGTGTACAACGCCTCATCCGATGAGATCTCATCCTCGACACCCTTGATCATCCCAAGCTCCGCCTCAACAAGAATCCCCGTTCCTTGGGCCATCTCCGCAACATGTCTGCTAATACGAACGTTCTCTTCAAACGCTTCCGTCGATGCATCGATCATGATCGACGAGACAAGGCGATCCGCGATCGCCTCCTCGATCAGATCCATCTCACGCACCGTGAAATGATCGAGATTGACGAACACCTGGATTGGGTACGACTCGGCAAGCTCTCGAACCATTGACGAGAGGCTTCTCAGTCCCGATCGCTTGTCTCCTCCGCCAGCGAATTTCGCCGCCCCGGCGCTTATCTGGACCAGCAAATCGGAATCCGCCTCAGCATAAGCCTTGAGAAGACCGATGAGAACATTCGGTTCGGCGATGTTGTTCGCCATGAATGCGAAGTGCCCAGCTTGCGCCCTTCGATACGTCTCGCGAAGCGCTGCTCCATCACGGAATGGCATGTTTGGCGCCTCCCTTGGCTGAATTGCCACCCTTGCCCGGTCCCTCTGTGTCGTTCCCTGCGTGGCTTCGGCTCCCTATCTGCTGGGATGCTAGGTCAGCCCGTCTTGCGGACCGCATACGAGACAACCGGAGCGGTATGTATACCGATTCCAAGCTGTCGTATCAAGACACGCGATGTCCATCTGGTCGCACATCGCGTCAATCGAGCGTTTCGATCGCTGCCAATCCCTTCGCGTCCGAGATGAGCAACTCCACGAGCCGCTCGACCGCACTCGCAACTTCCGTCGAGAGACCCTCTCCATACGAAAGATCCTTCGGCTCGACTCCAATAATCGCCGTCTCGCGTGCCGTGGACTCCAGTCGATCGAGGAAGAATCCCAATGGTAGGCCATGCGTGGATACGAGCATTTGCTCAGTCGCAGGTCGTGAGAGTCGACGCACCTCTCCTGGCGCCAGTTTCATGCACGCCGCGTCCACGATCACAAGCAAATCGGGCTGCTCTCGGCGGACGATCCCCGCCGCGTTCTCCAGCGCGAGCCCGCAATCAACGGCGATCCATTCGGAGCCGGCAAGCCCCTCTGCGACCATCGGTCCCGCTCCATCGTCACGAGATAGGCGATTCCCGACACCGAGGAGTACTCGCTTCATTCGTTGTCCGGCGAGTGGCGATACTGCCCGATTGCACGATAGCGCCGATACCGCTCCTCGACGAGCGTTTTCGGCTCCAACTCCTCCAGTGCGGTCAGGTGCTGGAGAAGCTCCTTCTTGAGAGCCACGACCGTGTGATCGAAGTCCTTGTGTGCTCCCCCTGGTGGCTCGGGAATCACGCCGTCGATCAATCCGAGATCGCGCAGATGGCCCGCGGTCAGATTGAGCGCCTCGGCTGCCTCCTGCATTCGCTCCTTGTCCTTCCACAGGATGACCGCGGCGCTCTCCGGGCTGATCACTGTGTATACAGCGTTCTCCAGCATCAGCAGGCGGTCAGCCAATCCAATGGCCAACGCCCCACCTGATCCACCCTCTCCGATGACGACTGCAATGATCGGCACGCGCAAGGCGGACATCGTGAGCAGGTTCTCGGCAATCGCTCCTCCGATGTTCGCCTCTTCCGCCTCGAGGCCCGGGTATGCACCCGGCGTGTCGATCAGTGTAATCACTGGGAATCCGAACTTCTCAGCTAGGAGCATCGCACGTCGGGCCTTCCGGTACCCCTGAGGGCGCGTCATCCCGAAAGAACGCTCCTTGTTCTCTTCAGTTGAACGCCCCTTCTGCTGTCCCAGGATGACGATCGAGCGACCGTCAAATCGCGCAAGTCCGGCAACCAAAGAGCGATCATCGCCGTCGATCCGATCTCCGTGGAGCTCATAGAACTCACTGCAGATCGCGTGGATGTAGTCCAGCGAATACGGCCGTTTGGGATGACGGGCAAGCTTCACACGCTCCCAGTCGGTCAGATTCGCATACAGCTCCTCACGAAGCTCCTCGAGCTTCGTCTCGAGCCGATGGATCTCCTTCGCTAGATCGATTCCGTCCGTCTCGTTCAGATGGCGCAACTCCTCGATCTTTGCCTCGAGAAGGTCGAGCGTTCGCTCGTCGCTCATGCCGCCTCCACGAAGAAGCTAAGTAGCAAGGAGAGCTCGTCACGCATCTCCTCGCGGCCAACCACGCGATCGATCGCGCCATGTTCAAATGCAAACGCGTCCGACTGGAAATGCGATGGGAGTTCTTGGGCCATTGCACTCTGGATCACACGCCGTCCGGCAAAGCCAATGAGCGCCCCGCGCTCGGCAATGATGACATCGCCCAGACTGGCAATGGACGCCTGTACACCTCCCGACGTTGGATATGCCATGACCGACACAAACGGGAGTCCATCTTCGGCCATCTTGCCGCGCACGGCAGATGTCTTGGCCATTTGAAGGAGAGAGAAGAGCCCTTCCTGGAGGCGGGCACCGCCGGACGATGAGATAAGCACAAACGGTCGTCGATCTTCAATCGCTATTTCCATTCCATGACAGATCTGCTCGCCCACAACGGAGCCCATGCTCCCTCCAATGAAGCGGAAATCCATCACACCCAGGATCACCGGGAGCCCCGCAATCGTGGCTCGTCCGACAAGAATCGCATCCTGCAGTCCAGTTTGTGCTTGTGCCTCGGTGACTCGTTCCGCATACGGTTTCCGGTCCGAGAATCCAAGTGGATCATCCGCGACAATCGCCTGTGTTACGTCTTCGAAACTCCCTTCATCGACCAGCAATCCGATCCGCTCACTCGCCGTAAGGAAGAAATACTCCCCGCAGCTCGGACAGATGTTGTTGTTCTCACGGACGCGGCGCTTGAACACAAGCTCGCCGCAGGATTTGCACTTCATCCATAGGCTCTCGTCCGGTCCCTTGCCAAGGTCGACTCGCAAGTAGTCTTTCTCTTTGAAAATTGGCATTCACTCACCTCACCGTGCGCTTGCGAAACGGGGAGAAACGCGGGCGCTTAGGCGTTCGGCACTCCTCTTCCGACATCTTCCGGAGACTGTCGGGAAGGACCGATCCGCTCGACACGACCATCGACAAAGCATCTTCCACCGGCATATCGATATACGTTACAAGGCGTTCCGGAATGATCAACATGTAGCCGGACAGCGGATTCGGCGCTGTCGGTGCATAGACAAGTAGGCATTTCTCGCCCGCGATGTCCCGGATAAGCCCAAGCTCCTCATTCGTCACCAAACCGAGCACGTTGATCCCGTCCTTCGGGTACTCGAACATCACAACCTTCTTGAATGACGTCGTCGCTTCCCGATTGAGCAGTGCACCGGTGAATTGCTTCAAGGTTCCGTACATCTTCCGAACACCTGGGAAAGAGAAGAAGATCCGCTCGAGGTAGTACTGCAGGGTCCGCCCGATCACACTTCGGATGATGACCCCGATGATGAACACAAGAAGAACCGTGATGATGATCCCGAGACCGGGAATCCATCTTCCCAGAACACGTTCAATGACCATTCCAAACGCGGTGTTCCTGCCCACCTGGCCATCGATTAGATTGTAGAGAGCCCAGACGATGAAGACCGTGGCTCCGACCGGAAGGATCGCCAGCAGACCGCTGATGAACGTCACCCGTAGCCAATCAAGAATTCTCTTCATTGTCTCTTCCCTATTGCGTGTGGATTCGTACTGACATGGAGTATAGACGATTCGACGTATGATAGAGGATCATGCGGCGAATCGCACCATCGTATCTCTGGACGGGCTCGTTATTCCTCATCGCCTTGCTCTGCTACGTGGGCCTCATCGGCATTCGCGTGCTGTATCCGATTGCCCACATGGAACAGCTCGTCGCATTCGCCGATGACTACTCGCTCGATCCTGCGCTTGTTGCAGCCATCGTGCGTTGCGAGAGCCGCTTCCGCGCTGATGCCGTGTCTCACCGTGGGGCGATTGGCCTGATGCAGATCATGCCCGATACTGGAGCGTGGATTGCTCAACAACTGGGCGCCCTCGGCTTTGAGATCGATCTCCTATACGACGCCAACCTCAACCTCCAGTTCGGCACATGGTACCTTCGCCACTTGCTCAACCGGTTCGGTGATCGTGCCGATGCACTCGCTGCCTACAATGCAGGTCCACGAAACGTTGAGCAGTGGCAAAGCGGCTCTGGGACCATCTTCCCGGAGACCGCCGCATACGTTGTGCGGGTCGTGAGAAGCACATGGATCTATCGTCTCTACTTCCGCGCTCCTTGGCTCTACCGCATCACCCCATCTCTCCTGCTTTAGCGTTGCGCCAGTGCACGTCATGGGCTAGACTTCGCCGCATCGTCAAAGCCACTTTTCAGCACTAGGAGGTTTCACGTGTCAGAGGGGATCCGTTGGGTCGAGAAAGACCCGGCCGAAGAGAACGTCTACTGGCCCACGCAGGCACTGAAGGAGCACGCGTGGATCGCTGACGAATCGATCTATGAGCAAGCCAAGTCAGATCCGCAGGCATTCTGGAGCAAGCATGCCGAGGATCTGACTTGGTTCAGAAAGTGGGACAGCGCATATGAGTTCGCACCCCACGCGTTCAAGTGGTTCGTCGGAGGGAAGATTAACCTCTCGTACAACTCCCTCGATCGTCATATCGAGGCCGGCAACGGCGATGCCGTCGCTCTCATTTGGGAGCCCGAGCCGATCGATGAGCCGGCTGTTCGCTTGACGTACAAGGAGCTGCACGAGCGGGTCTCGAAGTTTGCCAATGCGCTCAAGGGACTTGGTGTCGGCAAGGGCGATGCCGTCGGAATCTACCTTCCGATGATCCCCGAAGCGGTCATTGCCATGCAAGCGTGCGCGCGGATCGGTGCGCCGCACTCCGTCGTCTTCTCCGCGTTCAGTCCGGACTCGCTTCGCGACCGGATGGTCGACTGCGACGCAAAGGTCGTCATTACGGCCGACGGATACTATCGTCGCGGGAAGGCGATCAATCTGAAAAAGAATGCCGATGAGGGCATCGCCAATTCGCCGGTTGAGAAGCTCGTTGTCGTCAAGCGCACCGGTGGCGATGTAGAGATGCAGGCCGATCGAGATCTCTGGTACCACGATCTGATGGATGGAGCCGCGACGGAGTGTCCGGCCGAGGCGTTGGATTCCGAGGATCTCGCATTCCTGTTGTACACCTCTGGCACGACGGGCAAGCCCAAGGGGATCATGCACACCACCGGTGGATACGCTGTCCAAGCCTACACTACCGCGAAGTGGAATTTCGACATGCATCCCGGAGATGTCTACTGGTGCACCGCCGATGTCGGGTGGATCACAGGCCACACGTACATCAACTACGGTCCATTGATGAACGGCGTCACAACGCTCGTGTTTGAGGGATCGCCCGATTTCCCGGACTTCGGCCGCTTCTGGTCGATCATTGAGAAGCACAAGGTTACTCAGCTGTACACCGCGCCAACGGCCATTCGCATGTTCGTCAAGCAAGGTGACGAGTGGCCGGCGAAGTACGACCTGAGTTCGCTGCGTCTTCTCGGAACGGTTGGCGAGCCGATCAATGTCGATGCGTGGATGTGGTATTTCGAGAAGATCGGTGGGGGGCGTTGTCCGATCATCGACACGTGGTGGCAAACGGAGACTGGCGCCAACATGGTAAACAGCCTCCCAGGAATCGGCCCCTTCGTGCCGACAATCGCCGGGCGGACTTTCCCCGGGGTTATCGGAGATATCCTTGACTCCGGCGGCTCACCTCTTGGTCCGGGCGAAGGTGGATATCTTGCGATCTTCAGCCCATTCCCACCAGCGTTGACGCGCGGTATCTATGGCGATATGGACCGCTTCAAGGCCCAGTACTTCGCTGAATACGGTCCGGAACGCTACTTCACCAGTGATGGGGCCCGGAAGGATGAAATGGGCAACATCAGAATCACCGGGCGCGTCGATGACGTCATGAACGTTGCCGGGCACCGGCTCGCGACCGCCGAGGTAGAGAGCGCCTTGGCTCAGAACGACAAGGTTAGCGAGGTAGCGGTCGTTTCCCGACCGCACGACCTCAAGGGCGAGGTTCCGGTTGCGTTCGTTCTGCTTCGTGGCGGAATCGAACCTTCGGATGACATCCGCAAGGAGCTCATGACGACCGTGAATCAGGTCATCGGTCCGACAGGACGGCCCGATCAGATCATCTTCGCGAACGATGTTCCGAAGACTCGTAGCGGCAAGATCATGCGAAGGGTGCTCAAGGCACTCGTACGTCATGAACCCGTCGGAGACCTCACAACACTACAAAACCCCGAAAGCGTCGACCGCCTGAAAGAGCTGGTCGGCTAGAAAGGCACAAATGAGCGGACAAAACAACACATTGGCAAATGTCGGAGCATTGGGCTTGGGCGGTTTCGCCCTCTCAACGTTCGTGCTGAACATCGTCAACGCCGGTCTTGTTGATGCGGCGACCATCGGCATCGTCATGCCAATCGCGATGTTCTATGGAGGCTTGGCTCAGTTCATGGCGGGAATGTGGGACGTTCAGCGGGGCGACACATTCGGCGCCACATGCTTCTCGTCGTTTGGGGCATTCTGGATGGGGCTCGCCGTGTTCTTCTTCCTTCGATTGGCCGGCGTTCAGGGGTTCGTCAATGTCACCCCGGCGGGGATCGCAGTCATCCTTGTCGCGTGGGGTCTATTCACCGGCTACGCAACGATCGCTTCTCTGAAGAAGCCGAGGGGAATCACGTGGATCTTCATCACGCTGACGATCCTCTTCTTCCTCCTCGCCATTGGCGAGTTCATCCCGGTGGTCCATACGATCGCCGGTTATGAGGGGATCCTCTGCTCCTTGATCGCTTGGTACTGCTCGGCAGCGATTCTCATCAATGAGACGCACGGCCGTACAATCCTTCCTTTGGGAGAGCGCAAGTAACGACATACTCATCGCGGGGTCGGCCTCCAAGGCCGGCCCCGTGTCTTCATCTGTTCTCCACATCGTCACTCCACCCCGTTCCTGGCCCCTGCTGCCGAGGGAGGATATCCTCAAGTCGCTCGGGAAAGAGGCACCATGGCCAAAGACCGATACGCACTTGTCTGGATCGACCTCGAGACAACGGGGATCGACGATCGAACCTGTTCAATCCTTGAGATCGCGACAGTCGTAACTGACAGAAACCTAGACCCTATCGCAGAGGGGCCAAATCTCGTAATTCACCAACCCGATCAGGTCTTGGACACTATGGATCCATGGTGCTTGGATCAACACGGATCCTCAGGGCTCACCAATGCGTCAAGGCGGTCTGATATCTCGACAGCCGAGGCAGAAACGCAGACCCTTTCGTTTGTGCGAACGCATTGTCTGCGAGGCCGCGCCCCGCTCTGTGGTAACTCGATCGGATTCGATCGTCGCTTCATCATGCACCACATGCCCCACCTCAACGCATACCTCAGCTACCGGAATGTGGACGTCAGTACCTTGCAGGAGCTGATCGCCCGCTGGTATCCCGGAGGCACTCAAAACCGGGCGAAACGAACCACACATCGCGCACTACAAGACATCCGCGAGTCCATCGAGGAATTGCGCCGGTACCGCCGCGCGGTGTTTAAGGACGATTCATGAGCACCGTCACATGGGATGATATCCTCCAAGCCCGTAGACGGATCGCTCCACATGCACATCGAACACCTGTTCTCTCATCCAGCACGATCGATCGACTGTGTGGTGCCCACGTTCTATTCAAGTGCGAAAACCTCCAGAAGACCGGTTCGTTCAAGTTCCGTGGCGCGTTCAACGCCGTCGCGTCGCTCGCCCCGGAAGAGCGCGCTCGCGGGGTGTACGCACATTCCAGCGGCAACCATGCTCAGGCACTCGCCCTCGCCGCACAGCTTCACCGGATCCCGGCATACATCGTCATGCCTGACAACTCAAACGCCATCAAAGTCACCGCGACGGAAGGGTACGGCGCACGCGTTATTCCTTGCCCTCCGACCCATCAGGGCCGACGCGAGACCGCAGCACAAGTCGGAGAGGAGACCGGAGCAGCTTTCGTCCACCCCCACGATGATCCGCGAGTGATCGCCGGACAGGGGACGGCGGCCTGCGAGTTGATCGAGGACGCCGGCGGCCTCGATCTCATCGTGACGCCGCTCGGCGGCGGCGGCCTCCTGTCGGGGACGCTGATCGCCACCAAGCATCTCATTCCCGATGCGCGTGTTGTCGGGTGCGAGCCGGCCGGTGCCGACGACGCATTCCGCTCGCTGCGCGAGGGCCGCCGGATCACCGACTTCACGCCAAACACGATCGCCGACGGCCTGCGGACTCCGCTCGGTAGCAACACCTTCGCCATCGTTCGGGAGTACGTCGATCGGATCCTCCTTGTTTCAGAACACGAGATACTCCATGCGATGCGAACCATCTGGGATCGGATGAAGATCATCATCGAACCGTCGAGTGCCGTCGCCGTCGCCTCGCTGCTGAGTGGAGACACCGACATCAGAGGGGCGCGTGTTGGGGTGATTCTGAGCGGGGGAAACGTCGATCTCTCGATGTTCTTTGCATATCTTCGGGACCAGGTCACCCCGTCCGCTTGATGCGAGAACGGCCGATGGCTATAACATCAGTATGCCCAAAGACGAATGGCGTGCTTCGCTGCGTCCGCGGATCGAGGCTGCAAGAGCCGCTCTGAGCGGCCGTGATGCAGCCGATCTTGCGCGCTGTGGCGGCCTGGTCAGCAAGGGTGGCTCCTTGGAACTCGAGCTTCTCGGGCAAACGTACTCGATCGCGTGGCCGCAGCTGACCGTCTCGTTCTCCAACGGGAAGCGCTGTCCGGAAGAGCTTGCGATCCTTCTCCTTGACTATCTCAGTCGGGCGGACAGCTCAGTTCCAACTGGCGATTGGCTCGGTTTCCAAGAGCTGCCGGATGGCATGTTCTACCGCCAAGCGTTCCAAGGGTATTCCGGTGATCAACTCACGACAGATCTTCGCGGCGACATCGAGCGCTTCCGAGAGGCGGCACTCAAACTGGAAGGGGAGTCGCTGCCAATTGGGGATGCAGCGTATGCGTTCCGCGTGCTGCCGCATGTCTCACTTGCGGTCGTGTGGTGGGAGAGCGATGACGACTTGCCGGCAAACGCAACCGTCCTGTTCGACCGGGTTGCCTCCGCCTATCTTCCTACCGATGGCCTGGCAATCCTCGGGCGGATGCTCTGCCGTACGTTGGCCAAGGCTGGTGGAGCAGGATGAAACTAGCCGTTGCTGGGAAGGGCGGTGTGGGGAAGACTACCGTCGTCGCACTTCTCGCCCGCGCGGCTGCCGCGCGGCAGTATCGTGTTCTCGTCGTCGATGCCGATTCGGATCCGAATGTAGCAATAACGCTCGGCATCACCGACCCGATCCATCCTCTTGCAAATGAGGAAGAGCTCGTCGCCGAGCGGACCGGTACGGACGGGTTCATCCGCCTCAATCCAACGGTTGATGATATTCCCTCACGCTACATCGTAGAGAAAGACGGCATACGCCTTCTTGTTCTTGGTGGGATTCGAGGAGGCGGCACCGGATGCGCTTGCCCGGCAAATACGCTGCTGAGAGCGCTTCTTGCGCATCTGCTCGTCCAGCAGAACGATATGGTTCTTCTGGACATGGAGGCTGGCATCGAGCACCTCGGCCGAGGAACGGTCCGCAACATCGACGCACTGATCCTTCTGATCGGCCCGGATCGCAAGGCGCTTGAGACAGCCGAGCGAACCTTGAGCTTGGCTCAAGATCTCGGCATCGCTCAGATTCTCGCATTGGCCAATCGTGTCTACGACGATGTCGATTCGGCAGCCATTCGGGCTGGAATGCCGCCCGGGATTCCGCTCGTCGGATCCATTCCCTATGTCGATGCTCTTCGTACTGCTGCTCGAGACGGAGCCCTCCCCGAGAACTTGACTCATCCGTGCTTTGATGAACTGCTCGATACATTGGAGCAGCGTTACGCGGCCACGAGTCGATAACCAAGCGGCAGACCGTATCGTCATCTGCCAATCGCTTCCGTGTCACTTGCCAAGATGCTATCTCCCGTGATACCCTGTCGGCACGAGCGATACGGCAACGGACACTCCTCGGAATCGACACAAGCATCACGTTCGCTCGCATCTTCATGTGAGGATGCTAGTATCCGCTCTGAGGAGGTGGACGGATGTCGAGAATCATCGCCACAGCGGCAATCCGTGGGGCACACGGGTACGTTGAGCAGGCACGGTCCCAACTCACGGAAGCCATCGAAACCCACGGTCCCGAGAAGAGAGTCGAGTTCCCCGACACGGCCTACTATCTGCCCCTGACACTCGCACTGACCGGCCGAGAGGTCGATAGCCTCGCCAAAGCGCAAGCCGCCCTGGAGTGGGCGGCGTCTCTGCTGCCTCCGATCCCAAGCGAAAGCGGATGGCTCCCGTATCTTGGGCACGCTCTTGACGCCGGCATCGCCACACTGCTTGCCGAAGAAATCATCGAGGTGCTCAAACACGTGAACGGCTACGAACCGGAGGAACCGTGGCTCGGTTTCACCGGTGATGCGACGCTGCGCTTGCAGGGGATCAAGCTCGTTGATGGAAGGATGCCCGGCTTCGCGGCATGTGTCGGGGCCCTTCCGACCAATGAGGAGGCAGTCGAACTGGCCCGCTCTCTCCAAGAACGAAGCATCCTCGTCTTCATGGCCTCGAACAGCCAAGGGAAATCGATGGCCGAGCAGCTGGCCGAGGAGGGCATCGAGATGAGCTGGGATACATTCCTCGTCCCCTACGGCAAAGATACATCGGCCGCCGTCCTCGCACTAAATTTCGCGGCGCGCGCAGCCATGACATTCGGGGGCGTCAAGCCCGGCGATCTCGACGCAGCGCGCAAGATTCTCATGTACAACAAGCAGCGCGTTTTCGCGTTTGTACTCGCCCTGGGCTCGGACTATGAGCCGGATAAGAACGGAAATCAGCTCCTCACAGATGAGAAATATGCCACGGCGGCAGGAGCCATCAACTTCGGCTTCCCGGTGATCTCGGATGTCGAGATCCCGCAGGTCCTTCCTCGAGGCATCTGCACGTACGAGCACGTCGTTTCGGGCATTCCTAGAACCCAGATCGTGAACAAGGCGGTCGAGGTTCGTGGCCTGAAGTTGAAGATCAGCGAGATCCCGATCCCCGTTCCATACGGCGCCGGCTTCGAAGGCGAGCGGGTTCGCAAGGAGCAGATGCAGGTCCAGTTCGGCGGGAAGTACACCGAGGCGTTCGAGCTCGTTCGCGGCCGACCGATGGATGCAATCCAAGATGGACATATTGAGTTGATCGGGCCAGATATCGATCAGGCGGAGCTCGGCGGAGCGCTTCCACTTGGCGTCGTTGTGGAGGTTGCAGGGCGGAACTTCAAGGAGGACTTCGAGACCGTCGTCGAGCGCCGCATCCACGAGTTTGCATCTTGGGCATTCGGTGTCTTCCACATGGGACAACGATCAATCGTCTGGGTAAGGATCAGCAAAGACGCCTACGACAAGGGATTCCGCCTCAAGCATTACGGAGAGATGTTGGTAGCGAAGCTTCGCGAGGAGTTCAGTGCGATCATCGACAAGATCCAAGTCACGATCTACACCGATGAAGAAAAGATGGCCGCGTCGCTGGAAGAGGCGCGAACCGTCTACCGTCAGCGCGATGATCGGATCAAAGGCATGGTCGATGAAGATGTCGACACCTACTACTCTTGCATCCTTTGCCAGTCGTATGCGCCGGATCATGTCTGCGTTGTCACGCCCGAGAGGCTTGGCCTTTGCGGCGCTTATACTTGGCTCGATTGCGCTGCCAGTTACGAAATGAACCCCCATGGCCCAAACCAACCGATCAAGAAAGGCAATACCGTAGACGAAGTGAAGGGGCAGTGGGAAGGCGTCAACGAATACCTTGAAGTCGCATCGAACGGGAATCTCGAACGCTTCAATGCGTATTCGATGATGGAGGATCCGATGACCAGCTGTGGCTGCTTCGAGTGCGTCACCGCAATCCTCCCAGAAGCGAACGGGGTGATGATCGTCAGTCGTGAATTCGAGGGAATGACTCCCGTCGGGATGACGTTCTCGACGATGGCTGGGCAGATCGGCGGCGGAATTCAGACACCAGGCTTCATCGGGATGGGCAAACTTTACATCTCCAGCGCGAAGTTCATCTCCGCCGACGGTGGCATCGAGCGCGTGGTCTGGATGCCGAAGGTCCTCAAGGAAGAAATCCGCGATCGACTGAAGGAGAGGTTTGACGATCTCGGCAAGCCGGAACTACTGGATCAGATTGCCACCGAAGAGGACGCCGTAACAAGCGAGGAGCTTCTCGAGTACCTGAGCAAGGTCGGGCATCCGGCTCTCGCGATGGAACCGATGATGTAAGGAAGGACGGGACAAGCGATGGCGAAAGTAACCGGTATCGATATCTACAAGTTGCTCCCGAAGACGAACTGCGGCGACTGCAACTTCCCAACCTGTATGGCCTTCGCAATGCAAGTTGCGGCCAAGAAGGCGGCACTGGACACATGCCCGCACGTCTCAGCCGAGGCACAATCGGCGCTCGGAGACGCACAGGCACCGCCGATGCAGACCGTACGGATCGGAGCGGGGGAGAACGAGCTGACGATTGGCGGCGAGACAGTCCTGTTCCGTCATGAAGAGAAGTTTCATCATCCCACCGGCGTGGCCATCCGCGTATCCGCAGCATCGGACAATGCGGACATCGATGCACAACTTGCAGCCGCTCAACAACTCCGTTTTGTCCGTGTTGGCGAAGAGATTGCGGTCAATCTCATCGCCGTCGATGGCATGGGCGTCGAGGCTGACCGATTCCGGAATGCCTCCGCCCGTGTCGCCGCTGCAACCGATCTTCCCATGATCCTTCTAAGCGACGATGCAGCCGCACTGGAAGCTTCCCTCACCGGCGCCTCAGAGCGGCCGTTGATCGGACCGGCGACCGACGAGACCTGGGAAACTATCGCGACTGTCGCGGCGGAGAAGAGCCTGCCCGTCCTCGTGGAGTCCTCCTCTCTGGAGGGGCTGGCCAAGTTGGTCGAACAGCTCAAGGAGAAGGGTTGCAACGATCTCGTCCTTTACCCTGTGGGCAAGGACCTGGTGGGTACGCTCACGCAGCTGACCCAGCTCCGGCGTCTGTCTCTGGAGAAAGTGTTTCGACCACTTGGGTACCCGACGTGCGTTCGTGTCGGCGGGGACACGCTAGCGGGGCAATCCCTCGCCGCCGGGGCGGCCGTTTGTCGCTACGCCGGAATCGTAATCACGGATGCAGCAGCGCCGGAGGAGATCCTCCCAGTGCTCACGGTTCGCCAGAACATCTATACAGACCCGACGGTGCCCAATGCGATCGAGGCGAAGCTGTACGAGATCGGCAACCCAGGGGCGGATGCTCCGGTTCTTCTCACGACGAATTTCGCGCTGACATACTTCACCGTTGCGGGTGAGGTGGAGAACAGCAAGATCCCCACGTACGTCAGCGTGATAGACACCGAAGGACTTGGCGTTCTTAATGCGTATGCAGATGACAAGCTGACCGCCGAGGGAATCGTCAAGGCCGTCACCGCACAGGGGGTTATGGACAAGGTCAGTCACAACCGACTGATCATCCCGGGGCTGGTCGCTGTACTGCGCATGGAGATCCAAGAGGAATCGGGATGGGAAGTGGTCGTCGGCCCCGAGGATGCAGCCGGGATACCGCACTTCCTCAACACGGAATGGAGTAACTGACAACAGGCTGATGGAAACGATCCGCGTTCGATTCGACCCGGAAGGGAAGACCGCTGATGTGCATCGAGGAGCAACACTCCTCGATGCCGCCCGCGCGGCTGGAGTCTTCGTCGCATCGATCTGTGGCGGAGACGGCATCTGCGGTCGCTGTCGTGTTCAGATTGTCTCTGGAGCAGTCGAAGCTGAGCCCACTGCGCTTCTCTCTCGCGAGGAAATACGCGACGGATTCGTTCTTGCCTGCCAAACGCGCGTTACGGAAGACATTGTTGTGCGCGTGCCGCCAATCGCGCGGGGCGACGGCGCACAGATTCTTGTCGATGAGGATACCGATCGCTTCCGAGCGCTGACGCCTGGAGCCGATGACGCGGACGATCACCCCCACGCGCCGATCGTGTCGAAGCTCTATGTCGAGGTTTCTCCCCCAACATTGCAGGACTATCTCGGCTGCAAAGAGCGACTCTACCGCGAAATCCGTCGCCATGTCGATGCCCCTCGCATGCAGATGGGCCTGAAGGTTCTCCAATCGCTTCCGAAGCAGCATCGAGACGGGAAGTGGAAGATCACAGCCACGCTCGGCACGCGCGGCGATACGACTGAAGTCATTCAGGTCGAGGAGGGAGATCAAACCAAAGCATCCTACGGGATCATCGGAGACATCGGCACGTCGACCATTGTTGTCCACCTCGTTGACTTGATCACGTCAAAGACGCTCGATGCAGAAGCATGCTACAACTCTCAAATTCCATACGGCGCGGAAGTAACTCGGCGAATCATTCATGCTGAACGCAACGGGTCTGGACCGCTGCGCGATGCAGTTGTCGGAGACATCAACAGCTTGATCAACACCCTCATAACCCGATCTGGTGTGGACCTGCACGATGTGATTGCCTGCTTCGCTTCGGGGAATACGACCATGCTCCACTTCCTTCTGGGGCTCGATGCGTCGCACATCCGGAAGACACCGTATGTCCCGTCCACGACGAGTCCCCCTCCTGTTCGCGCGGCCGAGGTCGGAATCCGGATCAACCCTCGAGGCATTCTCTACTCGATGCCGGCCATCGGAGGATGGGTCGGCGGAGACATCACTGCCGGAATCCTTGCCACCGGTCTCGCTGACACAGACCAACTGACAATGCTGATTGATGTCGGCACCAACGGCGAGATCGTCCTCGGCAATAAGGATTGGATGCTGGCCTGTGCTACGTCGGCCGGCCCAGCGTTCGAGGGAAGTGGCGTCAAGTCGGGCATGCGCGCCTCACGCGGCGCAATCGAGCGTGTCAGCATTGAGACGAACGGGTCGATCGGGATCCAGACGATCGGGGACGCCCCGGCCTGCGGGATCTGCGGCTCGGGGCTAATCGATGCAATCGCAGGGTTGTTTGAATCCGGCATGATCGACCGTTCAGGACGTCTCCTGCCCGATCGTTCCACCGCGATTCGCGAGGTCAATGGACAGCGGGAGTTCTTGCTCGTCTCCTCGGCAGATGCAGGTGCTGAGACGGACATCGTCATCACGCAACCTGATATCGAGAACGTGCTTCGGGCAAAGGCGGCGATCTACGCGGGGGCGAAGATCCTCCTCGAATCGACCGAACATGAGTTTGGCGATATCGATCGTCTCCTGATTGCCGGCGGGTTCGGGAACTACCTTGATGGAAGCAAAGCCGTCTTGCTAGGAATGATCCCCGACGTGCCCGTCGAGCGGATCCAGTTCGTCGGCAACACATCCGTTATCGGCGCCAAACTCGCTCTACTGTCGGCTGCCGCGTTCGAGCACAGCGAGCAGATCGCCCGAAGCGCAACGTACTACGATCTGATCACGTATCCCGACTACTACGAGGAGTTCATGTCCGCGAAATTCCTGCCTCACACAGATCTTGACCTGTTCCCATCCATCTCACATGTCATCGGCACACCGTCGCTCGGAAGGGAGGGATTGGATCGATGAGCCTGACCATTGCCGTCGCAGGAAAGGGGGGAACGGGGAAGACAACGCTCTCCGCGCTGATGATTCGCTGCCTCCTCGATCGAGGATTGCGGCCAGTCCTCGCAGTAGATGCCGATCCGAATGCCAATCTCGGCGAAGCCTTGGGCCTTGAAGTGGACCTGTCGATCGGGCAGCTGCAATCGGAGACACTGCGTCAGATTCACAACCTCCCCGCCGGTGTTCCCCTCAGTAGGCACTTGGAATACGAGCTGCACCAGGCAATCGCCGAGGGGGAAGGCATCGACCTTCTTATGATGGGGCACGGAGAGGGGCCTGGGTGCTACTGCGCTGTCAACCACATCCTCCGATCCTATCTCGAATCGCTTCGCTCATCGTACCGGTGCACGATTCTCGACAACGAGGCGGGAATGGAGCACCTCTCCCGCCGCGTATCCCACGGAATCGATCTACTGATTATCGTCAGCGATGCCAGCCCGACGGCTTTGCGTTCCGCTGGGCGCATCGCACGGATGACTGATGATCTCGAGCTGGAGATTGGGCGGCGCTGCCTGGCATTGACCAATCTTCGGGAGGACCTCTCCGACCTCGCAACTGCTGAGCTCGAGAGAACTGAGCTCGAAGTCGTCGGTCGAATTCCATTCGATGAGCAAGTCTCTGAACTCCGACTCGCCGACCGCCCCATCCGTGACCTCTCTTCCGATGCTGTCTCATTGACCGAAGTAGCCGCAATGCTCGATACGCTGCTGAAAAAGGAGGAAGCCGCGTGACCGTTGAGATCCCCGATGTCAAGAGAAGCTGGCCGCATGCGATCAACGCTGTGACAGTCGGCGCCACGTCCGCAGAGGGCGGAACGCGGACATCGACCGTCACCGTCGGAGGCGAAACGACACTTCCCTTCTACCACTTCGAAGGGGCAATGCCGAACAAGCCGGTCGTAGCGATGGAAGTGTGGGACCTATCCCCCGATGATTGGCCCGATGCAATTCGAGAACCGCTCTCCGATGTTCTCGACGATCCGGCCGCCTGGGCGAAAACCTGCGTCGATGAATTCGGCGCCGAGATGATTTGCCTCCGATTGAAGGGTTGCGACCCAAACGGGGCCAACCGAACACCGGACGAAGCGGCCGCCGTGGCAAGACAGATCGCAAGCGCCGTCGGCGTCCCGCTGATCATCTGGGGCTGTGGCAATGACGAGAAGGATAACGAGGTCTTCCCCGTCGTGGCCGAAGCGCTGTCGGGTGAGAATTGCCTCCTCGGGACCATTACCGAAGACAGCTACAAAACACTGACAGCCCTCGCCACAGCGTATGGACACAAGCTCATCGCCGAGTCGCCAGTGGACATCAACATGGCAAAGCAGATCAATATCCTCGCGCTCGATGTTGGCTTCCCAGCTGAAGACACGGTGATCTTCCCAAGCACCGGCGCCCTTGGCTATGGGCTCGAGTATGTCTACTCGATCATGGAACGCCTCCGCATCGCTGGCCTGAAGGGAGACAAGGTCGTAGCCATGCCGATGCTCTGCGACATCGGCGCCGAGGTATGGAGTGTGAAGGAGGCCCGCGCTCCGGAAAGCGAGGTCCCCGGATGGGGCGACGTAGCCACGCGAGGCCCGCTGTGGGAGGCATCGACAGCGACGGTCTATCTCCTTGCCGGAGCCGACATCCTGATCATGCGCCATCCTGAGGCCGTGCGATTGACGAAGCAGACGATTGGCCGACTGATGGGCGGTGATCCCGAGTGATCCTGATCGGAGAGCGAATCAACGCAGGATTCAAGGATATCGCAAACGCCATCCGGACCAAGGACTCCGCAGCAGTGGAGACGTGGGCCGTGGCGCAGACGGAAGCCGGTGCAACCTATCTCGATGTCAATATCGGTGCTGCGTCTCGTGACCCGGCGGACATGGCGTGGCTGGTTGAGACAGTTCAGAAGGCCGTTCCTACGAAGATCTCGGTGGATAGCACGAAAATCGAAGCCATCGAGGCCGGTCTCGACGCAATCGATGGCCGAGGCGTCCTGATCAACTCCACGACTGCCGATCCGGGGAAGCTGGAGAAGATTGTCCCGCTTGCGGTGAAGCACAACGCCATGCTTCTGGGCTTGGCAATGGACGAACGTGGCAGTCCGCAGAACGTCGAGCGGCGCGTCGAAAATGGTGCCATGGTGTTCATGGCGGCCACAGAGGCAGGAATTCCGCCGGATCGGATTGTCCTCGATCCGATTCTGATGCCAATCAAGTTCATGCAGGAGCAGGTGCCGAACGTTCTCGAGGCGATTGAGCAGTTCACACATCTGTCGGATCCACCACCACACATCTCGGTCGGCCTGTCGAATATCGGATCGAAGGTAACCGAGCGTGGTCGCGTCGTCCGTACGTTCCTCGTCATGGCGATGGCCAAGGGACTCGATGCGGCCATTTGCAATGTCTGCGATGAAGAGCTGGTGGCTGCCGTAGCGACGGCGGAGCTGATGCTGAACAAGGAGATCTACAGCGACTCATACATCCGAGCGTTCCTAATGCGTCAAGGAATCTAAGGAGGAGACGGTGACGAACGAGAAACAGCGAAGCATCGACAAGGCTTCACTTGATATCCTCGAAGCCGACGCCGGACAGCACGAGACCGCATGGGACAGGCTGGAAGCGATGCAGCCCCAATGCAAATTCGGAAGCGAGGGCGTCTGCTGCCGTATCTGCAGTATGGGGCCGTGTCGCATTATCCCCGGAAAGACAGATCGTGGGGTCTGTGGAGCCAACGTGGACACTATCGCCGCGCGAAATCTCGTGCGGATGATCGCAGGTGGTGCGGCGGCTCACTCTGATCATGGTCGGGACGTCGCCCACGCGCTCCTGCTTGCAGCCAGGGACGAGTCGAGCGACTACGAGATCAAGGACCCGGTGAAGCTCCGCCAGGTAGCGAGTGTCTACAAGATCGGTCAAAACGGCGGATCGGACCGGGAAATCGCGGTCGCGCTCGCCGAGCGAGCGCTCGCCACCTTTGGCCAACAGGAGGGAGAACTCGAACTCGCCTTTCGCGCCCCGGCAAAGCGCATCGAGCGCTGGCAAGCAGCTGCGGTTGTCCCACGCGGCATCGATCGCGAAATCGTCGAGATCATGCACCGAACCCACATGGGGGTGGACACCGACTACAAGAACATCCTCCAACAAGGGATCCGCTGCTCTCTCTCCGACGGCTGGGGCGGCTCGATGATTGCCACCGAACTCCAAGATGTCCTGTTCGGTACACCCTCCCCAATCCGAGGAAAGGTTAACCTTGGTGTCCTCGATGAGAACCAGGTGAATCTCGTCGTCCACGGCCACGAACCCGTGCTATCGGAAATGGCCGTCGCCGCCGCACAGGATCCCGAGTTGCTTCAGCTCGCAACTGATGCAGGGGCTACCGGGATCAATATCTCTGGGATCTGCTGCACGGCCAACGAGATCTTGATGCGTCATGGCGTCCCGATCGCAGGCAACTTCCTCCAACAGGAACTGGCAATGATGACCGCAGCAGTCGACCTGATGATGGTCGACGTGCAGTGCATCATGCCCGCACTCGCAGATCTCGCCAATCACTACCACACCAAACTGGTCACCACATCGCCGAAGGCGAAATTCCCCGGGGTCGAGCACGTCGAATTCAGCGAGGAACGAGCGCTAGATGTCGCCAAGACGATCGTACGCATGGCGATTGAGAACTACAGTCATCGAGATCGGAAGCCGTTCATCCCCAACGAGACGATGGATCTGATCGGAGGGTTCACGGCGGAATCCGTCTTCACCTTCCTCGGAGGAACCTATCGGCCAACGTACCGCCCGCTGAACGATGCCATTATCGACGGCCGACTGCGGGGGGCCGCCGGCGTCGTCGGTTGCAACAACCCCAAGATCACCCACGATTGGGCGCACGTCGAGATGGCCAAGGAACTCATCAAGAACGACGTTCTCGTCGTTACCACAGGCTGTTCGGCAATCGCCGACGCGAAGCACGGACTGATGCGACCGGAGGTCGCGTTCGACCTGGCCGGCGAGGGTCTGAAGGAGATCTGTGAGACCGTCGGGATCCCGCCGGTCCTCCACGTCGGTTCGTGCGTCGACAACGCCCGCATTCTGATGGTCCTGACAAACATGGTTCGCGAAGGCGGACTTGGAGACGATATATCCGATCTTCCGGTTGCCGGCGCGGCGCCGGAGTGGATGAGCGAGAAGGCCGTCTCGATCGGGTTCTACTTCGCTGCCTCCGGCGTGTACACGACACTTGGGATGCCGTTCCCGATCGAGGGATCCGAGAACCTCACCCGGTATGTCACCGACGAGATGGAGCAAGATGTCGGCGGCAAGTTCGCGTTTGAGCCAGATCCGATCAAGGCCGCTCACTTAATGATCGATCACATCAACGCCAAGCGGGACGCGCTGAAACTGAAGGACGTGATGTACGTCTAGGAAGCGGGTAATGTAGACGCAGTCAAGCTCCATTGGATTGAAGAGGCAAGGAGGCAGCGTGGCAGGAAGAGTTCCATCCGATCTTGAGATTGCACAAGCAGCACAGCCAAAACCGATCACGCAGATCGCATCGAATCTGGGCATTCTGGAGGATGAACTCGATCCCCATGGGAAGCTGAAGGCCAAGGTCAAGCTTTCGATTCTCGATCGACTCAGCAACCGCCCAAGCGGCAAGTACATCGATGTGACTGCCATCACACCGACGCCATTGGGCGAGGGGAAGTCCACAACGATGGTCGGCCTGACCCAAGCGCTGGGAACCGAACTCGGCAAGAACGTGATCTGTTGCATCCGGCAGCCAAGCATGGGACCTACGTTCAACATAAAGGGCGGCGCCGCCGGCGGAGGCTACTCACAGATCGTGCCGATGGAGGACTTCAATCTCCACATGACTGGCGATATCCATGCCATCAGTGTCGCGCACAATCTCGTCGCTGCGGCGCTCGATACGCGGTTGTTCCACGAGTCCCGGCAGAGCGACGAAGCGCTTGCCAAACGCGGCGTCACGCGCCTTGACATTGATCCCGATACGATCACATGGCGCCGGGTCGTCGATATCTGCGATCGCTCGCTCCGCGAGATTCAGGTCGGATTCAATGATGACAAGCTGAAAGACGGCTCGCCAAGCCCGGTTTTCCCGCGGAAAACCGGCTTCGACATCACCGTCGCCTCTGAGATCATGGCCGTCCTCGCCCTGTCCACATCGCTCCAGGACATGCGCGAGCGGTTTGGCAAGATGGTCGTCGGCCTAAGCAAGCAGGGAGAGCCGGTCACTGTCGAGCAATTGGGTGTTGCCGGCGCTGTAGCCGTACTGATGAAGGAAGCCCTGATGCCGACGCTGATGCAGACACTCGAGGGTCAGCCAGCATTTGTGCATGCCGGTCCATTCGCCAACATCGCGCATGGGAACAGCTCAATCATCGCCGACAAGATCGCCATCAAGCTCGGCGACTATGTTGTCACCGAGTCTGGGTTCGGAGCGGACATCGGCATGGAGAAGTTCTTCAATATCAAGTGCCGCTATTCCGACCTGATTCCGAACGCTGTTGTCCTCGTCGCTACCGTCCGTGCTCTCAAGATGCATGGCGGCGGACCCGCCGTCAAACCCGGTGCCCCTCTTGCCGAAGCGTACACCCAGGAGAATCTTGCGCTTCTCAAACAAGGCCTGTGCAACCTCGGTGCTCACATCCAGAACGCACTCCGATTCGGTATCCCAGTTGTTGTAGCAGTGAACGCATTCAAGGACGATACGCCGGCAGAGCTTGAGATGATCCGCGACTACGCTGTTGCCCAAGGCGCTGAAGATTCCGTCGTCACAACCCACTGGGCCGATGGAGGCACAGGCGCAGCCAAGCTGGCCGAAGCAGTCGTCGCTGCATGCGAGAAGCCCTCGAGTTTCGATTTCCTCTACCCCCTCGACTGGTCGATCAAGGAGAAGATCGAGAAGATCGCGATCGACATCTATGGCGCAGACGGCGTGTCCTACGAACCGCTTGCCGAGAAGCAGATCGCCGACTACGAGCGTGCCGGTTTCGGCAGTCTTCCGATCTGTATGGCCAAAACCCATCTCTCTCTATCGCATGATCCAAGCCTCAAGGGAGCGCCTACAGGGTTCACGGTTCCGGTTCGAGAAGTTCGTGCAAGCGTCGGCGCTGGGTTCATCTATCCGCTGATCGGCACGATGAGCACGATGCCTGGACTCGCCACAAATCCCGCCTTCATGCGGATCGACATCGACGAGAACGGTGAGATTACCGGACTCTTCTAGATGACGTGCACCACGTGCTGAAGGGAGACCGTGTGCCGGAGCTTTTGCCGAGCAAGCTGCGTGAGGAAATCGAGGGCCATGCCGAGCATCCCGAAACACTGATTCATGTCCTCCGCCGCGTTCAAGAGACGATGGGGTTCATCTCCCCTGCGTCCGAGGCGTTCGTCGCCGATCAACTCGACATTCCCATCTCACGCGTTCACGGTGTCGTCACGTTCTACCACCTGTTCTACACCACACCCAGGGGCAGGCATACCGTCCGCCTATGCCAAGGGACAGCCTGTCACGTGGCTGGGGCGGATCGGATTCTGACCGCCTTATCCACCCACCTCGGGATCGTTCCTGGAGAAACGACCGACAACCTTGCCATCACTCTGGAAACGGTCGCATGCCTCGGTGCGTGTGCACTCGCGCCAGTCATGGTCGTCGATGACATCTATCACGGCCTGCTCACACCGGACGAAGCCGTCGCGATTGTCGAGCGAGCACTCGAGGAGGAGGGATGATCCCAAAACTCTCGGCTCGTAGAGAGCTTGACGACCTCAAGCAGCAAGAACTCTCCCGCTTGGCGGCGGTTGAGCAACGTATTACTGTCTGCAACGGAACCGGATGCCGAGCCTGCGGCGGCCTCGAGGTGAAGGACGCACTGATTGAGGAAATCGGGAAGCACAACCTTTCGGGCCGCGTTGAGGTCATGCCAACCGGTTGTCAAGGCTACTGCCAACGCGCTCCGCTAGTCGTCGTGGAACCGGCAGGAATCTTCTACCACGGTGTCGCCCCGGAGGACGCATCTCGGATCGTTTCGCAAACCATCCTTCAAGGCGACCTCGTGGAGGATCTCTTGCTGGATGACCCCGTTAGTGGGAAAACGATCGCTCGCCATGACGACGTAGGATTCTACGCCGGCCAGCAGCGCATCGTCTTCGCCCTCAACGGAAAGATCGATCCAACATCGATCGGCGACTATATCGCTCACGACGGCTATCAGGCCCTCGCCAAAGCGCTGCTCGACATGGAGCCCGAAGAGATCATCGACGAGATCCTCCGCGCCGGTCTCCGAGGCCGCGGCGGGGCAGGCTTTCCAACCGGGAAGAAGTGGCACCTGTGCCATACCCAACAAGCGCAACCCAAGTATGTTGTCTGCAATGCCGACGAAGGTGATCCGGGGGCATTCATGGATCGATCATTGATCGAAGCCACACCCCACGCGGTTCTCGAAGGTATGCTCATCGCCGCGCGTGCCATCGGTGCATCCGAAGCATATGTCTACGTGCGCGCCGAATACCCTCTCGCCGTCGAGCATATGCGAAAGGCTATCGATGACTCCCGTGCCTGTGGACTTGTGGGCGAAGCGGTTTTTGGAACCGACTTCTCGATCGATGTTCACGTGATGGAAGGAGCCGGTGCGTTCGTCTGCGGCGAGGAGACAGCGCTCCTCCAGTCGATCGAAGGGAAGCGCGGAATGCCTCGTCCTCGTCCGCCGTTCCCTGCCCAATCCGGTCTATTCGGGAAGCCAACGAACAGCAACAACGTCGAAACCTACGCGAACGTTCCGCCGATCGTTCTGCGCGGCGCATCCTGGTACGCGAAGATCGGAACCGAGACAAGCAAGGGGACCAAGATCTTCTCCCTCACTGGGAAGGTCGCCAACAACGGTCTCGTGGAAGTTCCGATGGGTACAACGCTCCGTCACATTGTCTACGATGTCGGTGGTGGCATGCGGAACGGACGGCCGTTCAAGGCAGCACAGCTTGGCGGGCCATCGGGCGGCTGTCTTCCCGCGGAGCTGCTCGACGTCCCAATCGACTTCGAGTCACTCAGTGAGCACGGTGCCATCATGGGGTCCGGCGGAGTGATCGTTCTCGACGATACAGCGTGCATGGTCAGTGTTGCTCGCTACTTCCTAGATTTCACCGCCCGCGAGTCGTGTGGCAAGTGTCTCCCCTGCCGCGTTGGGATCCCCATGATGCGCGACATCCTCGTTCGAATCACCGAGGGGAAGGGAGAACTGGCCGATCTGGATCGACTACACGAGCTGGCTGATCTGGTGAAGAGCAGCGCTCTCTGCGGACTCGGGCAGACAGCACCCAACCCTGTCCTATCCACCCTTCGCTACTTCGAGGATGAATATCGAGCACATATCGTCGATGGGGTCTGCCCGTCCGGCGTCTGCGAGGCGCTCGCTCCGCCGTACCGGATTGATCCCGAGGCTTGCCGGGCCTGCGACCAATGTGCGAAGGCCTGCCCCACAGGCGCAGTACAAGGAACGCCCGGTGCCCCCCCCTACGCAATCGACGAGACGCTCTGTATCCGCTGCGGCGCGTGTCTCGAAGTTTGTCCGTTCAGTGCGGTTGTCAGGCAGGCTGAATCATGATTAGGCGCGTAACGTTCACAATCGATGGTCAGCAGATCGAAGCGAATGCAGGAGAGAATGTCCTCGCTGTCGCTCGACGACACGGATTTGACATCCCCGGTCTCTGTTTCCATGAGCGTCTGTCCCCGACGGGAGGCTGCCGCCTCTGTCTCGTCAAGCTTCAAGGGCGCCCCGGCACGATAACAGCATGCACGCTTGAGGCTGCTGATGGTCTGGCCATCACCGCGTTTGATGACGAACTGGAAGCCCATAGGCGCTCACTTATTGATCTGCTTCTGGCAGAACACAACTGCGACTGCGTTGTCTGCGAGGCAGCCGGTCGGTGCGAGCTGCAAGAGCTGGCGTATCGTTACGGCCTCGACAAACGGACACGCCGCTACAGCTTTCCCGAACGCAATTTGCCTGCAGAGGATGCATCGTCTCCTGTTCTCGTCTATGACCCAAGCAAGTGCATCCTCTGCGAGCGATGCGTCAAGGCCTGTGATGAGATCCAAGGCAAAGCGATCCTCTCATATGCCTTCCGAGGGCTCAATGCGGTTGTCACCGCCGGACCCAGCGGATGGGACGCATCGGATTGCGACGGCTGCGGCGAGTGCGTTCAACTCTGTCCGACAGGAGCGATCCGCGAGAATCTCGACGTCCGTCCTCCCCGAGATTGGAGGATGGACCCCGTGCAAACAACCTGCTCCTACTGCGGTGTCGGTTGCCAGCTCGACCTTTGGATTCACGGTGGTCGAATCGTCAACGTCACCGGCTCCAATGCAATCCCCAACCATGGCTCAACCTGCGTCAAGGGTCGATTCGGGCACAACTACATCCAGGCGCCGGATCGATTGACAACCCCGCTGATCAAGCGAGACGGAGAATTCGTAGAAGTGAGTTGGGATGAGGCCCTCACCGAGGTCGCCAAGCGATTGAATGCCATCAAGGCAGACCATGGTCCCGATGCGATCGCTGGCCTCTCCTCCGCGACGTGCACCAATGAGGAGAATTACATCTTCCAGAAGCTGATGCGGGCGGGTATTGGAACACACAATGTCGACCACTGTGCGCGGCTTTGCCACGCATCGACGGTTGCCGGACTCGCGGCGGCCTTCGGCTCCGGCGCGATGACGAACTCGATCGCCGAGCTGGAGTACGCTGAGTGTATCCTCGTCACTGGGTCGAACACGACGGAGACGCACCCCGTGATCGCCAACCTGATCAAACGGGCCGTCCGCCATCACGGCGCACAGCTGATCGTCGTCGATCCCCGTCGGATCGATCTCGTCCATCATGCGAATCTGTGGCTGCGCCAGCGCAATGGAACCGACGTCGCATGGATCAACGGGATGATGTCCGTCATCCTACAAGAAGGCTTGCAGGACGACACATTCATCAAGAATCGCACCGAGGATTTCGACCAGCTCCGGGGCCTACTCGACAAGTTCGCGCCTGCGGACGCGGAACGGATCTCCGGGATTCCCGCTGATCGTCTGACCGCCGCAGCTCGCATGTACGCCTCCGCGGACAAGGCAGCGATTGTCTATTCAATGGGGATCACCCAGCACACACACGGCACCGACAATGTCCTGTCGCTTGCCAACCTTGCGATGATGACCGGATCGATCGGCAAGGCGTCATCTGGAGTCAACCCGCTTCGTGGCCAGAACAACGTCCAAGGCGCCTGCGACCTCGGCGCGCTTCCGAACGTCTATCCGGGCTACCAGAAGGTGACCGATCCTTCTGTACAGACGAAGTTCGCAAAGGCGTGGGGGACTGCGCTCAGCACGGAGATCGGCCTGACCATCGTGGAGATGATGCACGCCGCGGCCGACGGCCGGCTGAAAGCAATGCTGGTGATGGGCGAGAACCCCATGATCTCCGACCCGAATCTGAACCACGTCGAGGAGGCGCTTAAGGCGCTCGACTTTCTCGTCGTCCAGGACATCTTCCTCACCGAGACCGCACAGCTTGCCAATGTTGTACTGCCCGCTGCGTCGTTCGCCGAGACGAACGGGACGTTCACCAACACCGAGCGCCGCGTTCTGCTCGTCAACCAAGCCGTCGATCCGCCGGGTGACGCACGCCCTGATTGGAGAATTCTCTGCGATCTATCCACTCGCCTCGGCTACCCGATGGACTACCCAAGCCCGGAGGCAATCATGGACGAGATCGCGTCGGTGTCGCCGATCTACGGTGGGGTTCATCACCATCGGCTCAGCCCCGACGGACTCCAGTGGCCTTGCCCAACGGACGACCATCCGGGCACCGTCTTCCTCCATGAGGGAGGTTTCCGCCGCGGCCTTGGCAAGTTCCACGCCGTCCCGTACACACCGTCAGCTGAGCTACCGAACGACGAGTACCCGTTCGTACTATCGACTGGACGGATCCTCTCTCATTTCCATACTGGCTCGATGAGTCGGCGGTCCGACGCGCTGAACGCGTACGTCAGCGAGCCGTACGCGGAGATTCACCCGGAAGACCTCAGGCAGATCGGCGTCACACCCGGCGAGAGGGTGCGTGTGATTACGAGGCGCGGCGAGATCGTCACGAAGGCCATAGCGAATGGCCGCGTCCGCGAAGGGTCGATCTTCATCCCGTTCCACTTCGTCGAAGCCGCTGCGAACCGCTTGACCAACGACGCCCTCGACCCGAAGGCCAAGATCCCTGAACTGAAGGTTGCAGCCTGCCGGCTGGTGCGAGCCGAATAGACCCGGGAAGCACTCGCCGCAGAGCAAGGACGATGCACGGGGAGGCTCCAGGGATATCCGTCACAAGCCAATACAGGCTTGCTGCCACCACACCGTTCATGTGCAACCCATCCCGTGCGTCGATCACACCGCATCACACCAATTCGGGTATCCTTGGGCATGCGTGACACAGAGCAGATGCAGGTCCGGAAGCTCGAGTGCAACCGAAACGAGCTGGCCGAGGATGTGCTCGCCGTAGAGCAGAACGTGGCCCTCGAGGTTGACAGGGAGCTCCTGATCCGCACGACCTGTTCACCCGGCCGACTGCGGGAGTGGGCGCTTGGCTACCTCCTCTCTGAAGGCCACATCTCGGAGCCGGAAGACGTGGAGTCGATGGAGGTGGGAAGCAGCCCCCTGCGGGTCGCGCTTGCGTCCTCGGCACCCATCGAGTTTGTCCCACCTGCTCCGGTCGCCTCCGACCTGATCGTCGATCGGAGCCTGATCCTCGCCTTCGCTGAGGAGGTCGTCACACAAGCGGCAGTCTTCCACGAGACCGGTGGCACTCATGTGATGGCAATCATCACGAAAGCCGAGATCGTCGCTCTGGTAGAAGACATCAGCCGGAGCTGCGCGCTGGAGAAGGCTCTCGGCCTCGCGCTGATCGAGGACGTCGACTTCTCTCGGTCACTCGCGTTTCTCTCTTCAAGAGTCCCGTCGCGAATGGTCGCCAAACTGGCACGATGCGGAGTCCCGATTGTCGCTGCCGTTTCCGCCCCAACGGTCGATGCGGTGCGACTCGCCGAACAGCTCGATATCTGCCTCTGCGGCTTCGTCCGTGCCGATCGACTGAATGTCTACACGCACGGCTGGCGGGTCGGATTGTGACGAAGGACCCTCAGTGTCAGACGTTCTTGCCAGCGGACGGTTGGAACGTACGGCTTTCTCGAGTGCTGACTGATTGTCTCTGGCGAGCCCGACATCGATCATCTGCCAACCTAAACGTCTCGCACGTCCGCCTCTAGCCGCTGCAATCAAGCAGCTGGAAGCTGTTCGGCTGCCCACGCCGGGCTCATGCGGCGGCCTGGTAGATGAGGCGTCCTCATGTCCTCCCCCGCGTGAATTGCTTGCATCTAGCGCCATGCACAGGCGATGATCACCCCCATCGGGGGCGTCATTCGTCCGCGAAAGGAGGTCACCATGGATGAGTCAGCCCGGCTCGAGGCAACAGTCCGAGGGATCGTCCAAGGGGTGTTCTTTCGTCATCACACCAAGCTTGAGGCTGATCGCCTCGGGCTCTCCGGCACGGTGCGCAACTGCCCGGATGGAACCGTCGCCGTCGTCGCCGAGGGGACCCGCGAACGCCTTAACCAGTTCCTCCAGTGGCTTCACCAAGGGCCATCGCTTGCGGCCGTCGACCGCGTCGATGCAACATGGTCCGCCGAAACAGGCCCTTACCGCGACTTCCGGATCATGGTATAGGTCGCTTGCAGTCTACAAGCCGGGCAACTTGATAATGGATGCCTTCTCACCTGTTGGCTGACGACGAGTGCCAGATTCGGCTCTCTCGCTCACGCGGCCGTCTTGCCGTAGCGCTAGAAGAAAAACAGCACCCCGATCGATAGCCACGGAACCCCTACCGCATCGAGCGTGGCACCAAGGTCGAAGTAGATCAGGCGACTCAGTCGGAACAGAGCCCCTCCTCCAATGTGGGGAATGGTCAATGCATCGGTTCCAAGCTGAATATACGGCAGCAAGAACGGCGTTGCTTCCAGCCGTGCTTCTTCGAGCAACGTCTCTGTGTCGCTTGCTCCTTCACCGGCAAGCCGCTCTGCAATCCGTTCCACACGAGCAGTACCAGGCGGGAAGTACATCCGCCCCACTGCACCGAGAAGAATCGCGTTCACACCTATCGTGAAGCGGGGTATCTCGAACCCGTTCTTCATCGAAAATCCAAGCTGAAGCCCTGTATCGAGCCCAAGCGTGAATGAGCCGGAACGCCCCTCATAGGCATCCACGACAGCTCGGACACCTCCTGTGGGTTGCTCCGCAATGATCGGCACAGCCGCGCTTTCGACAACTGTCGCCTCCTCGGCAGTCGCCTCGAATCGAATCTCGACGATGCTCTCGACACTCAGGGATTGGACATCTCCGCCACCGGTCCGCAACCCAAACACATCGCTGATCCCTCCGAGCGTTCCTACGATGATATTCCCATCGAACGTCTCCACAGTGACCTCGAGCCGATCTCCGAAGCGCACGTGTTTCATGTTTGCACGTTGAACAGTGAACACGTCCCCGGTCTCTGATGTGATGCTGACCGTTGCAGGCAATCCAGACTCGATGACTCCCGTGAGTACCGAGCCACCAGACGTAATGATGGTTTCCTCGCCGTACGATCCGAACACAAAGCCGACTGCAACTCCCAGCACGACTACCGCAATAACAACCCTACGCATGGTTCCCTCCGTCTCTTGCTTCCCACACTTCCAATTGGGTCCATCATACCGCAAGGACAGTGAAGGAGAAACGGCCTGCGTCTCAGCAACCGACTTCGTCGCGCAGCAACGCAGCGTCAGGTGGATCATTGACGTCCCTGGGGGAAATCTCCTTCTGGCCTGACACGACGTGCTCCTGCATGTCGCAGGTCATGTCAAATTCCCGATTCTCGAGGATTCGGATGATGCGCATGTTCTCCGGGAGAAACTCGGCTACGACACGCGCCACTCCCCAGATAGTCGCCAAACGCAGACAGCAGTCGGTGAGCGCACTCCCAAGCCCTTTGCTTTGCCACGGATCGGCAACCAGCAATGCGTACTCAGCGGCGCGGTGCGCCGGATCGGCCAGGAGCTGTGCAACGCCAATCAGCGCTGAGGATCCATCGATTTGCGTCTCAGCAACGACTGTCAACTCCGCATCCGAGTCCGGGCTGCACAACCGCTTGGACAACTCATCCAGCGGCTCACTGATGATCCGCTCGTAGCGCAAGTAGAGGCTCTTGCGACTGCACGCTTCGAGCATTGCATTGCAAAGCCGGGCGTCTGTCGGCTCAATCGGTCGAAGACGAACCTCCGTTCCATCTTGCAGTCTGCAATGGCCATCTCGGTCGCAGATATCTCGGACAGCGTCCGCGATCTCGGCTGACTCCGGCGCAACCGATCGAGAGGGATCACTTCCCACAGTCCCCATGATACCAATATAGGCGTAAACCCTCTTCAGGTCTAGTCCTCAGACGACACGTCCGATCACCATGCCGGTTGCTGTATGATCCCATCAGCGCGGTAAGTGAGCATCATCCTGTCATAAGGAGGCCCGGATGGACAGTTCGGCGGCAGCGCTGCAGCTTGTGTATCACATCCATCAAGCTCGTCTCGGACGACGGCGCCTCGCCCAGCTCACGCATTCCACGGAGATGTCAGTGCGAACAGAGCTTGAGCGGCTGCGAGCTCGCGGCTTTGTCAGGCTCGATCACTCCGGTGTCTCACTGACAGACGCGGGGCTGCAACGCTTCGCTCCGCTCCTCGGGTTCGTCCACTCGGTCGCTGACGTGGTACTGACCTCACTGTACATCGACCGCTTCGCACTCGCCGCGCATCTTGCCGCGGTGGAACCGGGACCGGTCTGGACGCTCCGTGATGCATCGATCCGCGAAGGAGCCACAGGCCTGTTGCTTCTCCAGTTCGGTCCGGACGGCTGGTCCTTTGCACACAACGGAGAGCCAATCCACACTCGGAATGTCCGCGATGCCGAGACCATCGGCTCGACCTTTCCCGATTCGGCTCCTGCAGATCTGCTTCTCATCTCCGCAGGCCCAGTTCCAAGATCCGCCGGGCTCGGACTATGGCAAGTTGTCCTGACCCTTCTGGCACGCCAGCCCTGATTGCGCACATGTACATCCACTTGCGTCAGGGTATTCGGATCTCTATGATTGCAGCGAGGGTGGGATACTACATCCCACTTATCGAGAGGAGCATCCTCATGCAGAAGCAACCCTGGTCCATCGGCATCTCTTTGCTCCTGGCCTTCGCGCTCAGCTCGCTGAGCGCGGCATTCCCAGTCACCGTCGTCGACGATCGCGGCCACAGCATTGCCATCGGAGCCATCCCCGAGCGGATCGTGGCCGTCGGCGCGCTGTATGCGGAGATTGCCTTGGACCTTGGCGCCGGCGATCGTCTGGTCGCTGTCGCGGAATCTCCCGACAATCCCACCGGTACAGTGCATCTTCCATCGGTCGGCCCAACCTACGCACCAAGTGTCGAGCTGATCGTCGCATTCGAGCCTGATCTTGTGCTCGGCGCAACGGACTGGGGCGGTGAGCGACCTGCGCTTGAAGCAGCGGGAATCGTCGTACTGACCACTCCCCTCCTGACAAGTGTAGCTTCCATCTTCGACGCCATTGAGACAATCGGACATGCGCTTGGCGCAGCCGATCAGAGCACCCGTCTCATCGGACGTATCGCAACGGAGATTGTCGAAGAAGAGACCGCCATTCTCGGACGTGCAGCGGTCCGCGCGGCGTTCCTCTACGCTTCCTCGACAGACGATCCACCGTACACCGCCGGTGCCGGGGCCATCGAACACGAGCTCATCTTCCGCGCCGGCGGGACCAACGTTTTCGCCGATGTCCAGGGATTCCCGCAAGTCAGCTTCGAAGAGGTCATCGCACGGAATCCAGACGTCATCTTCACCGCCCCGACTCAGATTGAGAATATCCTGGCTAACCCCCTCCTGCAGACCGTCTCTGCCGTCGTCGAAGGACAGGTATTCGGTGTCCGGGCCAGTGTCGTCGCCTCCACGCGGGTTGCCGAGGCGCTTCGAGCGATGATTGAGGCGCTCCATGGCACCGGTCCGTAGGGTCGCCCGCTGGGGTGTATGGATTCTCGCCGGTCTCGTTCCTATCTCGCTTCTTGCGGGCATCATCGTCGGTCCGGTGATGATCCCTGCTCGTGATGTTGCTGGGAGCCTGATCGATAGTGCATCGGACAGCGTTTCCCCCATCCATCGAGTTATTGTTCGCCGAATTCGCCTTCCGCGCGTCCTTCTCGGCTTTCTTGTCGGATCAGCCCTCGCCGTCTCCGGCGTCGCAATGCAGGGCCTGTTTCGCAACCCGCTGGCCAGCCCGTATGTTCTGGGAATCGCAAGCGGGGCGTCCACCGGCGCAGCCCTTGCCATCCTCCTCGCTGCGAGTTCTATCCTCTTCCTTCCCCTCGGCGCATTCATCGGTGCTACAGTGGCTATCCTCATCGTCTATGGTCTTTCGCGCGGCAAGGATCAACGAACATCCATTTTCACGCTGATCCTCTCCGGCGTCGCCGTCGGCGCGCTCTTCTCTGCAGCAACCAGTTTCTTGATCTTTCTCAGTTCCGGCGGGGAGAAGCTCTCCGATGTTCTCTTCTGGATCATGGGAGGACTCGGGCGTGCATCCTGGACATCCGTGGGGATCCTCGCACCGATTGTGTGCACTGGCACCGTAGTCGTGTGGGCGCTTTCACGCGATCTCAATGCGCTCACGCTCGGCGAGGAGGGTGCATTCCATGTCGGCGTCCATCCCGATTCCCTGGCTCGCTGGCTTCTGGGATTGACTACCGTTCTGACCGCTACCGCGGTCGCGATGGCAGGAACTATCGGATTCATCGGACTTGTAATCCCCCACGTAGCACGGATCCTCGTCGGACCGGATCATCGCCGCCTTGTACCCGTCGCTGCACTCAGCGGTGGATGCTTCCTTGTTTGGTCCGACATGGCAGCACGAATTGTCTTCGCTCCGGCGGAGCTTCCCGTCGGAGTCATCACAGCCTTCCTCGGTGCGCCTTTCTTCCTGTTCCTTCTCAAGACCCGAGGAGCAAGGCTCTGATGCATATCGCGATGGAGAACATCACGTTCGGCTACGATGCAGCAACGCCAGTTATTCGGGGCGTCGATCTTGCCGTGGCCAGTGGCGAATCAATCGCACTGGCCGGTCCGAACGGATCGGGCAAGAGTACGCTTCTGAAACTCGTCTCCGGGGTTCTTCGACCCGACTCCGGCGCCATCGAGATCGATCGAGTGCCAATCCGCGCGCTGTCTGTGCGGCAGATTGCTCGCAACCTCGCAATGGTCGCGCAAGAACGGCCCGTAGGGTTTGATTTCACCGTGCGAGAGGTCGTCGCCATGGGGAGGATTCCTCACCGGGCGCGGTTCGCTCGCGAGTCAGTTGAGGACCACCTCGCCATCGAGCAAGCCATGGAACTCGCTGACATTCGCGGGCTCGCCAGCCGCTCGATCCGGGCTGTTTCCGGCGGCGAGCGGCAGCGCGTCTATCTCGGCATGGCGCTCGCCCAGCAGCCCCGCCTTCTTCTTCTCGATGAGCCGACAACGCATCTCGATCTGCGTCACCAGGTGCAATTCATGTCCATCGTGCAGGAGAGGTCGACGGCCGGGATGACAGTCCTAATCGCAATCCACGATCTAACACTTGCTGCGCAGGCCGCCCATCGGATTGCTTTGCTGAGCAGCGGCCGGCTCGCTGTCGTCGGAACACCCAACGAAGTTCTCACTCAGTCAAACGTAAAGCAGGTATTCGGTGTGGAAGTCACTGTCGGCAAGCATCCGAAGCTTGGAACGGTCTGTGTTCTTCCTGCGCTTACCCCGCGGCATTCCTAGGTTCCACCTACACCCCCGCTTCATCCAATACGGCTGGAACGTGCGCCTCCCAACCAAGAGGCATGATATGGACGCCTTCGCAGATCTCCTTGATCTCTCGGATCAGCCGTGCGGCGATCTCGACGCTTTGCCGCGGTCGATCCTCCGCCTTCGCCATCTCATCGATCAGCGAATCCGGAACATGCACGCCAGCAACATTCTTGTTCATGAACCGTGCCATTCCCGGCGACTTGAGGAGAATGATTCCAGCCATGACCGGTGCACCGAGGGGTTTCGCCTGTTCCATGAAGCGGGCGAATGCTTCAGCATCGAAGACCGCTTGCGTCTGGAAGAACTGAGCCCCCGCAGCAATCTTCTTCTCCATCTTGATCAGCTGGAGTTCGATCGGATCGGCCCCGGGGGTAACCACAGCGCCAAGACAGAAGTCCGGCTTCCCTTCCAGCGCGTTGCCTCCCATGTCGTGCCCCTCTCCGAGCCCAGTGGCCACAGCAAGAAGCGATACTGAATCCAGATCGAAGACCGGCTTCGCGTCCGGAAAATCACCCAACGCTACATGGTCTCCAGTAAGACAGAGCACGTTCTCGATGCCCAACGCCCATGCCGAGAGGAGATCGGATTGCAGCGCGATCCGGTTCCGATCGCGGCACGTCATCTGAAACACCGGTTCGATCCCACGTGCCTTGAGTATCTGCGACGCTGCGAGCGAGCCAAGCCGCATGACCGACGACTGCTGATCGGTGATGTTGATTGCGCTGACACGAGATTTCAGCATCTCCGCGTGGTCGAGCATCTCCGCCGTGTGCGTCCCTTTGGGCGGTGCAACCTCAGAGGTGATCGCGAACCTGCCATCGCGGAACAGATCGGTGAGTTTCATGTAGCCACCTCCTCCGTTCGCTCCATGTCCACCGCCCATTGCTGCGTTCCCCGTATCCTTGGAGGCGGCTGCATCCTTGCGTAGTCCTTCACCTGCATCGGGGCACGCCGAAGCAGATCCATCCGCCCCTGCCTCTCGAGTCGCTCGTAGATCACATCCCAAGCGCAACGGCGTACATCTGGTTCCACTTCGCAGCAACCATCCTTTGCCCCGCCGCATGGACCGTTGACCAACTGTTTCGCACATGCGGTCAGCGGGCAAATCCCTGCGGTGAACTCAAGGAAGCATTGTCCACACTCGGCGCAGCGTTCCTCTCCTCTCCACTCTCCGCGAACACCTCCCAGAGAGATAGTGTCACATGCAGGATGAACGGCCTTATCGATGGCCGTCGCCGCGGCTTGGATTCCGATGCCGCACGTCGATACGACAATCGAGTCCGCCCTCGCTACGCAGCTCGAGAGCGGTTGGAGGCCTGATCGGATCAGTGCTTTCTGGCAAAGGAAGTCGATCACCTTGGTTCCCACAACCTCGATGTCGCGTTCCTCCAGCGCGGTCTTCAGTTCCTGGATCTCCGGGTCGCCTCCGGTGCCGGAGGCGGCGGCACACCCGTCGCAACCGAGCAGGAAGACCGAGCTCTCGTCGCCGATGAACCCCAGGATCTCGTCGATCGGCTTTCTCTCCGTTACGAGCATCTCCACCTCCTGAGTTCCTGCTGAACGATCCGAACAACGCGCGGGACAGCCCGATGCAAGACAGGCGACAGCTCAAGTCCCCAGCCAATCTCTTTAGGTTCGATGCCAACAACAAGGACATCTGGAAACTTCGAAACAATCCTCCGAAGCGTCTCCAAGAAGCCGATATCGTGGCATGCCTGCCTCTCCCAACGCGTGTCGAGCGCCTCGCGCTCCGTGAGCCGGTAGATCGTTCCCGGTTCTTCCCCGCCGCATGCTGCATCGACAACGATGATCCGATCGAATTCGTCGAGATCGAACGCGACCTCCGGATCCGTACCGGCGTCGATGACAACCACATCGGCAGGCAGTGGCACACAGCCCAGCGCGCGCGCCACGTGAACACCGATCCCCTCGTCTTTCATCAAGCAGTTTCCAACGCCGACGATCGCCGTTTTCATTGGACTCTCAGCCCACGACGAAACGTCCCAGCGTGCTGCCTTGGGGCGTCACCAGATGAACCGCACACGCCAGGCACGGATCGAAGGAACGAACGATCCGCACAATCTCGAACGGGTTCTCTTCGTCCTTGATCGTGGTTCCGATGATCGCTTGTTCCATCGGGCCATACACGCCTTGATCGTCCTTCGGGGAAGCATTCCACGTTGTCGGCACGATACACTGGTAGTGGCCGATCCGCCCGCCCTTGAGTTGAACCCAATGCCCCAACGCCCCGCGAGGAGCCGCAACCATGCCAGCACCCTCTCCTTCATCCGGGATGTCATACGATGAGAACACCTCGCCCCCTGCAGAGAGATCCACCACCCACGCCGCCATTGCATCGGCGACGACCTTGCACTCAATCGCCCGAGCGGCGTGCCGTCCAAGAACAGAGTTCAGTGCACCTGGTCCGACAGCCAGCGCTTCCAACACGTGATCGACGAGCTCAGCAATCTCCTCGGTGTTCCGTGCGTACCCCAGCAACATCCGCGCAAGCGGTCCCCCCTCGTAGACATCCCCGTCGTACCGGGGCGACTTGATCCACGAGTAGGCTCCTTCTTTCTGTGGGTCCGGTTGTGTCATGCCCTGTGATGGGTGTAACGGATCCCTTGTGCTTGCCATCCATGTGTGTCTGACCGATTCGGTGATTTTCGCCTCATCGAGATCGTGCGCCGCCAAGTCCATCGCGATCGTCCCCGAATCGAAGAAGCGTCCCGTTTCCGCGGGGAATCCTCCGTAGTCGAGGAATCTCCCGCAGCCAGCTCCGATCTCAGCATATTCGCCGTACACACGGGCAACCTCGATGACATCCGGCACATAGCAGTGATCGATGAAGTGACGGATCTCGTTCAATCGCCACAGAAACGCGCCGATTGAGTCAACCTCAGGGATCTGCGTTGCGCCGCCGGGAACGATCCCGACACTGTGCGGCATCTTGCCACCAAACACCGCGAGAAGTTCATGAGCCTTCCGGCGAACGTCAAACGCCTGAACATAGTGGCTCGCCAGCCTTTGCGCGACATCGGTCGAAAACCGGTAGTCTCCCTCATAGCGAGGGACAAACGGACCAAGCACTCCCTCTTCAAGAAAGTTGCTTGCCGCAAGAAGTCCCGGGTCCGAACCTTCATACCCTGCCACTTTGGTCACGTCGACGTAGTCCAGCGCCGCCAGATGGTAGAAGTGAAGCACATGCGATTGGATGAAATTGCAGCCCAGGATTAGGTTGCGGATGATTCTTCCGTTGTTGGGAATCCGATCTTCGATTCGAAACGCCCGATCGAGCGCCGATGCCGACGCCGTTGCATGCGCCGTTGGGCACACACCGCAGATTCGCTGCGTGATGCGCGGTGCGTCACGCGGATCCCGTCCTTGAAGAATCAGTTCAATACCACGAAACAACGTTCCCGTGCTCCGTGCCTCCTTGACGACTCCATCATCGACAAGGGCTTCGATCTTGAGATGCCCTTCGATCCTGGTGACCGGATCGATGACTATCGTTCGCATGGTCACGACTCCTTCCTCGGCATCAAGAGAGCTTCTTCCGGAAGCCGCTGGTAGAATGGAGAGATCAGGTCGGGGAAACCAGGCTCCACGCACCCATTACAGGGCGCACCGCTACCGATCACCCAGTTTGTCCCGTTGTTCCAGCGGCGCAGTGCACAATCTGCATGCGTAATCGTCCCCTTGCATCCAAGTTCATACAGACACCCCTCATCGCTAAGATGCTTGGCAAACTTTCCCTCATCGAAATACGCACGTCGCGGGCAGTTCTCGTGAATCAACTGACCGAAGAACCGTTTCGGCCGTCCCTCGTCATCCACATGCACTGCATCCAGTCCTCCGACCAAGATGGATTCGATCGTTCCGATGAACCAATCAGGATGCGGTGGACAACCCGGAACATTGATCACCGGCACACGCAACTCATGTTGCTCAATCAGTTGCCGGACACTGATGCATCCTCCTGGATTCGGATCAGCAGCAAAGATTCCCCCAAATGCAGCACATGTTCCGAGTCCGATGATCGCACTCGCTTTCCTCGCGAGCGCCACGACGCGCTGGACCATCGGCTCTTCCCCAAGCGTGCCGTAGACACCACCGTCTTTCGTCGGGATGGATCCCTCGACCACCAACACATAGGAGCCAGGCTGACCTCTGGCAGCCGTGTCAAGAATCTTGATCGCCGCCTCTCCTGCGCCGGCCATGACCGTAGCTTGAAAGCGCAGATTGATATGGCAACCAGGGATCACCTCTCTGAGAAGGAAGTCCGTGATCTTCGGCGCAGCTGAGTTGAGCACCGACACGGAACAGCCACTGCACGTGGCGGTCTGGATCCAGACCACCGGAATCTCTCGAGTCTCCGACATCGTCCTACCCTCCCTCGAAACGAATCCGCCGTTTGGACCTCATGCACAGAAGCACTGCAAACCACTATAGGGAGAGTTGTTGGGCGAATGCAATCCGCCGGGATTGAGACCATCGTTGATCTCATCGTATACTGCCGTCATGTTCCGCTACGACGAGAAGGCATGTCGGACCACACAGATAGGATCGCTGCCGTTCACAGACGTGGGCCGGGCCGTTGAGTATAGCTTGAGACACGATATCCCCTTCCTCCCGGAGCTGACCGCCCTCGGTGATGCGATGCTCGAGTATGTGAAGAACCCCGGAGCCCTTAGCTGCCTTGAGTCGTTCAAGCGGCACTCGTTTGACGTTGTGAAAATCCAGAGCATTGGTCCAGCAACACTGATTCAAAGCCACTACGAGGAAGATGATGCCATCTCGAGGATCTATGCCCACATCGAGGCGGTCCTCGACGGACTCCATGCAGAGGAAACGATTCTGTTCCTCGACGAGCCGGCGCTTGGCTATGCGGGCTTCGATTACCAACGCCTATGGGCACCGCTATTCGAGAGCTTCCCTGTTGTCCGTGGAGTTCACATCTGCGGGAACATGCAGTGGGACCAGTTGTTCGATGCCGAGATCGATATCATCAGCTTCGACGCATCGAAATACGATATCACCAAGTACTACGAACAGCGCAACGGAAAACGGATCTCGTGGGGAATTGAGCAAGTCGATCACGTTCGCGACTATCGACCCGGCGACCTGGTCACTCTTCCGTGCGGTATGCCGCACCTTGGCTATACCGAAGATGATGCCGAGCGGCGGTATGAGATCCTCCGAACTGGCGCCACTGAGCTACACAGCCAACACTAACCAGAAGGCTCGATACGGACTCACTCCCACTCGATCGTCGCCGGTGGCTTGCTTGTGATGTCATACACCACTCGACCTACCGCTGGTATCTCCCGCGTAATCCGTTGCGCTGCTTCATCGAGCACATCGAATGAAAGCCGGGCCCAGTCGGCGGTCATGGCGTCGACACTGGTCACCGCTCGAAGTGCAACGACATGACCGTACCGCCGTTCATCTCCTGCCACGCCGACTGACTGAATCGGCGTCAGGACAGCAAGCGCCTGCCATGCGTCATGATACGCCCCGTGCGCCTTGAGCGTCTCGATGAATAGGTGATCAGCACGACGAACAATGTCCACTCGCTCCTGCGTAACCTCACCGAGAATCCGCACAGCCAGTCCTGGACCGGGGAATGGGTGCCGCAGCCGAATCGCATCCGGCAGGCCAAGAAGACGCGCGACGTTTCGCACCTCGTCCTTGAACAGCATTCGAAACGGTTCGAGAAGCTCGAACCCCAAATCTTCAGGAAGCCCCCCGACGTTGTGGTGACTCTTGATGTTCGCCGCCCCTTCGCCGCCTGCCGACTCGATCACGTCCGGGTACAGCGTTCCTTGCCCGAGGAACCGAAACGGCCCGTGCTTCGCTGCCTGCTCACGAAACACGCTGATGAACTCGCGCCCGATCGTCTTACGCTTCGCCTCGGGATCGGTAGTCCCGGAGAGCGCGTTCAGGAATCGCTCGGATGCGTCGACCGCCACGAGCCTCACGCCGAGAGCTCGGAGCGCGCACTCTACCTCTTCGCGCTCCGATTGGCGCAACAGTCCGTGATCTACGAAGACCGCGAAATGGTCAACGTCAGCCTGCGCAAGCAGCAAAGCAAGCGCCGATGAGTCAACACCTCCAGAGATACCGAGGAGCACACGTTCCTCACCCACACGCTCACGCACTTCGGCCAGAATTCGATCGACGTTCCGCTCCGCCGTCCAATCCCGCGGCACGCCTGCAATTCGGAGGAAGTTATCCAGGATCCGCTCCCCGTTTGGTGTATGCACGACCTCCGGGTGAAACTGGACCCCAAACAGTCGACCATCGGCAGAGCCGATCGCTGCATGCGGATTCGCGGCGGTCGCGCCAATCACGGACCAACCCGCCGGCAGTTGCGAGACAGACGTTGCGTGGCTCATCCAAACCGGCAACCGCCCCTCAAGTCCTTCAAACAGCTTCCCAGCATAGCGAACGAGACGATCCGCTCCATAGGACCTTCCCCCTGCGTCGACCGCCGCTCCGCCAAACCTTTCTGCAAGCAACTGCATCCCATAGCAGATTCCCAAGATCGGAACGCCCAGTTCATACAGTGCGTTGTCTGGCTTTGGCGCGTCGGTATCGAAGACCGACCGTGGGCTGCCTGAAAGAATCACCGCACGAGGCGTCTCCTCGCGAACTCGATCGATCGATGTCGTTCCCGGCAAAATCACCGAGTACGCGCTCAACTCGCGGACACGACGCGCGATCAAGCGCGTGTATTGAGAGCCGAAGTCCAGGATGACAACGCTCATCCGTTGCCTCCATTTCGCATGTCCTTGAATCGAATATCGCCCGTCTCCGGATCGAGCGACTGAATCGAGACAAGAGCCTCCACCGGGACCTCATGTATCTCCAGCGCGTCTCGCCCGTGTGCGAACAGCTTCTCGATCACGAACCCGAACCCAACCAGCGTTGCTCCGGACTCGGCTACCATGTCAGCCAAGGCGGCGCTCGTCTTCCCTTGATAGAGGAAATCGTCTACGATCAGCACGTGCTCGTCTGGCGGTAGGTAGTCGCGTGAGATCGAGAACACAGCCTCTGTTCCCTTGGTTGGCGAGACGACCGTCCGCTTGATCGGTCGAGACATCGTCGCCGCACTCCCTTTCTTCGCGTAGAGGGCGCGGGCACCCAAGCGTCTTGCCAGCTCGTACGCGACGATGTTTCCCGCAGCTTCCGCCGTGAGCACGCAGCTGATCTCCAGCGTCTCGAACCGCGTAGCGAGCTGCTCTCCGACCGCCTCGATGAACTCCGGGGCAATCCGATGATTCAGGAATCCATCGACCTGCAGGAACTCCGGCCCAAGAACCCGTCCCTCTCGTCGGACCCATTCCCGAATCATCGCACCACCCTCGTCTCTTCCGGTCACCGCTACTTGTACTTCTCCTCGCTCCCTTTGTAGGAGAGGCCGATTTGCTCCTCCGCTCGATCCGTCGCAGGCGGAGGCGTTGGCGACAGACGGCATAGCGCCTCGTACGTCTCGTCATCCAGTACGAACTCCCCGGCGGCCAGGGAGGGCTCCAGCTGTTCGACCGTCCGAGCTCCAATGATTGGCGCCGTGACCGCTGGGTGCTTCGCCACCCAGGAAACGGCCAGCGTCACCGGATCGACGCCGAGTGCCTCTGCGCTGCGAATTAGGCCATCTGCCGTTTCGAAGTACGAGGCGGCTCCATACCGAGCTCGGTACATGTCGTTCTCAACCAATCGCCCTCGGGCCGGTTGCCTCCCGACGCCATATTTGCCGGTAAGCAGTCCACCACCCAACGGGCTGTACGTGATCACGCCGAGTTCCTTCGCCTCGGCAAGCGGCAGAAGTTCGACTTCCGCTTGTCGCTTGACGAGGTTGTACATCGGTTGGATGCAGGAGAATGCCGGCAGATCAGACATTGCCGATACCCCCAAGGCCGTAGCGATCTGCCATGCCGCCCAGTTGCTCGCACCGACATGGAGGACCTTCCCCTGCCGAACCATCAGGTTCAGCGCGTGGAGCGTTTCGTCCATCGGCGTGTCGTGATCGAACGTATGCACAAACAGGATGTCAATCCGATCGGTCGCTAGACGGGCAAGACTCGCCTCGACCGCTGTGAGGATGTGACGCCGCGAGAGCCCTCGCGCATTGGGATCTGTCCCCATCGGGAAGCCCACTTTGGAGATCAGGACAATCCGATCGCGCTCTGGTGCAATCAGCTTTCCGAGGATCTGTTCCGATTTGCCGGCGGAGTACACGTTGGCACAATCAAAGAGGTTGACCTCGGCCTCGCGGCAGCGCCGATACATCGCTGCAGATGTTGCCGCGTCGGCAACATCGCCGAACGACATCGTCCCAAAACACAGTCGCGAAACGCGGATTCCAGTCCGTCCAAGGAGTCGAGTCTTCATCGAATCCTCCGTGTGCTATTTGCCGTTGTAGACGGTCGCGCCCCCAATCAGAACCCGCTGAACGCGGCCGTGTGCCACGTCAAGTGGATGTCCCGAGAGGATGACGATGTCGGCATCTTTCCCAACCTCGAGACTGCCGACACGATCTTCAATCCCAAGAATCTCCGCCGGCGCAAGCGTGATCGCCCGCAGGGCATCCTCATCGCTCATTCCCTGGTTCACCGCAATGGCCGCGTCAAGTCTCAGGTAGCGAACAGCCGACATCTGGTCAGTTTGGATCGCTACTTTCACACCAGCGTTCGCAAGTGCCCCGGCGTTCTTCGGTGTCATGTCGCGCAGCTCGACCTTTGCCCGCGAGAACAGAATCGGCCCGGGAACGCAGGGGATCATTTTCTTGGCGAGGATATCTGCGATCTTGTACCCCTCTGTTGCGTGGATCAGCACGAGATCGAGATCGAACTCCTCCGAAATGCGAATCGCCGTCATGATGTCGTCAGCCCGATGGGCATGAATGTGAACCGGGATCTCTCGGCGCAGAATCCGCGCCAACGCTTCGAGTTTCAAATCAACCTCGAACGGCTCAGGCTCCGTCGCCCCTTCTGCGCCTGCGTGAAACTCACTCAGCTTCTTCTCGTGCCGGGCGCTTTTCTCGAGATACCCTTGGGCTTTGGTCAGCCACTCACGAAGCACGCCTGCATTGCCCATTCGCGTCGACGGCGTCTTCTTCTGTTCCCCGTAGACACGCTTCGGGTTCTCTCCCAGCGCCATCTTCATCCCCACAGGAAATGCGACAAGCATGTCGTCGATCGTTCGACCGGCTGTCTTGATCGCTGCGGTTTGTCCGCCGATCAGGTTGCCGCTTCCTGGGCCCGTGTTGATCGTCGTAATGCCGGCTTCGCGAAGATCCTTGAAGGCCATGTCCTCTGGATGAATGGCGTCGATGGCACGAAGATGAGGCGTGATCGGATCCGTCATCTCGTTTCCATCGGAGTGAATCCAGCCAACCCCATCGGCGAACACGCCAGTATGGCAGTGGGCGTCGATCATTCCCGGCATCACGACCTGGCCGGATGCGTCAATGATCTCTGCCTCTACCGGAACCTCGATGTCCGCCCCGACAGCAGCAATCTTCCCATCCTCAATGAGAAGAACCCCATCCCAAATCGTCTCCCCTGGTGTCAACAGCTTGCCGCCGCGGATTGCGATCACTCAGTCTCATCCCCTTTCGATTGTTTGCTTCCACAGCCCTATGAAACGCGCACAGTATACCGAACCAGGATATCTCCACTACAGCAACTCGGCGATCGGCTTCCCGAGGAGTTCGCTGGGAATCCTCGCCTTCGCCGTCTTGTTCGGATCGACCAGTTGGCTCACCCCGATATCGACCGCGAGGCTGGCGAGCATGCAAGCGTCTTCGTATGGGATATTCCGTGCATCTTGCAGCAACCTGACTGCCTGGCGCGTCGCCTCCTCAAGCGCTTCCTCGATCGTCGGAAGCGAGACAAGGATGTACGCTGATTGACCAATCTCGACGATCGGCCACGCGGCCTGGCGACCCTTGATCAGGTCGATCTCGACAGTGACCCGAGCGTCCACCTCGCATGCAGATACGCAAACCTCTCCGTCTCCCATGACCGCGTGCACATCGCCCAGTGCGAGCAGTCCTCCGGACTGCGCCACCGGAAAGTAGGCCGTAGAGCCCTGCACGATCTCCTTCGTGTCCATGTTCCCGCCGTGGCGGTATGCCGTTCCGGTCGGATACGTCCCTTCACTCGGCGCAACACCAATGACACCGATCATCGGCCGCATCGCAAGCCGCAGATCGTCAAACAGCACGAAGCCCTCACGAATCGGGAGAATTCTCGCCGTGTGCTGTCTCATCTCTTCCCCGAGCACTCCGAGTCCTGGTCCGGTGACGATCGATCCTACATCGGCGGGCTCGATCGCCTCCACTCGTACGACCAGCGTATCACCCGGCTCCACGCCGTCGATCCACACCGGCCCGGTCGCGGGGTTGATCCGGGAGAAATCGAGTCCCGGCAGCGTGTCATTCGGCGTTTTCACCTGCCCACCGAACGCATCTTGCGCCTCGAATAGGAGCCGCTCCCCCGGCGCCGCGTGTAGCACGGGCGCCATTCCATCTGAAAACGCGTAAACGTGTTGCTCCATCGTGACTTTCTTCATCGCACCCTCCCTTCATCGGCCACATCCCCTTTCCTCACCGCATCTTCATCGCCTCGTCAGAGTCTACTCACTCGCTTCACGTATCCCTATTACTCCCGCAACACGGCAATCGGGTAGACTGCACAGACAAGGAGACGTCATGAGCAACGAAAGGCAGTTCTGTCATGAACGGGGGGGCAGTTTCCTTGAGACACGCAGCCTCACCAAAACCTACCTGTTCGGCAACAGCACAGTCCACGCCTTGCGGCATGTGAACTTCTCCGCGCCGCAAGGCGACTTCGTCGTGATCAACGGCCCGTCGGGAAGCGGCAAGACGACATTCCTCAATCTGATCTCCGCGATCGATCGACCGACAGATGGCGAGGTCTGGATCGAGGGGACTGCGACAAGCACTCAGAGCGAGCGAGCGCTGGCCGAGCTTCGAAGATTGAAGATCGGCCTCGTGTTCCAATCGTTCAATCTGGTTCCCGTTCTCAGCGCAGCGGAGAATGTTGAGTATCCTCTGCTGATCCAACGACTTCCCAAGTCCGACCGACGAAGCCGCATCGCCACGATTCTCGAGGAAGTCGGTCTCACCGATCTCTCGGGCCGCCGTCCCAGCGAGCTGTCGGGAGGGCAACGGCAACGTGTGGCCATCGCGCGATCGCTGGTCACGCGACCCAAGATGGTTCTTGCCGATGAGCCTACGGCCAACCTCGACTCGGAAACCGGCAAGCAGGTCATGGAGCTGATGCGCAACCTCAACGAAGAGCACTGCGTCGTGTTCATCGTCGTGACGCATGATCCGGCGGTCACTCCGTATGCCCGAAGGCAAATCCGCATTCTCGACGGCCAATTGAGCGAAGGTGAGGCAAGTGATTCTGTGGCTTCCGCTTCGTAGTCTGTTGCGAAATCGCCGCCGGAGCGTCCTCTCCATCGCGATTGTCGCGCTTGGAACGGCAATCTCCCTGTTCGTTCTCGGGTTCGTGCAGGAGTCCCGCGCCCTGATCCAACAGACGACGGTACAGGAGTTCGGTAACCTTCAGATCGCCTCTCCCGACCTTTGGGATAACGCCACCAATGGTTACGACTACCTCCTGACGCCGCAGCAGGTCGAATCCATTGAGCAGCATGTCTCCACCGATCCAAGCCTCAGCGGCACGACTCTGCAACTCCAGTTCCCGGGCCTCGTCGCTGTCGGAGATCAGAGCGAGGTGGTGCAGGTCACCTCCTTGGTTCCCGGGAACGAAACGCTTGGGTACGGCGACCATGTCGTCGATGGACGCGATCTGACGGAGGAAGACACCGCCGCTGTCCTCGTCGGACGGGCGCTTGCCGATCGGCTCGGCCTGGTGCCCGGAGCGGTGATCACGCTTACGGTAACCACAGTCGATGGGGCATACAATGCCACGCCGCTTCGTGTCGTCGGGCTGTTCCGCTTCACCAGCGAGCAGACCGAGCTTCGCACCCTGTTCGTGCCGCTTCGTTATGCGCAACTGGTGCTCAACACGCAGGGCGTAGATCGGATCATCCTCACGCTCGATCAGGTTTCGTCAACCGATGCCGCCCGCAACAGAATGCAGACCGCTCTCGATGCGCGAGAACTCCGTGTCCAGATTCGCACGTGGTATGAGCTTTCCCCGTTCTACGAGCAGCTTTCCAGCCTGTTCAACGTCCTGTTTGGATTCATGATCCTCGCAACGACAGTGCTCGTGTTCTTCATCATCCTGCAGGTTCTCACGCTTGCGTTCCTGGAACGCACCCGGGAGATCGGGACGATTCGCGCGCTCGGGACCACGCGTGGCGGCATCTTCCGGCTCCTTCTCCTGGAGAGCGCTTGGCTCGCGGCGATCGGCGCCGCTGTGGGAGTTGCAGTGGGCATCAGCATCTCCGCCGCGTTCAACGCCATCGGCATCGAATGGACACCGCCAGGCACGATCGATCCTGTTGTGCTCACCGTCCGCATCGTCGGAGCGACAGTGCTTATCCCTCTGGCCATCGGCGTGGTCGCCACACTGCTGTCTGCCGTGTTCCCTGCGATCCAGATGTCGAGAATCCAGGTTGTCGAAGCGCTACGGGTTGAGTAGGAGGCGACGATGCAATTACGATTGGCACTGCGCAACGTCTTCCGGAACAAGCGCCGAACTTTGTTCAGCCTTGCCGTTCTCGTCCTCAGCATGTCGATCCTGCTCGTTGTCCTCGCGTTTCAGAATGAGTTCCTCCGCGCAACAAGAGAATCCCTTGCATGCGAGACGGGTGCGGTCCAGATCGCCGACGACCGCCTGTTCGACGGCACAGCCACCGGATACGAGTATCTGATCCCGCCCGCTCAACTCGATGCCGTCACCGCATTGCTTTGGACTCAAGAGGAGGTCCGCGGTGTGTCCGAGCAGCTCAACTTCGCCGGTCTGGTCGGGGATGAATCGGGAAGCACGCTCATTCTCGGCCGCGGCGCGGTCCCGTGCAATTGCGTGCAAGATTATGAGTGCATCATCACGACCGGCGATCCGCTGGCCGAGGATGCTTCGCGCGAGGTGATCCTGGGGGCGAGTCTCGCACGCAAACTCAACGTGAGCCCCGGAGATCGGATCAACATCGCCACCGGCACGGTATCGGGCAATTTCAATGCAGCGACGGTCGATGTCGTCGGCGAACTGACCTACAGCCTCGAAGAAATCGAAGAGCAACTCGGACTGTTCCCTATCGCGTTCGTCCAGCGGCTCCTCAAGACCGACGGCGTGGAGCGCATCTTGATCGGCATCGAGGATCTCGATCAGGCCGATGAGTTTTCCACGCGTCTGCAGACGCTGCTCGATGCGGCAGGCATACCGCTCTCCACCCGCACGTGGGCAGAGCTTAGTCCAAGCTACGAGTCAATCCGCTCGTTCTATGCCGCGTTCTCTGGACTTGCGGCGATCGGCATCTTCGTGTTCGTCTTTTTCAGCGTGCTTGAGGTGTTGACGATCTCGTTCCTCGAGCGGACACGCGAGATCGGGACGCTGCGGGCGGTAGGAATAACTCGATCCCATGTCTTTCGTGGATTCCTGATCGAAGGTGCCGTCCTCGGATCGATCGGTGGATTGCTCGGTATCCTGATCGGCACCGTGGGGATCCTCGTCTTCAACGCAGTGGGCATCACGTGGACGCCTCCGGGGGCAGCTATCCCCCAGGCGATACGCCTTGCTCTTGCACCGAAAGCCATCCTCATCCCATTTGCCGTCGCAGTAGCAGCAACATTGGTCAGCGCCATCTATCCATCGTGGAAGAACGCGCGGCTGCGCATCGTCGACGCATTGCGCAGCACGTGAAGATCCTTGAAGGGAGTGCCATGCACAGACTTGCTATCGCCTTAATTCTTCTTAGTCTCGTTTCGATCCCTGTCCTCGCGCAAACGGAACCAACGGATGCCAACCTTCTCCAGTTGCTCGACGATGCGCGGTTCTCCGATCGATCAGTCACCAGCATCCACGTACGGATCACGTCTGAGACAACCGACGAAACGCGCGAAGCCGAGGTCATCGTCTACTCAGGAGAGATCGATGGCAGGTCATTCGCCCGAATCGAGTTCAGCGCGCCGGAGGAGCTTGCGGGCCAGGTCTACTTGAGTACACCGGACGCGACGTTCTTTTATGCTCCCGATCTCGATTTCCCGATCAAGACCAGTGCCACAGCCGAGCTGTTCGGGGATGCTGCCGTCGCCCAGACCAGCGGGATCCGTTTCGCCGAGGGCTACGCCATCGAGGAACGCCGCTCCGCGGTTCGTGAAGATGGAGTGGAGGTGTGGGAACTCGACCTCGTCGCCATCGACAACACAATTGCCTTCCAGTTCATCACCGTTGTGGTCGACCCCGAGGCAGTCCGGCCGATCTCAGCGACGCTCTACGGGCTCAGCCGGTTCCCTTTCTATGACGTGTTTTACGAGGCGTACGAGACACGCGGTGACACAGACCTCTACGTCTCCACACAGCGGATCGTCAATCTGTTTCTCCTCGGACGGATCACCGTCTCCGAGATCCTCGAGATCGGCACCGAGGAGCTCCCCCTCTCCTGGTTCGACCCGGAGGGACTAGGTACACCAGCCACGGCGGAGTAGCCGCTTTTCACGGGCTGGGCCGTCGTGTACCATCGGTGTTCGTCGTGCGCATCAGCTTCGGCCCTTCGTGAGATGCCGGTGCGCTCTTGCGGGAAGGGACCTAGGGATGGACCACAGTGCACGGCTTGGCACAGAACGGATCGGGCGCCTCCTCGTTCGAATGTCGGCCCCGGCGATGGTCGGTCTGATCGTCCAGGCCGTCTACAACCTGACTGACACGATTTTCGTCGGACGCGGCGTTGGCTCACTCGCGATTGCCGGCATCGCCATCTCGTTTCCCGTTCAGATCCTGGTGATGGCCGTCGCACAGACGTTCGGGATCGGCGCGGCATCGATCGTCTCTCGCAGCCTCGGATCCGGAGATCCCGACCGTGCTCGGCGCACGCTCGGCAATCTGTTCACAATCGTCATCGTGGCCAGTGCGCTGATCGCAGTCTTCGGAAGTCTATACATCGATCCGTTGCTTCGCCTGTTTGGAGCCACTGACAAGATCCTTCCGTACGCCCAAGCCTATCTGAGAATGATTCTCCTCGGCACGCCGTTCTTCATGTTCGCGATGGCGACAAACGCGGTCGTTCGTGCTGAGGGGAACGCCAAGGTCGCTATGTGGACCATGATCATCGCCGGCGTGCTCAACATCGGCCTCGATCCGCTGTTTATCTATACACTCGGGATGGGGATCGCCGGAGCAGCGTTGGCGACAGTTCTTGCACAAGCAACGACTGTCGTTTATCTCGTCTACTACTTCATCGGCGGCAGAAGCCGGCTTCGGGCACGGCTCTCGGATCTCCGTCTCAATCGGGAGATCGTCTGGGAATCGTTCACCGTCGGGATCGGGTCAGGGCTTCGCGCTGCCGCCGGAAGCTTCACGACAATCATCCTCAACAACACGCTTGGCTCATACGGCGGCGACATTGCAATCGCCGCATTCGGCGTGATCAATCGGATGATTATGTTCCTGTTCCTCCCGATGTTTGGCATCGTTCAAGGGATGCTGCCGATCGTCGGGTTCAACTACGGGGCGCAGCAGTTCGATCGTGCTCGGCATGCCGTTCGCCTTTCGATGCTCGTGACAACCCTGATGTCGTTCGGTATCACGGCGATCCTGGCCGGATTCCCGGGACTGCTGTTGCGCATCTTCAGCAACGACCAGGCCCTCATCTCGATGGCCGTCCCTGCCACCCGCGTGGTTGTCATCGCCTTCCCGACCGTCGGCTTTCAGGTCATTGCAGCTGGGATGTACCAAGCACTTGGCCGACCGCTTCCCGCAATGGTGCTCGCCCTGCTTCGCCAAGTGATTCTCCTGATACCGCTGATTCTCATTCTGCCGCGCACCTTGCAGCTTTCCGGAGTATGGATATCGTTCCCGATCGCCGACGCGCTCGCGGCGCTCGTCACCGCAGGGATGCTCGTTCCGGCACTGCGTGCGCTGCGCGACCAGCCGTACGGAACGGGACTCCGCACCGGCACCTAGCTGTTCGATTCCCAACCTCCACTCGCAGCTTGCGTGCAACAGACATCGGTCCCCGGTCTGTGCGGGGCCTCTGGCCCGTCTGTGCATAGCAGTTGCTCCTTCCCCTTCCTCCTCTTCCCATGGTAGAGTTGATATCCGACCACAAAGGGGGGTCCGATGAAGTCAGGAAAACGTGTGTTGGTATGTTCGTTGCTCGCAATCATCTGTCTCGTTCCGTTGGCTGCACAGACGCAAGACGCGACACCGATCGTCTCTGAGCCGGTGCAGCAGGCAGCTGAATCCGCTGTCAATCAAGCGCTCACATACATCGACAGCGTCGCTACGTATCTCGGTCAGGGAGTGCTGTACATCCTCAACCTCATCACCAACGATCGAGTTTCCACCGACTTGACCAAGCCCATCGGCTATCTCGCACTCATCACGCTCATCTTGCTGTTGTTCGGACTGCTCGATTTCGCCCGCAAGATCATCTGGATCGGGATCATCGTTGGTTGGGTCCTGTTGATCGTCCGGATTATCCTCGATGCCCTGAATCTCTGAGGCGAAGACAGATGTCTATGTCCAGCGGTCCGCTCTTCGCGGCGGGCCGCCGTTCTCTTTGTGCTACATGGCAGATCGTCCCGCTCCCCGCTTCCATTCCACCTGCCGTTCCCTGACAAGCAGCCATGCAATACGGTATCTTCAAGGAGGTCGCATCGTCCTCGCGGCCGACGGTCTCGCTCAAACGTTCCCGAGCCGGAAAGGAGTCTCATGTCGGATGTCAGTGAGCTGAAGCGTCAAGCTGCATGGAGAGCGGTCGAGTTCGTGCGCAGCGGGATGGTTGTCGGATTGGGCCACGGTTCGACTACCGCGTTTGCCATCGAACGGATTGCCGACCTGACTCGCTCCGAGGATCTGAAGGATGTCGTATGCGTTCCATGTTCTGAGGAAGTCGCTCAGCACGCGACCCAACTTGGGATCCCCCTCACGACGCTTGCGGAGCACAGCGCGATCGATCTCACGATCGATGGCGCTGACGAGGTTGACGAGCAAATGAACCTGATCAAAGGCGGTGGCGGCGCCCTCCTGCGCGAAAAGGTCGTCGCATCTGCAAGCCGACAGGAGATCATCATCGTCGATGGATCGAAGCTCTCTGTACACCTCGGAACGCGGTTCGCTCTGCCGGTGGAGGTTATTCCCTTCGCGTGCGCCCTCGAAGCAAAGGCGATTGAGTCACTCAGCGCACATGTCCTGTGTCGCGGAGGCAACGACCCTTTCGTCACCGATCAGCAAAACTACATCCTTGACTGCGATTTTGGGCCCATTGCGCAGCCCGATCTCCTCTCCGCCCAACTGGATGCTCGACCCGGGATCGTCGCCCATGGTCTGTTCATCGACATGGCAACCGATCTGATCGTTGCAACCGACCACGGCGTTCGGCACGTCGTGAGAGGTTCGGACTTCTCAGATCTCATCCCGCGATAGGCGGCGCACCTCCGAACCAGTCGCTGCCCTTCCCAAGCATGGCGCGCCGGCAGGCACTTGTCCTGCAGCCTTGTTGGGCTGGATGTGGCCGACCCAAGGCACAATGTGTATGAGGTGAGAGGGAATGCCACAACAGATGCTCGACAAGCTCTCCGTCTACGTACATGACAAGGCCAAGCTACAGCGGCCTGTGGAACGGCTGATCAAGCTCGGAGAGAAGCGTGACCGGTCGGTGAACTACCTCGTCGTCGAGGCTATTCTCCAGTACCTGGATCGAGAGGACGGATAGCCGGGCGTGAACGAGACGCTAGATGCTTCTCGTTCTCGCGTTGGGTGAGCTGCGTGCCTTGACGAACTGTGATCTCAAGGCACGGACGAGAATGCGGAACCGGAGGTTCGCATTCTCAGCTCAGCTACCGCAACTTGCCAGGGCCAACTGAATCGCACACGTTGTCAGACACAAGACAGGGATGCGCGTGCATCGCTGTCTCATCGCCACTTCGCTAAGATCAACAGTGTGGATGTTCTCACAGACCTCATGTTCGGCGGTTCATCAAACACAAGAAAAAGCGCGTCTAGCGCTCCTTCTCATCGCCGCTTCGCTAGCTCACCAAACACGAGAAGTAGCCCTTGTGCTGCTTCTCGTCGCCGCTTCGCTGGCTCACCAAACGCGAGAAGTAGCCCTTGTGCTGCTTCTCGTCGCCGCTTCGCGAAGCGAAGCGGCATTACCACCGCACCACGAACCCGAATGATAGTTCCACCCGCGGGTCACCGAGCTCGCCTGATCGCAGCACCGTCGTGAAGCTCACGTTCGCATGTTCGTTGAGTGCCAGGTCGAAGGTCCCGGCCAGCATCCCCCAGTCGAAGAGCTGCGTCGACTTGTCATAGAAGTATGTCGCGATTCCCCATGTCCCGGGCAGATCACAGCATCCCACCAACATCCCCGACATCCGTACCAGCTCGAAGTAATCCGATTGCCCCGTCATTGTCGCGTTCTTCCCCGGATCCAGCGATGTCGCCGAGACTACCTTCACATCGCCGATCTCGCACTCGAGTCGCACGCCGTAGAACTCGAACCCTTCGATCTCCGCGCCCGGCGCACCCCCCACGTCTAGCCCCCCGTATAGATGGATGCATCCCACAGCCAGCGGTTGCCAGCTCAGACTCATCGTCAGCGTCTTCGCGGGTTCCGTGAACGTCAGCTGCGTGCTCAACGTTAGGTCCGGCAGCAATCGCACCATCGGTAGCCCCGACATCGAGAGCCTCGCCTGCTCGAATCCGTTGCACGACACTCCAAGCGCCGCGCTGAATGTCATGTCGCACCAACGCCAGCCGATCGTCGTGTCGTTGCGGGAGAACACGAACCCGCAGTCCGCCTCCATGTCAATCCGTAGCGTGTTCGTGAAACTCAAACTCCCGCTGTTTGCCTGCGCATACAGCGTCTGGTACGACGAGGTCACCGGCGTTGCCAGATACGATGTGAATCGCAGCTTCAATCCTTGCAGCCCAAATCCGATTGTCGAACGCCAGTAGTCGAACAGGTCCGCTGCAGCCGCTGCTTCTGGGTCGAACGCCAATGTCGATGCCACCGACAACGTCCCCAGGCTCATCTCCCCGTCGAACCGCAACGTGTCGAAGAAGATCTGTTCCACCCCACCGACAATCCCCTTGCGGATCTGTGCCATCCCTTTCATGGTCAGTGGGCCAATCCGGTACACCTCGGTCAGCTGCGTCGCGAACACCGAGAACGATCCCGACTGCGACTCCCACGTCGCGTTCATCGACCAATTGCCCGACAACAACCCTTCCGCGCGTCGTGCTGTCACATCGATCTGGATCGTCACGGTCCCGCTCGCCGTCTCGTCGAACGGGTCAAACACAGCGATCGTGACCAGGTCCGTCCCGACGTATCCCGCCGCCGGGATGTACGTCAGTGCCACCACCGCGTCGTGCGGACCTTCGTACAACACGTCGGTCAGATCTCCGACGAGCACCCCGTTGTGTGGCCCATCCATCAGCACAAACCGCAACGGATGCGCATCCGGGTGCAATGGGTCGATGTCCCCGTCCTCCGCTCGTAGCTCGAAGCTTACCGACCGATCCTCGACTGTCGTCACATACCGGTCGTCCATTGTCGGCGGAACGTTCGCCGCCGCCACGACCGCAATCAATGCAATCCACATCGTCGCGATCAGCAGTTTCCGTTGCCTCATTCCGCCTCACCGACCTCGATCGTCAGCTCCACCGTCTGGCCGTTGCCCAACGGGACACTCAGCAGATACTCGCCGCTTGGTAGTGGCCCGGTGTCCACAGCAAACACATACCGCCCGATCGCCTCGCTGAACACCACAGTCAACGAAGTGATGTACTCCGTCCCGTCGTCCAGCGAAAGCAGCATCACCGAGCCCCACGCCGTCTCGACCACCGTAGCGAACGTCTCGGGCATAATCAGCGCGAGAATCTCGCCCGGCGCCGTCTCCAGCGATGGCATCTCCGCCTCACCCTCTACGCACGCCATCACGGCGATGTCCACCCGCGCTGTCGTCTCGTTGCCGAATGGATCCTCGAATCGGATCAAGATCGCATCCCGTCCGGTGTATCCGGTCGCCGACGTGTAGCTCAGCGTGATCGATGTCGTCTCGGTGACGTCGAGCGTTGGCACCGGCTGCCCACCGACGATCACCGTGCTCGCCGGAGTGATGCTCAGCGCCGCTAGGTCGCCCGCCATCACGCCGTGTGATGGGCCTCCGACGATCTCAAACGTGAACTCGATCGCATCGCTGTCGACCCACAGATCGGTCGCGCTCACCGTGAACGTCGTTGGCTCACCTGCACACGCGGTCACAAAGACATCCTCCATCGACACGTGAGGAATGACCTCGATGCGGACCGTCGCGATCTCCGTCGAGACGTTGCCACATGCATCGCGGATTCGGTACGTGAACTCATCGGGGCCGATGTACCCACTGTCCGGTGCGTAGCGGATCGCGCTGCCGCCCGTGCAGTCGCCTTCCGCGTCTTCGATCGTCGCTGTCCCATGCAGCGGCGGAGAAACGATCTCGTGGGCGATCAGCGTCCCACAGCAGCCATTGCATGCGCCGCAAGTGGTGAATGGATGCGTCGTATCGGCACAGCTGCAGTTGTCGGCGTCGTTGGCGATGAGATCGATCCGGGCCGGCGTGTTCTCTCGCAGGATCAGTCGGTACACCCCGAACTTGTCGAGCCGTACCTCAACCAGTGGATCGCTCGCCGCGCTCTCGTCCATCACCATGTCCTGGCGCGGATCGTCGCGCGGGATCGGATCGGTCTTGTCGAACACGTGCCCGGTCTCGTTCGGGTCGTTCGGATCGGCTGTCGATGACACCGTCGCCGCGCTGTTCCCGCAGCAATCGTCCGCATTCACTGTCACCTGGACAATCGCCGGGCAGCTGGTCACGCAGCGGACCGGAATCTCGCCCGCGAAGTCCACCCGGTTCTGTCCCACCTGCGTGAAGACAACATCTCGCGCCTGGACAAACTCGACCGTCGCGTTGCTCGTCGGGTGGGTCACCGTGATCGTGATCCCGCCCGGACCGATACAGCAGTTGTCGTCGACGTAGCCGTCGAACGTCACCACTGCCTCGCAGCAGCTGTCGACCACCACGTGTTCGTCGACCCGCAGATCATGGATCACAGGGATCGTGTTGTCTCGGATCACGGCTACATCGGAAAGCTCAGCCGCAGCATTCCCGGCACAGTCGGTTCCGTTGATGGCAATCGACAGATTCGCCGGACAGCCGGTCAGTGCCGACACCGTGATGTCGCCGGACACATCCACCACACCTTGACTCACCTGCGCTGCCGCCACAGTGTGGTTCACCGTGGCATTCGTTACCTGGATATCGGCCGTCACATTCGCTGCATGGATGCAGCACGCATCGGTCACCGTGGCCTTGACCGGTATTGTGATCGTACAGCTCGTCGGATCGACATACTGTGTCGTATCCGGAAGATCCGTATTCCAACCGATCGTCGGATCCGTTCCGTCCTCGAACACCGCCGTGTCGGACACCTCTGTCATCGCGTTGCTGTTGCAGTCGCTGGCGTTGATCCGAATCCGCACATGCACCGGATCGTCCGTCAATGCGCTCACTTCGAACGAGCCGGAGATGGTGACCTCTTTGTTCGGCGTCTCCACACCGTTCGTGATCGCCGCAGCCGGCGCATTGAGCGTCGCCGTGTCGTAGGGTGCTACCAGCTCGACGACCGCCGAGACATTGCTGGCATCCAGGCAGCAGTTGTCGGTGACCGTTGCGCTGTACGGCACGGTGTACGTGCACGTGCTCGCATCGACGTACAGCGTCGTATCGGGCAGGTTGAATCCGGAGACCGAAGGGGCCGTCGTATCCTCCACGGTCACCGTGTCAGTATCCGATGCCGAGTTTCCCGCGCGATCGGTGGCCACAATGTCCAACGTCGCCGTCGCCGCGCCCCCGCTGCAATGGGAGACCGTCACGCTTCCTTCAATCACCACCTGCGTATCGCCTGATTGCGTAGCCGTCAGCGCATCCACGCTTGTGACGTTCCCGGAATCCGATAGGCTGGCGCTGACATCGCCGGCCAGAATGCCGCAGTTATCGCTGATCTCCACCCGAATCGGGAAGGTCAGCGAGCAATCCCCATCCATGGTCTGGGCCACATCCGGGAACTCCGTCACCCAGGCAATCTCCGGATCGGTCGTGTCGACGGCGATGTCCTTGTTGTCGACCAGGTTGTCGGTGCCCAGCGTCGTCATCGACTTCGTCCAGTCCATCCCGTTTCCGACCATGTCCGTGGGCATGCCCGGGATGGTCACGCCGCTGACGTTCAAGTCGCAGCTGTTCTCGCCAGCACTGACAGTGTACGTCCCGTTCGTGCTCGCCGTCCCGGATGGCACACCCAGCGGCACATCGCTCGCTCCGGAGTCGAGATCGACCTTCGGGGCTCCCGTCATGGTCACGTCCTCCGAGAAGTACATCGTGATGTCGATCGCGACACCTGCTCTGTAGAACTCATTCGGTGTCGTCGACGTGATCGAGGAAATCCACGGATTCAGCGTGTCGATGTCGAACTCGTGAACCGGAGGCGTGTAGTTCTCCTGGCCGTTGCCGGCGAGGTCGGCGGCTCCCGTCACGTCGATCGTCACCGAATCCACGTCGACGTTCTGGTCGGCGACGTCGTAGGTCGTCGTGAACGTGTCGTGGGTGACCGTTGTCATCGACCAGCCCCCGTCCCCGTTGGAGAGCGTCGGCGTCGCGCCGCCCACTACGTTCGGGGCAAACACCAGCGCTGGCGTCACCCCACTGTCCATCGTCTCATCGAAGACCACAATCACGTCAAACGTGTCCGTCCCTGCCGTCCCGTCGGCGATTGTCGTCGGGGATGCTGCCACGCTGGACACGCCCGGCGGATCATTGTCCACCGTGTACGTCTCATCGGTACCGGGCTCGCCCGCCGGTAGCGCGTTGCCCGCAAGGTCGGTGATCGTCGGCGAACCGGCCAGGTCAATCCCCACCACACCGTTGTGGCTCGCCAGCGTCCCGCCGGACAGTGTCACATCGTACGTGCTTGGAGTCAGCTGGCTGACGGCGATC
>Ga0180431_10000261_pt1 | contig 75180 bp, 77 predicted proteins | sample SS_ome_11_FD_132459 | JGI IMG/M metagenome (GOLD analysis project Ga0180431, IMG submission 132459) | Hypersaline lake sediment archaeal communities from the Salton Sea, California, USA - SS_1_MS_1 metaG | ecosystem: Environmental > Aquatic > Non-marine Saline and Alkaline > Hypersaline >...
ATCTTGATCATATTGTTAAATTTAGTTCCTCAAAAGAAAAGCGAACACCTGAACAAAATAAAGAAGTTGAAGAATGGTATGATAATCATTTTGAAGAGCATAATAAAACAACATTTTATCTTGATTTGGAAATCGAAAACTTCTTTATACACTCAAGAATATTGATGGATGATCTAACCAAATTATCTGCTTTCTTTCTTAGCAATAAACCGTTTCTTAAGTCAGCTTCATATCTTCATTGGCCTAAGTATTTCAGCTCCTTCAATGGGCATAAAAAATGGGTGAAAGGAGAAGCTTCTTTACCTAAAAAATATAGAGACCTTGTAATGAATGTAGGTTGGTTTGATACAATGCTAAAAGAAGTGCGTGATAACTATTATATCCATGGATTAGCTAGGCAAGGCGGAGGAACATTGATAGGTCCAGATGCCGAAGTTACTAAAGTCTATAGAATAACAACTGATACAGCTAGCGTAGTAAAGAAATTGATAGAACTTAAGCAAAAATACGTCAATCGAGAACCAAAATTAAAATCAGTATATGATAATATTTATGAACTATTAGAATTTTTCATTTCTCATCCAAATTTTTTGGCGGAGGAAGAAAAAGAATTTATTAAAAATACAATGAAAAAAGGTGGAAAGATACCTCGTACAGATAAGCTTTTTGATAAAATGATGGTGTTCATACATCAATTTGGAGAGTGTTTACAAAAAGTCTATATTGAGTCACACAAAAGATAGGCACAAAATGGGGAATAAAGGGTTGCGTGTGGTGACGGGCCAGCTGCTTCGTGTCCGGCCCCGCTGGGCCCAAATTAAAAAATAGCAGTTAGAACGAATTGGAAAGCTAAAGCCCCTGTTTATTAGATTCATCGGGGTGAGGTCCTAGCTCTTTATAAATTTTATGCATCTAAAAGCTATGAGGAGTCATAGTAAGTAGTTATGAAATTTTCATAAAGATGATATAAAAACACTATGACGACGGTGATAACGATGACAACAGAAACGACGAAAGCCAGAATATACGATGCCGTGATGGAGCGAGGAAAACCGGTCACCCCACAGGAGTTGGCAAAGGAGCTGGATATCTCCTGGAACACTGCTCAGACATACATGCAGCAACTCAAGGAAGAAGGCCTGTTGGAGCACAACTTGGTGGGCGGACAAAATATTTTCTCACTTGTCCAGAAGGAAAGCGGAAAACTCACTCAGCAGGAGCTTGAGACCCACCTTTGGAAAGCAGCTGACATCTTGCGCGGGAGTATCGACTCCTCAGACTACAAGAACTACATATTTGGCATGCTCTTCCTGAAGCGCCTCAACGATGTGTTTGAGGAAGAAGCAGAGAAAATAGAGAAGGAAACTCACAACAAGAAAGCAGCATGGGAAGATCCTGACGAGCACCAATTCTTTGTCTCGCCCCGCGCGCGCTGGGACGAATTGCGCAAGATCACGACCGACATCGGCGCAGCAATAAACAAGGCGAACGAGGCACTCGAGGAGCAAAACCCACTTCTCGAAGGTGTGCTTGCAGTCACCGACTTCAACAACAAGGACAAGCTGTCCGACAAGGTACTCTCCAAGCTGGTGCAGCACTTCACTGCCCACAGGCTGCGCAACATCGACCTTTCTGAGCCGGATCTGCTTGGTAGGGCATATGAATACCTGATAAAGCAGTTTGCTGACGACGCAGGCAAGAAGGGAGGCGAATTCTACACGCCGCAGAAAGTGGTGGAGATGCTCGCCCACCTGCTTGAGCCAGCTGAGGGCATGCGCATTTGCGATCCCTGCGTCGGATCCGGAGGAATGCTCATCGAAAGCGTGCGATATTTACAGCAGAAGAAGAAAAATCCCCGCAACATTTCACTTTTCGGGCAGGAAAAAAATGTCAACACTTGGGCAATATGCAAGATGAACCTGCTTCTTCACGGAGTAGTAGACTCCCGCATTGAGAAAGGGGACACTATGCTGACGCCGAAACTGCTAGAGGATGGCCAGCTCATGCTTTTCGATAGAGTTTTGGCTAACCCGATGTGGAACCAGAACGAGTGGGGCAGGGAAGAGCTGCTCAAGGGAGACCCCTACAACCGGTTTGCATATGGTCTACCCCCTCAGAAAACAGCAGATTGGGCGTGGATTCAGCATATGTTCGCAACACTGACTAATGATGGCAAGCTCGGTATTGTACTAGACAACGGAGTGCTGTTCCGCGGTGGGAAGGAGGGCACCATACGGCAGAAATTCCTCGAGAAGGACTTCATCGAGGGTGTTATCGCGCTCCCGCCCAACCTATTCTATAACACCACTTCACCCGGCTGCATCCTGATTATCAATAGAGCGAAACCTGCAAGCCGAAAGGGCAAGGTGCTCTTCATTTACGCAGCCAATGACTACGAGGAGGGCAAAGCGCAGAACTTCCTGTGTGAGAAGGACTTGGAGAAGATTTGGAATGCCTTTGCCTCTTTCAAGAACATTGACAAGTACGCGAAGGTGGCGATGCTTCAAGAAATAGAAGAGAACGACTGGAACCTGAACGTGACGCGCTACGTTGACGTGACTGTGCCGGAGGAGAAGGTGGATGTGAATGAAGCTTATGCCAAACTGAAGACATCTGAGCAGAGCCGCGCAGCGACGGAGAAGGAGCTTGAGAAATATCTCAAGGAGTTAGGCTATACAAACAGGTGATATGGTGGGAATACGGCAGGACGCTGGTGAATTGCTACTATACGTTTACATCAAAAAACGTAAGACAGGGAAAGTTCCAAGTCTCGACGAGTTGCTTGAGACGACAAAATGGGAACCGATGCGGCTCGGACAGGCACTAGACTACTGCGGACAAAAATACTTGTTGAATATTCGCAAGTTCATTGGTTCCTATAAGCCGGGCCTCCAGCAACAAATTATTGCTGACATTACAAGTGGAGGCGTCGACGTTGTGGAATCTTCAGGCGAGACCGGCGCAGGAAATCAGTTCAATCTGATCTTCAACCTAACAATTAACATAAACGACCCGACGATAGAACTGACATTTGGAAAATTTGCTTTGATATGAGGTGCTCGCATGAACCGCAACCATGAAAAGTATCGAAAATTGCTAGAGATTGCACGGAGAGTCAGACCAGACTCCAAGATTCTGAAAATGAATCGATCTGTTGATGAATACTTGAAAGGACAACTCAGGCACAGTGGGGCTTATCATAGTGCATCTTGGCTCTATTTTGGTATAGAAGAAGCAGAAGAGTGCCAGAAGACAATCAAGCCAAATGTATGGGTCGCTTTACAAGAGGACGGTTCAGTAGCTATCGGACTTGCCTTTAATGCCAATCCGTCTGTTACGTGGGCGGCGAACATTCTGAAGGGATATTCCGCAGATGTGAAAGAAAGATTATTTGCTCATCTGGAGTCCGGTGGTTTGGATTGGAAGGCAGTTGTGCAACGACGCACGAAGTTCCATCCCAGTGGGAGACCGATATATACAGAAGAATATTCTGTTCTAATAAGTGAACTTGGCGGGAAAATTGAGGAGATTATTACACAATCAATCAGGGTTCGGGACGAATACAGGGCACAGGCCAGTCTTCTGAAAGATGACCCACGAAGGTGCGATAAGACAACGGGCAAAATCATTGACCCTTCTGGCGGAGTATCGTTTAACCTAATTGAAAAACGACTGCCTGATGATGCAGAGGAGTTCGCAAAGGCATTTGCATTTGCCCATGACGCGCTTGAGATTTGCCTAAAAATCAAGACGCCTGCACAACACAAGCGCGAGATGAACAAGAAATACAACGCTTGGCAATGTAGGAGTGGAAATTGCAAAAAGCTGCACGACCCCGTGAAGACGAGGGTGCAGGTATGCGAAAAATGCGGAACAAACACTAAGCCAGTTGGAATTACAAAGGAAAAATGGATGGAAACGTTCGGCTATGCGCCGGACGAGATTGAGGTGAAAGAATGAAATTCAAGCAGACCGAAATCGGTGAAATTCCAGAGGACTGGAACATTAAACAGCTGAGTGACCCGGAAGTTTCCTCGATAAATATGGGGCAGTCGCCACCATCTCAATACTATAATGAACGTGGTGAAGGATTGCCGTTCTACCAAGGAAATGCTGATTTCGGTTACATGCATCCAAAACCCCGCCTTCATTGTAATATACCTAAGAAGATTGCAAATCAAAATGATATTCTGATCAGCGTCAGGGCGCCAGTAGGTGCAGTAAATATTGCAACTGAAAAATGTTGCATTGGTCGCGGCGTGGCGGCAGTAACACCGAAGGACGGAGACCCGCGTTATCTATACTATTACTTGCAGAGCATCGCAAGTGGGTGGATAATTGAACAGACAACATTTGAGGCAATAAAGAGTTCCTACCTAAAGGAAAAACTTGTTCCTTGGCCAAAGCAACCCGAGAGAAGCAGAATCACTTCCACTCTTTTCTGCATCGACAGCGCCATTTCCCAGACTGACGAGCTCGTCACGCAAGTTCGCCAGCTCAAGAAGGGAGTGATGCAGCAGCTGCTCACCCGAGGCATTGGGCACACGAGATTTAAGAAGACAGATATTGGAGAAATGCCGGTAGAGTGGGATGTAAAATCTATCGAGGAGCTTTGCGAAAATCTCGACTACATGCGCAAGCCAATAACCAAGTCAGACCGAGTGCCTGGAGAAGTGCCGTATTACGGCGCAACTGGGATACAAGATCATGTTGAGGGATACTTATTTGATGAAGACTTGGTTCTCGTTGCTGAGGATTGCGGCGAGTATGGAAGCTTCGGACAGACAGCCTACACAATCAGCGGCAAAGCATGGGTAAACAACCACGCGCATATATTGCGTTGCAAAGGCATCAACTGGATTTTCCTAACGGAATACCTGAATTTTACAAACATCAACCACCTCATAAATACTGGAAACCGTGGGAAGCTCAATAAGAGTATTCTTGACAAACTACGGGTACCTGTGCCAAAAAACAACGAGGATGTACAAATCGCCAAAATTCTCTTTTCAGTAGACGCAAAAATTTCATCCGAGCTTGAAAAACGTGCGCAGCTTGAGCTGCTCAAGAAGGGCTTGATGCGGGACTTGCTTACCGGAATGGTCAGATTTCCAGAATTCAGAGGTGCATCTGCATGAATGAAAACGAAGACTGGAACGAGTTCCACCAAAGCGAGAAATCCGCCCTGCAAGTGCTCAGGAAGCTCGGCTATACCATATACGAAGGCGACCCCAACGACAAATATGTTGACAAGGCGAACCTCGTATTGGCTGAGGATGAGCGGGACAGCCCTAAGCAGGTTGTTCTTGAGAAGCGCCTAGCAGCAGCCATAAAGCGCATCAACCCTTGGATTGACGAGCACAACGCGGCTCGTGTGGTAAGGCGTTTCACAACCATTCCTGCAGTCGGGCTGATTGAAGCTAACGAAAAAGTCTACCGCGACCTTGTGCAGAGCATCTCCATAGAGCAGAATGTTGGCACCGGGCAGAAGAAGCACCAGACAGTCAACATAATCGACTTTGACACCTCTGAAAACAACGAGTTTATGGCTGTGCGCCAGTTCAAGGTATGGGGCGCAAAGGAGAACATCAAGCCGGACATAGTGCTTTTCATCAACGGGCTGCCCATTTGCGTGATTGAGTGTAAGAGCCCGACCATCAATGAACCCATTGAGAAGGCGGTGCACGACAATCTTCGGCGCTACCCGGACAAGATAATGGGCGTTCCGCCGCTTTTCTACTACAATCAGGTGCTCATTGCCACCTGCGGACTTCGGGCGGAATCCGCAACTGTGGGTGCACAGAGACAGCATTACCACGAGTGGAAGGATGCCTGGCCGTTCACAACCGAAAAAATAGAGAAAGAAATAGGGAGAAAGCCGACATCTCAGGACTTGTTATTTTTCGGAATGCTGAGCAAGCAGCACTTCCTGGACCTAATCCAGAATTTCATAGTGTATGAGCCTGAAAACGGCGTGCTTGTAAAGAAGCTGGCGAGATATCAACAGTTCCGCACAGTGAACAAGGCACTTGATAGGATTAGGAAGGCAAAGACTCAGAAGGAGCGTGGAGGCATCGTGTGGCACTGGCAAGGCAGCGGAAAAAGTCTGAGCATGCTTTGGCTCGCCATGAAACTAAGGAGAGAAAGAGGGCTTAACAATCCGACGATGCTGGTGGTGACCGACCGGGTAAACCTCGACAGGCAGATATGCGGCACGTTTGAGAGGTGTGGCTTTCCAAATCCACAGCATGCGATGGGCTCGGAAAACCTGCGCGACATGCTGAAAGCCGGTCCGGGGCAGACAATAATGACCACAGTGCAGAAGTTCCTGACCCGGGAGGGCGAGAAGAAAGGCGAATTTCCCCTCCTTTCATCTGCAAAAGATATTTTCGTGCTGGTGGATGAGGCTCACAGGACCCAATACAAGGAGCTTGCAGCGAACATGAGGCAGGCATTGCCAAATGCTTGTTATGTGGGGTTCACAGGCACACCAATTGACAAGAAGGACAGGAGCACTCCTGCGACGTTCGGCAGTTACATAGACAAGTATAGCATGAAGGACTCGAACGATGATAAGGCAACCGTGCCGATATTCTATGAAAGTAGGCTGCCCAAGCTCCATGTTGAAGGAGAGTCGCTTGACGCCATCTTTGACCGGGTTTTCGGAGAACTGAGCCCTGAACAGAAACGCGAAGTGAAGAAGAAGTATGCCAACCTGGCTGCAATAACAGGCGCGCCCAAGAGGATAGAGAAGGTCTGCCTCGATATCCTTGAGCATTACGAAAAGTTCATCAGGCCCAATGGCTTCAAGGCACAGATAGTGGCTATTGACAGGAGAACTGCGGTCCTTTACAAGAAGACGCTCGACCGGCTGAGGGGACCCAGGTGTGAAGTGATTATCTCTCCAGACCCGGTCATTTCTGATGAGCCCGAGGACAAGGACGACATTCTGCTTTACAGGAAATCGCAGCAGGAGCGCGATGTGATTGAGGCGCGTTTCAAGCTGCCGATGGACAAGGACGATTTGTCCATCCTGATTGTGAATGAGATGCTGCTCACCGGGTTTGACGCACCGATAGAGCAGGTAATGTACCTCGACAACCAGCTCAGGGAGCACAACCTACTTCAGGCAATAGCAAGGGTGAACCGCCCATATGCAAAGAAGGAATACGGACTGGTGGTGGATTATTTCGGCGTGTCCGACAATCTTGGGAAGGCTTTAGAGATTTTCAATGAAGTGGATGTGGCTGGCGCCCTGCGCCCAATCAAGGACATGCTGCCTACCCTTCAGGCAAGGCACAGGAAGGCAATGTCGTTTTTCGAGCACGTGGACAGGAATGATTTGGAGGCGTGCACCAGCGTCCTTGAGCCGGAGAAAACAAGACGGGAGTTTGAGGCTGCTTTCCGCCTTTTCGCGCAAAGCATGGACATATTGATGCCGAACCCGGAAGCAAATCCGTATCGCGAGGACTTAAAGAACCTCGGCAAAATACGCGACGTGGCGCGCCTGCGCTTCCGCGACCCGCAGCTCGGCTTGTCTGAATACGGCAACAAAGTGAGGAAGCTTATCGAGGAGCACATACGCGCGACTGGTGTGGACCCGCTGCTCAACCCGATTTCCATATTGGACCGAGACTTCAAGAAGAAGGTGGGTGAGCTGACTTCCGACAAGGCAAAGGCAAGCGAGATGGAACATGCGCTGCGCTATGAACTGGAAGTCAGGCGTGAGGAGAACCCTGTCTATTATGATTCCCTTAAGGAGCGGTTGGAAAAACTAATCAGGGAGAGAGATGCCAAGCGCATGGAGATGGCCCAGCTGCTTTTGGGGCTCAGCCAGATTACAGAGGATGTAAGGAACATCAAGAGCAAGGCGGAGAGACTGGGTTTGAATGACTTCGAGTTCAGCATGTATGAAATTTTCGAGAAGGATGAAGTGAATGAAGAAACTGGAAAGGCGCTTTCCCAGAAGGTTTACAAGGAGCTAGACAGACTTCTAGTGGTTGACTGGGCTTCCAAGAACGACATCCAAAGGGAAGCGAGAAGGACAATAAAGCGCATTCTCCGCACAAATGGAATGATAGAGGAGAAGATTGACGTGCTTGTGCTTCAAATCATGGATCTTGCAAGGGTGCACATCAAGAAATAGGTGTTGTTATGCTGGGAATAGACACTGATCAAGGTAGAATAGGATTTGAGCGACGGCGTTCGGATTCCACCCGCGCAATAAAAATAAGAGTGGATGCAAAACGGAAGGTCACCGTTTTTGCTGCTCCAAAGGTGAGCAAAAGCGAAGTTGAAAGCACAGTGAAAAAAAAGGCAAAGTGGATTTTCAAAAAGCTTCAGCTGATAGAGGAGAACAAGATACGGATTCCAAGGTATGAGTTCATTTCTGGTGAGAGCTTTTTGCTGAAAGGCAAGCTTTACCGGTTGAAGGTGATCAAATCAAAGAAAGAGGGAATCCGAAACGACACCAGCAGGATATTCTGTATGACGTCGAACAGGAAATCCGCTCTTGTGAAAAAGATACTTGTTGAGTGGTATAAGCGCACAGCGCTTGAGCATATTTCCGGCCGCGTGGCTAGGCTGCAAGGCAAATTCAGAAAGAAACCAGGTAGGATTTTTGTTCGCGACCAAGCGGCGCGGTGGGGCAGTTGCTCCAAGTCCGACCAGCTGCGGTTCAACTGGCGGATAATCATGGCGCCTTCATCCGTGATTGATTACGTTATAGTCCATGAACTGGCGCACGTGCAGGAAAAGAATCACACTGAACGCTTCTGGGAGCTGTTGGAGGCAGCGATGCCAAACTACGAGCAGAAGAAGATCTGGCTGAGAGTATATGGTGGAGGTTTGAGAATTGACTGATGAGTGAGGTAGTAAGTGTACAGATGTAGGAGTAATATACAAAGATATATTAACCAACTAATCCACAATGCTTAAATCCTCTTAAGATTAGGATTATAGTTGGGGGTGTGATTATGGAAAAATCTTCGAAGGATGTATTGGATGATCTGTTTGTCAGCGAATCGGAGGTGGTGAATAACGAAGCTCTCCGGGACCTTCTAAGAGATTATGCACAAATGTCTACAGACGGTAAAATCTTTCCTCTTCCAGCCTTCAGCAAACTGGACAATGAGAAAAAGATTTTGGTGGTTCTGTTAGCCAAAAAAGTTCTACAGATAAAGCTGAACATGGGAGAAAAGACTTTTCCAAAAGAAATTCAAGAGATTAGCGGGCTCAGCAAAGGTTCAGCCAATCCAACTCTGAGGGTCCTTAACGGCAAAAAAAGGTTAATAAACTGCGAAAAAGGAGCCTATTGGATACCAAATCACGCTATACACCCAATTAGAGATATGTTCACAAGAAAAAAAAGTGATTGAATGGATGTTGAAAAAGAGATTGAGGCAATCAGGAGAGAGATTGAAAAACTGGGTGGGAGACTTACCGCTCTTGAGCACCCTCAAATCCGTATCAAAACCAAAACACAAAATACCTATTCTGGTTTGAATGGAGGAATTCAGATGCTGCTGGATGAAGGATTTTTTGAAACACCAAAAGCTCTTGGAGAAATAAGAGAAAAACTGGGTGAAAAAGTATATCACTATGGTAAAGGATCAATAAGTAAAGCGCTTTCAGTTTACTTTATGAAGAGAGATCAAAAACTAACAAGAATTAAAGAGGGCAAAGCTTGGAAATATGCACAACGGAAGTGATTTGATGGAGAAGTTGAAACAGGAACTCACAGAATTCTTTAAAAAAACTGCTAAGTTAAGAGAATCGATAGGTAGGGTCATCAAACATAAAAGCCAAGCGACATATTTAGCGGCCTCTGAACATGACAAAAAAGAAACTGTTCGCGCAGGAAAGTTCCTCATCGCAAAATTAAAAACTATGGAAAGCCAGTCCATGCAAGAAAAAGTTGCTATTTTGGAGAGCGCGATGGGTGTCTTCGCTAGGAATGGAGGGTACAACGAAAAAATAGACATGATAGGTAAGCTTGAGATGCTTCAAACAGATTTGGAGATTGAACTTGAGAACATCAGAGTAAAACCACGTATATTCGAAATTCCTGCATCGATACCGATGACAGAAGCAAGAATCGATTTGGAAGAAGCAATTAGTGATTATGATAATGGATGTTTTATATCTGCTTTGGTGTTGTGCAGAAGGTCGTATGAGGGAGCCCTTGTAGAAGCATATAAGAATATTGAAAAACGCGACCCGGTAAAAGAAGTGAAATGTAAGAACTGTAAGGTGACGATAAGAAAAGAAGCTTATCTTGGAATAGTAAACCTGCATGGGTGGGCTATTTCTAAAGATTTAGTAAATGATCATCTAAAATCATTTGGATTCTTGATTTCAGATCTTGGAGCTGGTGGAGCACATCCGCCGATGGAAGAATTTCCAAGAAATCGAGAGAACGCCAAACTAACTATTACGTCAGTAATTGCTTTGTTGAATGAACTATATTCGAACCTGTCTAAAAAGGAAGTAGGGATAGTCGTCACCCCGTCTCCAACACCGGCTTTTTAAATCTCCGGCTCCTCCGGTCCGGCATGAGACTTCGCAAGGAGCTTTTGCTAGCCAAGGGGCATATTGCGCAGCTCTACCACAAGGCAAGGCTTATTGGTGAGGAAGAGATGATTGAATTCTATGATAAAGTACTAGAAATCTACAGAAAAGAAGGGCTATGACCACCGGCATCCCACCCTACTCACATTTATAAACGCCAAAAAGCAGTTTTTTGCCTGGTGATCTTATGGCAGACTGGCACAAGAACAAAAAAGGCTACCCTCGCTTTTCTGACTCAGGAAAATCTGTGCACCGCTGGAAGGCAGAAAAGAAGCTTGGCAGGAAGCTAAGACCTGGCGAAGCGATGCACCACAAGAACAGGAGAAAGACAGATTACAGTGACAAGAACCTCCATGTTTTTGGAAGCCAGAAGAAACACTGGAGGGCGCATAAGAAGGGGCAATATTTATACATTCTTGTGAGATAGATTAAAAGGGGAATAAAATGGGGCTATTTGACTTGATATTTGGAGAAAAGAAACTGATGATGACTTCATATGAATGTCAGAATTCAAAAGAAGCAAAAGAGGAGTATAAAAGAATTAGGAAGCAACTTCACACAGAAACAGAAGAAGATGTTGAACTTGAGGCGGCGGCATTGAGTATTAGTGATGACACTCCACTTGAATTGGATATTAGTGATGACACTCCATTTGAAAGACGCATAAATGTCTTGAAGGGGCTTTCTCAAAATGGATTAAAATTAGAATATTGGGGCAATCTTGTTAGAATTGTTAAGAAAGAACTTGAGGAAAAACAAAAAATACTCGAAAAAGAGAAACTGAAAGCGCATAAAGAGAAACTGAAAGAGGATAAACGGCGTAAAAAGCGGATGCGTTTTGATGAGGAAGAGTACGAAAAAATCGTATCACGCATAAAAAATAACCCCGAATTCAAGAAAATTATTGAAAATTTTGCAAAGATGTGCATGGATTACAGAATAGGCGACTCACAAACGGAGGAACGGATGGAGATACCATTGGAGGAACAAACGGCGGACCAAATGATAGAACACGAGAAACAACGGTGGAAATACAAGAAACAATGGGCGGAACAATTGGGAAAACAAGAGAGGGAACAAGAGGAGAAACTCACGAAACTCAATCGTTTACTTTTAAAAAAAGGATTATACATCAATAATTCTAGGCATCTCACTCGTATAATAAATGATGAAGAAGGCGAACAGAGATACCAACGATTCAAAAAACAGATGCTCCATAATCAACCAAAAAAAATAAGCGATTATCTGAGGAATTATATCAAATTAAATTCTGAATGTGAGGACTATTTGTTAAGATTACTAGATGAGATGAAAGTTAAATTACCAGAAGATTTCAATCTCACTAATAAGTTATTGAGAATAGAGGATGAATTAGACCTGGAGACTTTTGAAAAAAAATTACATACTCACGCGAAAAATAAACCTGACTTTGAACAGATGGGGGGTTTCGAGTTCCAAGATTTTCTAAAGGAACTGTTCAAAAAAATGGGATATAACACCCAACCAACTAAGAAAACGGGCGACCAGGGTGCAGATTTAATCATCGAAAGATTTGGGCAAACTTGGATAGTTCAAGCAAAAAATTACAATGAAAGCATAGTTGATAATAGTGCAATCCAAGAAGCAGTCGGAGCAATAAAATACTACAAAGCTGACAACGCGATTGTTGTTACTACTTCAACTTTTACTAAATCTGCGAAAGAGTTGGCTAACGCAAATGATGTAAAACTTATTAATGGTCACGGACTAGACGACCTTGTGAAAAAATATTGGTAAGCTGATAAAGAGCCATTCTAAAGAAATCTTGGAGTTCTGAGTAAAGGCTTACTTTGCCCCGTAGAATCGGGTTGCACGACGTTAGCTATTTATACGAGGTGGCTCCAAATAGAGGCACAACGAGGCGAAAGCCGACTTATTCTTACAAGTACGCGAATATTTGGCAAAAATGGGCTCAAAGAAGTGAAAGCCAAGAGTTAGCTAGAATTTCTAAGAGAGTTTAAGAAACACTATCTCTTAGCCTTTCTTGGCATCCGAGCCCACCCTTTCCAGCACGAAAAGGATAAATGGAGGGGCAGGTATATGGAGAGCTGCGAGTATGGATGGAAACGAATGAAAGGATTTTGATATGGAATGGAACATCTACATCGGCTATTTCCTTGTTTTCTTGGGCGTGGTTGCAGACCAATTTACGACACTCAATCATCTTAAGATTAGAACAAAAGAACTGAGAAGTTTTGAAAAAGCTTTGAATGAGGAGTCTAGTTTCCTAGTTCAAGAAGCATATCGGAAGAATGGTCTAACCTGGACTGCGTGGTTTCCATACGAATTATTAGGATTTTTGTTTATGTCATTTCTTGCTAGTATATCTATACTAGGTACGTGGGGGGTCTTTTTCTTTGCCAGTTGTAGCGCGGGTGTAGCACTGAATAATATTATGAAAACCTATTTGAAAGCGAAAGGGAAAACGATTCTAATCATCTTATTCATACTTAGTATTTCATTGTGGTTCATCCTAGCAACATTAACTGGGGAAGTTACTAAATATTCAGTTGTTACGGGCATGTTTATTGTGATGCTATTTCTTTACACTTGCAGTGAATTTTTCCAAGGAAAACTCAAAAGAATAATTCACCACCACAGTAAACCCTAACTTCCATTACCTCATTACAGTATACCCAAACATACTCAAACCTGTCAAAACCCATTCTTTTGGGTAGTTTTCCCTAATAAGCCAGCTTTCGGCATCGATTTTTGTCAATCAACGTCATAGCAGTAAACCATTAGGGGGGAGGAGGCAAGCAAAGGCACGGTGCGGTTTACTGATATGGTCTGGGAGTAGGAAGAGGAGTTTACTTTAATGGTGTTAAGCTGCTTCTTTCTTTTCTTCTGGTTTGTTTCCTTTCAGAACAACGCTTTTGTCATAAAGGTTCTGTTTAATCTGCTTGAGCTGATATTCGCCAAGCTTTTTTTCATAGCTATAGCCGATTATGCGTTCTTCAAGCACATGGAGATCATATGAATCAGCCACGCGATTGACAAGCACATCCAGTTCTTTTGGCTTGAAAACGCCGCTGTAAAGCATTCTGAGTGCCTTTGTTTCAGTTTTTTCACTTATTTCCCTTGCTAATGAGGGCTTTGCTCCTAGGGCTTTTTCCTCATTTGCAATGTCTGCATCAAATGTTGACTCGAATACTGCGTCTTCAAAAGAGCCTGGCCTGAGAAAGGAGTCAGGCGCATAAGTGACAGTGTGTGTGGGGATTGATGCCCTTAGTTGATAGGCTTCTGCAAGAGGGCTTATGCTGCCAAATTTTGCCTTGGAGGCCTGCTTTATTGCCTTGTTAAGGTATTTTCTTGCCTTGGAAAGGTACTTGTGCTGGAGCTTGTCGTCCCAGCCAGTCACATAATAGCCATTCAGTTCTGCGCGTGTTTTTTCGGATTTGTTTATGTATTTTCTTGCCACTCGCAGGTGGTGCTCTGTTTTAAGCACTAGGAGTTTTTTTACTGTCGGGAAGTCTGCTAGTTTTTTTGCGGTCTGTTTGAACATAGAAACCAATAAATTGTGGTACAAAAAGATTAAAAACAGACTGTGCGCTAAATTGGCTTGCCCTGTGCGTCTGAAATCATTACTTTTACTCGCTTGTTTATGTCAAATTGCATTGGTGAATTAAGCGAAGCATGGACATACCAGCCCTGGGGCCTTGGTTTTGCCAAAAGAGTGGCAATAAAGCCTTGTGGCTTGGGGTAATTGATGTCTGAGGGCACTTTTAGGGAAAAGGAGAGAGATTCGCCTGGCTGGTAGTGCCTTTCACCTGATATCTCTGCTTTTACGTGATGAACCCTCTGTATATGGTTGCTCTTTCCGCTTCTTTTCAGGATTTCTCCGTAGAATTCGACTCTTAGGGAATTTGCCTTTTTTGCCTGGTTGAGCTTGAGGTTTACTTTTCCGTTTATTGTGTCCCCTATGGCAAAAGAGTATTTGTCAAGAATTATTTCAACAGAGCCTTCGCCTATGCCTAATACCATATGATCAATAGTTACTTTGTAGGGAGATTTTTTATTTAGGGTGGGTTTTAGCTTTCTTTATATTAATTCTAAGTATCTTTTAGTAATTCTAATTCTATGTTGTAATAACAGGATTTCAAACGCATTATACTAATATATTATTGGAAATTCTAACTCACTTTACGAATCTAATGTTTTCTCATATTTTTCATCCAGCAAAGGGAGTGTAGCTACAATCCCTTCAGCTACTTTTGAAGAGACATTTTGCAGAATATCTGTTTCAATTTTATTGGAAATTTTGTTTGTAATGTTAATTTTTGTGAAAATTGCCGGTACCTCTACTATTTCAGACCACATAAGTTTACTATTAGGCCATTGTGTTATTTTTTTAATTTCATATTTGCTTAGCATTCTATGGCATTTCAGAACATCTTCAACCTTAAAGCCCCCTGGAACATTATTACGAATCTTCTCATATATTTCACGTATTGCTGGTTCAACATATATATTATTTGGCTCCATGAAAATGCTCAGAACAATCTTTTTTTCTCTTTTCAACAGATACATCTCTGACCTGTTTGGTGTTCTGTCCATTACTTTGAAATACAGGCATATGTCCTGTTTTAAGTTGGCTGCGCCTTTGGTATCTGACCTTTTGAATAAAATAATAGAATCCTTGTCCTTGAATTGTTTTAGTTTGGAGCATACCATATTGCAGAAAGTTTTTGACCTTTTATAATCTAAACCATTAGATTCCCCGGCTTCATAGGCACCAATTGTGTATAAATTGGATATTTTCCGCACTTTCATGTAATCCCACACCTTTAATTCTTAATAAAAAAGAAGAAAAAGGGAGAGGTTTGGCACTAGTTTCCCTAGCAAGATGGCGGATTTTTCTTGCCCCCAAGATATGTACTTGCCTCTCCAACAGTGTTTGTGCTGAAGACATTTCCAGGGCCATCCATTTCTTTTTTGACACCGGACATTTCCTTTGCTTCGTTTTCTGCGAGTACACTCATTGTAGTAAATACTGTATTGGTTTTTCCACTATTTGCACTTGTATTCTTGCCATTTTTGCTAAATCCAACGTCACATCCAAATACTCCATTCATGCCCTTGTAACCCTTTACCTCACGTTTGTGGAGAGTTAGCCTGTCTGTTGGAGTCATGTTCTCCTTGCCATTCTTTCCCTTCATTTTCATCCCTGTTACATAATCCATTTTTTCCACCTGTTTTTTTGTTTTTGCTTCAGGCAGGGCGCAAAAACGGCTCTGCTAAAGGTTTTTTGTCAGGAGGCCCCGGCAATTTGCCAGTCACAGGAACCAGGGAATTTAACCCAAAATAAGAATAATGCTAAGAAGTAGGACAGGAAAATTCAGACGTTCATTTTCTGCCATGCCATCTTTTCCCATTAAGTAGTATATAAGCTTATCTCCTGTTTATTTCTTTTTTGAGCGCTTGGTTCGTGTTTTCCTTTTGGTTTTCTTTTTGGGTTTGTGCTTTGTCCTCTTTTTTATCCTCTCTATTTGCTCTTCTAAGCTTACTGCTGGCGGCTCTTCAGGCTCATCTGGCTCAGTTGGTTCAGGAGGAGCAGGCTCGTGTATAGGTTCTTGTTCTTCTTCAGGAGAGGGAATTTCTTTCTCAGGCTTGATTTCAGGCTTTGGCACTTGGGGCTCTGGCTGCCCAGCAGGCATTTGAGGTTCAGGAGGCTCTGGCTTTTCTTCAGGAATTTGCAGCTCTTTTTCCTCTTTTTTGAGTGCTTGAGGGCCAAAACTGTCCTTTTGCATGAAAAATTCCTTTTCATTTTCTTGCTTTGCTGCTTCTGATCCTGCTTCTGGTGCTTGCTCAGGGCCTGCTGGCGGCTTGTATTCTGCAGAAGGCGCTGGCTGTGTCATGCCCACTTCCTGTACAATGGGCTTGTCATAGCCTCCTGGCGGAGGGCGTATTTCCTTGCCCATAAAGTTGTTCATGTCTGATGACTTTAGCTTCATTGGAAGCATGTATTTCTTGCCGTCAAAAAGCCTTACTATGCACTCCCTCTGGTGCAGCCTTACAAACATCTCTTTTTTCGATTCCTCAAGCTCTGTTGTGCTTCTGCTCTTTTTGAAGTATTCTTCCAGCTTTATTTCCATTATTGAGCTTACCAGGGTTGCATCCTGCCTGTTGGTTTTGAAGGAAATTATGTTCTTTACATTTGATACTATTGAGTCAAGTATCTCCTTTCTCAGCTGGGCAAGGTATTGCATTGAAAGGTAGGCATAAAGGTTGAATTTCCTTGTTTCTGAAAGCAAATCTTTCATTACAAGGGTTTCAACGCGCGGGAACTCATCTATGAGGATGATTGTTGGTGTTTTTATCTGCCCTGTTATTGCAAGTATGTACATCTGGTTAATCAGGGCGCCTGCAAGGAATTTTATCATCCTTTTTCCGAAAAAGTTTGGGTCAAATGAGGCAATTGTCACCCTGTTTTTCTCAAGCACTTCAAGGAGATTTTCCTTTTTCATTGTTTTGCCAAGATAAAGCTCATATTCGCCTACAAAGTTCAGGATTGGAAGCACTGCATCATTGAAATGGTGTATGTAAATGTCCTGGTATTCCTGGTCAAAGAAGCGCCTTGCCTCATCAACATCGCTCTTTGTGGTAAGCTCCATTCTTACTGCTGGGTCTGTGAGAAGGTTGCTGATTGCTTTTAGGGTAAGCTTGTCAACTGAGGAGAGGAGGTAAGTTGAGTAGAAAAGCACCCTTTCAGAGTACTTGTTCTCTTCACCAATCGAGGATGACATCAGCTGGGTAATAAGCTGGGTGAGAAGAGGGGTTTTGCCTGCTGTTCCTGCGCTGCTTATTGCAAGGGGCTCTATGTAATTCTTTTTAAAGTCAATAATCTTTTGCTCTGGCATGAGCCTCAAAAACTCGCCGTGCGGGTCAAGCACCAGTATCCTTATGTTGTCCCCATATCTTTGCTCAAGCGCTTTTATTATCATGTAAATGGACTTGGTTTTTCCGCTTCCACTTTCTCCGACTATCAATGAGTGCTGTATTGGGTCAAAGCTTTCAATGCCTATTTTGGTATTTTGCCCTTCAAAAAGAGGGAATTTGGCATCAACTGATATGCTCTTTGGTATTGGCTCAAGCACTTCAATGTATATCTGGGGATGCTTTTCAAGGTCAACCTCGAAAAATGACTCAGGGTCTGAGACTATTGCAAAGTACCTTTGTCCGTTTGCGTCAACTGCCCTGAAAGTGCCTATAAACTTGCCCAAAATCCTTCTTACTTTGAATGAAAACTCCATTATGTCCTCTTTAATCAGGAAATTGAGGAAGTTCTCTTTGCCTATGAAGTAAATTTGAGGGGGAGGAAAAAGCTTTCCTTCTGCCCTCTTTATCTCAACCTTTTCCCCAAGCCTGAAAGGGAAGAGAAGGTTTGACAGCTGATTTATTTTCCTGCTGTCGCGCATATAGAATTTGAGAGTATTTTGCTCTCTTTGAACAATAATTGGCGATGGTATGCTTGAGAATATTAGGGCCATGTCAATAAAGCCTAAAAATGGGAGGCCTCTTCTGGTAAGATGGTCAAAAAGAGTTCTTATTTCGTCCCTGTCAATCCTCTCTGAATAAAGTGAGAGTTCCCTATAAAATGCCATGATTTCTATCCCTTTACGACATATTTAAATGTTTGTACCTCTTTCCTGCTCCAAAATATGCGCTGAAAAGAGTTTAAGTCTATGTGCCAAGCTGATAGATGTCTATTTTTGGCTTTTTTGCCTCTTTTATTTGCCTTAGTATCTCATCAAGCACAATTTTCTTTATTTGAAGGTATTTTTCCCTTCCCACTTCTGAGTTTCCTATTGCATATTGCTTGTTTTTTACATTAAAGCAGAACATTGAGTCGCGCACATTCTCGCAGTTATGGCAGTAATAGCAATTTGAGCAGTCATAGCATGAATCGCACTCAAAACAGCCGCGCAATCTTACTGAATTGTGGCATTTTAAGCAGAATGAGGATTGGAGAGTGATATGGGAGCCAAATATGTATTCTGAGTTTCTTGGCCAAAAGCAAAAGCCGCAGTTTTTTGCCTCAACGCATGGTGAGCAGCGATAGCAGTTGACAGAATCTATTACAATTGGACAGTCTATGAGATTTTCACAGATGCCCTCAAGTTTTTCAGATGTTATAAAAGCAACTTGGCCTATTTTGTCTGCAATGTTGTTCCAATCAATGGAAAGTGCATCAGATTCACTGATTTTCTTCTGCTCGCCAATTGCATAAGCCTCATCAAGGGACACCATCCTGTATTTTGGTATCCTGTCAAAATGCGGGTAATAAGTCAGGAGAACTTGCTTTTTTGACATTGCAGAAGACACTGAAAAAAAGCCGAGAATATTTTTGTCAAGCCATTCTGAGTAATTGTCCATGCCAGAGAGTGGCTTTCCAAGCACAAGAGAGGATGTTTTTGTGAATGAGTCTTCCATTATTTTCTTGTCCCTTTCCTTTGCCTGCAAAGAGTATTTTTTGTCGCTTTTTACTATTGGAGGCTTGTTTTTGCACCTGCCGATTATGTCAAAAAGGCTGGGCAGGCGTTTTTTTGTTTCAAGCTCTTTTGCCATCTGCTCACGGAGATGCTTCCTTACTTTTGTGTATTTGTCTCGTGAAAGTTCGCAATTCCCTATCCTAAATCCTTTAGAGTGAAGGTTAAATGAAAACATGCAATCATGGCAGCCATCAATGCCTGCACTGTAAAAGCAGTCTGCACACTCATTTGACCACCAGATCTCAAAGCAGCGCTTGTTCAACCTAGCCATCTGCACTCTTATTACATATTCATTTCCCCGCCCCAGCATAGTGCAGGCTATTGCTCTTTCTGAAAACCTAACATAAGTGCTATGTGCCACATATTTTGACCCGTCGACAGTGCTGCTTTTGTATATGAAGTGGCTGTTGCTGACACTTGAGCTTCCGTCAACATAGCTTGAATTGCCAAGCACCACGTTGCCTGTGTACTGCACTCTCTCTTTTACTGCAGAGATTATTGAGTCAAAGTCCTTTATTTCATTTATATTAAGCGGGTCAAACTTTTTTCCAAGGTCTATCTCTTCAAGGCTTGCAATTTTTGCCCCTTTAGAGTAATGGGGAACTGAAAAAGAGACTTCTTTTCCGCTTATGCTTGACTTTCTTGTAAGAAGCTTGCCGCTGAACTCAGTGAGCCAGTCCTCATATTCAGAAAGCTCCCCTACTTCTGCGCCCAGAACTATCTTTGCTACATCTCTCCAAACCTTGTCAACTCCTGCGTATGCATTATTCATTTTTTCCTGCCCCATTTTGCTATTGTGAATATGTCAAAATCAACTGTTTTGGACTTTTCTAATTGCTTGTGTATGTAATCAAGCAGTATTTTCTTAACTCTTGAGTATTGCTCTTTTCCTACTTCCTGGTTGCATACTGCGTATCTTAATCCCTTAACATTAAAGCAAAACAGGCAGTTTTCGCAGTTTTCTACATTGTGGCAAAAGTAGCAGGACTTTGAGCTGTATGAGGAATCAGTTTCAAGGCACATAGTAAGGTTGGTTGAGTCATGTATGTTTATGCAGAATTTTGACTGCAAAAGCCAGTAATGCCCCCCAAACATGTATTCTGACTCTATAACCCAGGTCCCATAGGCAGAAAGCTTTGCATTTGTTCCATCCCATATTCCGAATGTATTTACAGCATCAAATATGCAAGGGGTGTCAACTGTGCCATCTGACCTTCCATACAGGTATTCATGGGTGAAATAGGCTGTTTTTGCAACCCTTTTGACAATTTCCTGTAAAGTCAGCTGCTCATTTTCTTTTATTTGAATATGGTTTGCTGATGATGCAAGCGCCTTATCCAACGGAAGAAGCCTTGATGCTGCCATATCTTTTGAAATTGGGAAACCTGTTTTGAAAGTTACTGTTCCTTTTGCCCCTTTGACTTTTTTTACCCTCATTGGTGCATTTGACAGCCATTTTTTGTAATTAGAAAGCTTGTGAAGCTCTTTTTCAAGCACCAGTTTTGAGGTTTGGTTAAATGCTTTTTCTATTGGGAAGGGAACAGAAGAGTCAGGCATAATCACTTCCCTGTCTTTTTCCTTTTGTGCAAGCCCATAATTTGCAACATCTGCAATTGAGAAAATCCTTTTTTTCCTGATAAGCTCATTTGCTATTTCAGTTACAAGCTTTTTTTTCAAAGCAAGGTATTGGTCTTTTTGAAGCTGTAAATTTCCGATTATGTTTTTCTTGTGCTTTAGGTTGTATGCAAATATGCACTCAGAGCAGCCATCGCAGTTAAATGAATAATATATGTCAGATGCGTTTGTGGCATAAAAGGTTTCAAACCCGCGCAATATTTTTATCCCCTCAAGGCAGCGCATGCAGTATTCTGCCATTGGAAATGCAGCAACCCCAAATACATGGTTTGCCTCACGCAAATAAGAGCAGTAGGCTGCCCTTTTTACCTTGTAAATATTGTGTGAAAAATAAACGTCTGACGAGTCTATGCAATTGTCAACTCTTCCTGTATTTATTGTCGTTCCAAACAGCTTGTTTCCGCAAAAGTGGAACCTTTCAATGGCAGCCTTGCGCAGAGAATCAATATCTTTTATGTCATTTATGCTTAAAGGGGCAGTTCCAAATGATTTTACCTCATCCTGTGACAGGCATTTTCCATTAGGCTTGTAAAGGTTGCCGCCAAGCATGACTTCTTTTCCTGATACTGACGATTTTTCCATGCTATAAGGGAACATTGTCTCTTTCAAATAAGGCTCAAACTCCTCAAGTTCCCCTATTTCTTTGCCAAATAAGACCTTTGAAACAGACTTGAAATATGAATTGATTATTTGCTTGTTCATTTAGTGCACCTTCTTGCATCCAATGCTATAGATGCTTTGCTTTACTTCTTTGTTCTTGTCAAGCTGTTCATTCAACCATTGCAATAGCTTTTGCTTTATTTTCATATATTTCTCCCTTCCTACTTCTATGTTGCCTATTGCGTACTTCTTATTCTTGATATTGAAGCAGAACATTGAATGCTGGAGATTTTCACAGTTATGACAATAATAAGAGTCAGAGCATGAGTATGAGTCTGCTACCTCAAAGCACCTAGTCAGGTTGACAGAAGTATAGCATTTTATGCAGAATCTTGACGAGAAAGCCATATCACATCCAAACAGATATTCTGATTCGCGTGGCCAGAATGTATAGCCGCAAAGCCTGGAATGAACTATTGAAACAGTATGGAAACAGTACTGTGCCCAGCCATAAAGACTGCAGGCAACATTGCCAATATTTTCCCCAAGATTCATCTCTGGTGAATAATACTTGACATTATTGAGAATCTTTGCTGCATTGTCAAGAGTTAACTTTTTTGCATCCTCTTTTTTCAGTTTCCTTTGCCCAAGCTTTGGAGACTCTTCTTTTTTTACTGCCCTGCCTGCAACATGCCTGTAAAAAGCAAGCGGGGGCTCATACATCTCTTTTTTGCTTAATGCTGAGTGGCTCTTTTTTCCTGGCCTGACCTCCCTTTCAAGCCACTTTTGGTAGCCCCTAATGCCTTTGAGGCTTTTCCCAAATATTATTTTTGTGGTATTTTCAAATGCACTTTCAATTTCCTTACACATTATTTTCCCCCAGAATATCTATTATTGAAGGGATTTTCCTGTCCTTCACAAGCCTGTCCCGAATGTCAGAAAGCAGCTTTTGCTTGTTCTTCAAGTATTCATCTCTTGGAAATTCAAGGTTGCCAATAAGGTTTCTCTTGTTTTTTAGATTGAATGAAAATAGGCAGTCATTACAATTTTCAAGTGTTGCGCAAAAATAGCAGTCCTGGGAATTCCAAACATCCAAGGTTTCCATGCACCGTGTCTGGTTGAAAATCTCAAACGAGCTTATTATGAATTTAGACAGGCTCCCCCAATTTGACCCAAAAACATAATCGCAATAGCGCAGCATGCTGGAATATACCATGTGCTTGCAATTGTAAATATCAACACAGTGGTATATTTGATGCGAGTCTATGCATTTGTGGGATTCAACTACACCTGAGCATTTGCCTATCCACTGGTTTCCGCTGTAAATGAATTTTTCAGACAAAGAATCAATAAGAGAATCTATGTCCTTGATTTGGTTTATGTCAAGCTTCATATTTTTGGTTGAGTCAATGTACTTTTGCCTCTCGTCATTTGATATGAAGCGCGCTGTTTTGCAAAACTTTGGAGAGGAAACTGTCACTTTTTTGCCTGAAATAATTGATTTTTTCTCAAAGGAAGGTTCAACGTATTTCATAAGATAATCCTTGTAGTCATTCAGGTCTCCTATTGGCTCGCCTAATACAACACGGCAAGTGCTTTTCCAGGCCTTGTCAAGTGCAGCATAAGCAACAGAAGAATCCATAATCTCTCCCGTTATGTTGTGGAAGTGATAATTTAAAGCCATAACTCATAGCCTGAATGGAATCCCTTTTTTGAAAGGATTTCAGCTGTGCAGTCCACTATATTGGCCATAAATACCGTAAGAGTGTCCTTTATTGATGATATTGAAATGACAGGGAAATGGGCCTTTTCGCATTTTTTCATTGATATGCTTATGTCCATATCAATGCCGGCATGCAGAGAATTGGAAATAAGCTGCCTGCGCATATTTTCAACCATTTTCGCATCCTCGCCATGAAAGTTGCAATACTGGATGCACATGCGGTTCTTGTTCATATAGCAGTCTTTTTTGGCATGCTCAAAGCCATTAAGCGCAATGAAAAGATCGATATTGCATAATTGATTTTTCCCAAGTAACCTTGTTTCTGAGATACCCGTCTTGCGCTGCTTTTTTTTCTGGACATAGTATTTTTCAGTCATTTTCTTATACTCGCGAAATAGCCCTATGCGGTTTTTTTCGCTGACAAGCGGTAACTTTTTTGCATAGAACTGCCTGGCTTTCTTGAGAAGGGCCCCTGGAGGCATATTGTTCCTTATGTGGAAATTTATCCAAGTATTCTTAATCAGGTTTGTGTCTGACTCAAGCCTGTTGTATATTTTTTCATAAATAATGCGCTTTGAACCGATTACCTCAATGCCGTTCTGCCTTGCATAAGAGTAGATGCGTGATGTAAAGTCAGTTGCAAGGTCCTTTTGGGCCCCAATTACAAGCTTCATGTCCTTTTTGTGGTTACAAGGGCATATAAAAGGAAGCGGACAATCAGCAAGGATTAAAGGCATGCATTGCAACTTTTAGGCTATGAAAATAATCCTCGCATCTGCGTCTCCAAGAAGGAAAAGGTTGCTTAAAAGAGTGGTTAGGAACTTTAGAGTTGTTCCTGCGCATATTTCTGAGAGGCTATTGCCTAAAGAGGGGTTTTGTAATGCTGCCAAAAGGCTTGCTGAGAAAAAAGCCAAAAAAATTGCGAAAAAAGAAGGAGGAGCGATTGTAATTGGGGCAGATACTATTGCTTATAGGGGAAAGGGAATTTACAGGAAAACAGGGGATAAGAAGATTGCAAGGAAAATTCTTTGGGAATTGCAGGGAAAAACGCATTTTGTGGTTACAGGGGTTGCTCTCCTATACCCGGATGGAAAATGCTTGAAATATTGCGTGAGGGCAGCAGTGAAAATGAAAAAATTCAGTAAAAAAGAGCTGGCATCCTACTTGCAGGGAGAAGAATGGAAAGGCAGGGCTGGCTGCTATGATTATTCTGGAAAGGGAAAAAGGCTAATTTTGAAAGTAAAAGGGGAAAAAGAAACTGTTGTTGGGCTGCCAATTAAGAGGCTGAGGAAGATTCTCAGAGGTTAAGCTTGTTGTAACTTATGGCTTTTACACCGGCACAGTACCCTTTGGCCTTGTTTATAAAGAGAATTTCTGTAGCCTTGGAAGGTGATTTTGATGAGAATAGACATAGCTGAATTGACCTATGACGAGATGAGGGATGTAATGCAAAAGCTGCGTGAGCTGAAAATGGAAACAAAAGTGAAAAAGCTTGGCGCAAGCTTTGTGCTGCAGACAGAAAACGGGCCAATGCAGGTTCCAAGGAATGAGGCTGTGGCACTGTTAGGTGTGCCTGCAATGTTTTAGCAGTGCATAAGGCATATAAACATATATGTATACATATATAGTATGAGCAGGCTGGTAAACTTGTCTGATGCAGTATATGAGGAACTTACGCGCATAAAGCGTGCGAAGAACGCTAGTTACAGCATGGTAGTAGAAGAATTGCTCTTGGCTAGCAATACTGTGAAGAAAACGCATGATTGGATGGATGTGGTGGCTTGGATGAAGGAAAAGGACAAGAAATTCAAGGGGAAGAAGAGGAGGATTGACCACGATTTGATAGCGCATGGTGTTTCGCGTGATAGTTCTTGATTCCTCTTACTTGGTCTCGTTCTTTATGCAGGATGACGCCAATCATAATAAGGCAGTGGAAATATCAAAGAAAGCTGCGATTGATGAGCTTGTGCTTCCAGATTTGATTCTTTATGAAACCCTTACCGTGCTCAACTACGAAGGTGGGATTGCCCTCGCCAAGGAAGCTTATGAAAAAATGCTTGGAAGCAGGCAGATGCGCTTCCTCCCTCTGAATGAATTGGAAAAGAAAGAGATTCTGCTGGAATTCTTTTCCCAAAAAACCAAGCTTAGCTTTGAAGACTCGGTTGTGATTTATCTTGCCAGGAAAACTGCCTCCAGAGTATTTGCATTTGACAAGAAGATATTGGCGCTGGCAAGAGAGCCCACCGCTTCGCAAGAAACTGATAATTGGGACAGCCTGATTGAACTGATAAAAGAGAGGGACAAAAATTTCAGGGGAAAGAGGAGGAAAATTGATCACGACCTGATTCTTTATGGAGCTTCGCGTAAAAGCAAAAGAAAGAAAAGAAACTAGTTAAAAGTAGGAAAAAGAAAAGAAAAACTGGCCGAGGAAAATCAGCCAAACAGGGATGACAGGCCTTCTGCAGCTGCTGCTTCCTTTTTTGCTGCGTCTTCCTTTGTATCCTTCTTTTTCTCCTTTTTCTCGCCGCCTTGTGCTGGTGCGGCTGCCGGGGCTGCTGCCACTGGGGCTGCTGCTGCCTTTAGAAGCTCGTCAAAGTTCACTTCTTTCACAGCCTCAACAAGCACCTGTGCCTTGGCATCATTTGCCTCAGCTCCTGCTGCCTTAAGAACAGCTACAAGGCTGTCTTTTGTTATTTCCTTGCCTGCTCCTTTTACCACAAGAGCTGCGTGCAGATATGGATCTATTTTCATAATATTACCTCCGTTTTATTTTTTCTCGCCAGCTTTTTCAGGAGATTTTGGCTTTTCCTCCTTTTTCTCAGGGGCTTTGTCTGGCTTTGCCTCAGGTTTTTCTCCTTCTTTTGGCTTTTCAGCCGGCTTCTTTTCTTCTGGCTTTTCAGAAGCCTTTTCCCCTGGCTTTTCAGCCTCTTTTGGCTTTTCTTCTGCTGGCTTTTCCTTTTCTAAACTCCCAACTTTTCCCGAGAGGTCTTCTCCAAGGGATACGGCATTGGCTAGAAGCAACTCAGTTGAAGCATCTGAGTAGACCATGCCGTTTATTGCCATGTTCTGGCTCTGCTGCAATGCATTTGTGAGCAGTGCCTCAATATTTTGCTGTGTTGGGAAGCTCAAGTTTGTTGAAATATTGAATGCCTGGTGTAAGCACTCTAAAAGCCCTGCAAAAAGCTTTTTCTGGCCTATGTCAAGCATGTCTGATGTGTAATGGTATTTGCCATCATAGGCAGCAACCATGTTTACCATTGCCTCAAATGGCAGTATATTGAGCTTTTGCAATGCCTTGCAGACCTTGTCAGATATTTTTGCCCCTGCTTTTGCAACTGTTGAGTCCATTGCAACTACTATTTTTCCTCCCCTTATCTGCACGTTTATGCCTGCGCCTTTGAGCTCTGACAACGCTGGTCCTGGCGGAAGGTCTGTTTCGCCTTCTGGCACTGTTATGTCAGACTCTGCAACCTGGCCTGGCTTTGCTGCAACTTTTACCTTGTTGTTTGCAAAGAACTGGAAGAGCGAGTAAGGTGAAAGCGAAGTCAATACCAAGGCAGTCGGGAAATTAAGGCTTTTGGCAAGCTCTTTTTTGCCTGCCTTTTCAAGAGCCCTTTTTATGACAGTGTTTTTTGCTATTGCAAATTCTGCCTTTCCCCTTAATTTCTTTTTTGATGACTGGAGTATCCTGTCAGGCAGGTTTCGTATGTCAATCAGGGCTATTACTGGGTATTTTGAGGCTATTTTTGAGACTGACAAGACTTTTTTCTTTTTTATGGCTAAGGATTTTCTTTCCTTTTTCTCCTGTTTTGCCTTTATTTTTTTCCTTGTCATAACTTACACCTTTGCAGATTTTCCCATTGTAAGCTTTACATAAACTGACTTGATGTTTGGCTCTGTGACTTTTGCCTTTACCTTGTCATATGCTGCCTCAAAGTTCTCAATCAAATCTTCAAGCTCCATTTTCTCGCTTCCTATAAGGCATTGCGCAACTGGCAGGTATTTGCCCTTTGAAGCAAGCCTTACTCTTTTTTTAGCCTGGTCCATTGCCGCCTTTACAGGCCCTACAATGGGCCTTGGAAGCCTTCCCCTTGAGCCTAAAACCTGCCCAAGGTTTTTGCCTACCTGCACCATGAGGCTTGGCTGTGATATGAACTCGCATGTCTTTATGAGGGATGAGAGCTTTGCCTTGTCTGACTTGAGCCTTGCTATTCCTGGCCCGTCAATTACCTCAACTGCCCCTGCCTGCTTTGCGTCATAGGCCATCTGTGCGTCTGCGAATACTACGACTTTCTGGTCTTTGCCCTTGCCTTTTGGAAGCAGAATGTCAATGTTCAGCCTGTTTTCAGCCTTTGCAAAATTAATGTTTCTGAAGTTTACTATGAACTCTAGGGACTGGGGGAATTTTCTTTTTCCTTTGTCTTCTAAGGCCTTTGTTATTGCCTCTGATATTTTCTTCCTGTCCATTTCATTTCCCTCCCATTCATTTCCGAATGGTCTAACGGCGGGAAAAGCCGCTGTAGGCTGTGATATGCTGATAAAGGTTTTAAAAGGTTCTTATCTTCGCTTTCTTTTTCTTGCCTTTCTCCTTTTTGGCTTTTTTCTCTTTGTTTTCTTTGCTATTTTCCTCTTTGGCTGTCTTTTCCTTGCTTTTTTGGGGGCTTTTTTCTTGCTCTTGGCCTTTGGCTTTTGATGTTTTAACTGTTCATATTGAGTCTTTTTACCAACGACCTGGGCAATCATCTGCTCAAGCTGGTTTCTTTGGTTTGCAAGCTGTTCTATTCCCTGGAATGCTTCTCCCCTTTGCTCAAATTTTTCCTCTCCCTCAGGCGGCTTTGCCTGCATTTCATAAAGGTGGGAGATTTTCCTTCCTTCCTCAAGAAGAGATTCAAGCTTTTTCCTCTCTGTTTCAATCCTTGTGTCAATTCCCTCTTCTGCCTTTCTTGCCTGGTCAAACTCAAATTCATAGCTGTCTGTCAGCTGCCTGAGCTCACGCAGGTAGCGGCGCACAAAGTTTGCCTCAACTGACTCTCTTAAAGTGTCAAATTCCTGGTTCCCGCCCCTGATATAATCATCAATTTCTGCCATCTTTTTCTCATAATCCTCCCTTACTGAGTTTGCCCATATGTCAACCTGGCGCATTTGCTCAATGTTTTTTGCCATGCCGGAAAGCAGCCCTTTTGCTGAAGACATCTGGTGCTTTGCGGTTTCAATGCTTCCTGATATATCTTCTTTTAGTGAGGAAAGCTCGCTTGAGTACTTTTCCGCTGATTCAAGCCTTTCTGCCTGCTCTGCAACTGCTGCCCTTGCTGCAACAACCCTTTTTGCAGCCTCTTCCTCCATTTTTGAAATGCCCTCAAGTGTGTTGCGAAGCTCTTGTGCCTTTGCCTTGTGCTCTGCAATTTCATGCCTGCTTTGGTCAACCATGACTTCCATTTTCTCCCGCTCCTCTGCAAGCAGCCTGCCGGTTTCTTCTATCAGGGCAGATGCCTCATCATATGCCTTGCGCATTTCATTGTGCGCATTTATGCTGCTGTGCTGCACTTTTTCAACTGATGAAACCTTTGAAGGGAGATCAGATGCCCGCTGGTGCACTGCAAGTATGTTTTTTTCCATTTTCATGACACGGTCTGATATTGTCTCTATTTCGCACTCAAGCTTTCTTTGCATTGGAAGGTAGTGCTCTTTTAGGAGCTTTTCCTTTTCCATTCGCAGTTTTTCAATCTCCTGGGTCTGGTTTGTTATTTTTTTTACCTGCCTTGCCATTCTTTCTGAGAACTGCAATGAGACTCCTGTTGGCTTTACTGGCTCTGGCTTTTTTATTTTCTTTATTTTCCTTGCCTTTTTCCTGTCATAAACAAGCTTTATTGCAGGAACTGCCGCTTTTTGTATCTTTATTGGGTAATCTTTCTCTTTTTCCCCTTCAGGCTCTTTTGGAAGCTCAATTACAATTGGCTCAGGCTTTTCAGGCCCAGTTGGCTCTTCTTTTTGTATTTCCTGCTCTGCCTGCTCAACAATTTGCTGCTCTTGCTTGAGCTTTTGATTGTCTGCCTCTTGCATGTCCTGGGGCTCAAGCTTTATTTTTTTCTTTTCAGGCTCTTTGAAATGACTTTTTGCGTCTTGCTCCCTTTCCCTTGCTATTTCAAGCTCGCTTTCAAAAGAAGGGCCGCCAACATATATGGGTTTTTCGCCAATTTCAACTTCATCTTTTGGCTTTACTTCTGGGCCTGACCAGGAGACAAAAACCCCTTTAAAGCGGTTTTCAACTTTTACCTGATCGCTTTTTTCAAGAACAGAGACCCATTTCAGGACATCTTTTTCAGACATGTCGCACATAGTTGAAAGGCTTGTAATGCTGACTTCTTCTCCTGCACTTTTGATTCTGGCAAGAAGCTCATCAAACTGTGTTGTTATGCCCTTCTTGCCATCCATATTTACCACTAGGTATTATACTCCTTTTTTTCTATCCTGTATTTTCCTGAAAGCTTTCTTGTTGCACGCCTATAGGCCTCAGCTATGTGCTTTGAATTTGCTTTGCTGACATGGATTGTGAATACTGCCTGGCCTGCTTTTACTCTTGCTGCCCTGCTGGTTGCCCTGCCATATGACTTTCTCATCCCCTTTTGCAGCCTGTCAGCGCCTGCGCCTGCAATCATCTTGTTTTCCCTAAGTACGTTGTGCGGGAAAACCCGGACTTTGAAAAAATAGAGGTTAAGGATGTGTTTTTCAAGGTATTTGTTTGCAGCCTGCCTTGCTGCCTCAAGCGCATTGTCCCTGAGCTGAACGTCATCCCGTGTAACAAGGTCAAAAGTGAAGTCAAACGGCAGGTTTCTTACTCCCATCTCATATACGTGCAGAGAAAGGTGCGGCATTGCCTTTACATATGACTTTCTCGGCTTTTTCTTTGAGTATCTGGTCCATGGGACCTTGTTTAGCTTTCTGCAAGTTTTCGCTGGCCTTATTGCCATAATAAACACCTCAGCAAATTCCCTTAACAGTCAAGCTGCCAGGAGAAGTGCTGAAGATTCTTCTCTCTTGTTTAATAACCTTACTCCCAGACAGGCTAAAAAGTGTATAAAACTGTATTTAAATGTTATGTACAATAGAAGATTTGGTGCTTGATAATGGATAATAAAGCAAGAGTCAAAAAAGAACTTCCCCAGCTAATAAAAGACAAAAACACAGCACAACAACGGTTTAATCAAATACTAAAAAATAGAAAGTTTACCATTGCTTTTAAGGACAAAGAAACAAAAGAAACTGGAATAGTTGACCAAGAGTATAAGAGTCTAGCTGATGCAAAAAGCGATTTGCAAAAACTGGTAAATCGGCACGATGAATTGAAGTTTTTCATATTTAATAATGAAGGAGTATTCGACGAGAAAGGAAACTGCATCCTTTTCAAAGATGAAAAAATTAAACACAAAAAGCCTTTAACTGAAGAAACAAAATATTAGATGGGTGTGCCTTCTTTTCTTAGCAAAAGCCTCTTTGTTTTTGCCCCTCCTTTGCCTGAGTAGTTGCCTATTTTGCCATCAGAGCGGATTACTCTGTGGCAGGGGATAATTGGAGCAAGAGGGTTTTTTGCCAGAACATTGCCAACTGCCCTTGCTGATTTTGGCTTTCCTATTGCTGCAGCTATTTTTGAGTAAGTGCTGGTTTTTCCTTTTGGGATTTTGCAGCATTCCATGAGAACTGATTGCTCGAATTTGGTGAGATTTGAGAGAACTGCCTTTTGCTTTGCAGAGAGCCTCATTTTCCTACCTCCCTATTCTCAAATGAAAAAAGCCATCGTCTTCTTTTATTCTACTGGTTTTTGCCTTTTCATAATCAAGCGAGTTTTTTGTCTGCCTGAGTTTTAATGGGAAGCCAAGTACTTGCTCTGCATAGTCTTTTTGCTTTTCAATGGAAAATGGCAGGTTCTGGGATGCGATTTGGGATATTATTTGCAAGAAATTCAAGTCAACAGTTATCTGCCCCCCATAATTTCTCAGAACAAGCCTGTTCCATTCTTTTAAAGGCAGCAAAAGGACGTCATCAGCTGAATAAAACCCATAGTCAAATATGTCTATCCTGAATCCTGATTTTCCCTTTTTGCAAAGAGAAGAAAGGAATTTTTGCGCATTGAAATTAAATGGGATTGCCCTGCCAGAATCTATCCTTTCAAGGAATTTTGATACCTGGGGGTTTGGCTTGTTAACTTTATCCATGTCAAATGCTCCTTTTCTTTCAACAAGCTCAAATACTTGCTTGCCTTTGCGAAGGTAAATCTGTGCAGAAAGGTCGGACAATAGCTCATTTATCCTGCAATAGTCAAACCCAAGCTGTACCTTATTGTGCAAGGCGTCAAATTTGTGAAATTTGCAGATTTTCCTGTGTTTTGAAAGGTTTTTCTTTGCGTGAGTGAGCATTTTTTGTGAAAAGTCAAATAAATGGTAATTTACTTTTGAGTAAAGTGGGAAATTCCTTTTCTTCAGCTCATCAAGGAATATTTTGGCAAAGTTTCCGTTTCCAACCCCATATTCGCATATGACTGGGGGAGGATTGGCTGAAAAGTCAGAAGAAAACTCGATTGCATTGCATTTTGCAAGAGCTTTTCCTTTTGCAAAAGTAAGAAAGTCAGAGTAAATGGCTTTTCCTTTTTTGCTGTAGTACTTTTTGTTTGCCTTTTGCTGCTTATCGGCTAGTTTTGCCACTTTAAAGCACGTCCTTTTTTACCTTTTCAATGCCAAGTGCCTCTATGAGCTTTCCAAGCTTTGGGCCTTTTGGCTTATTCAAAAGGCATTCATAGCATTGCTTGAATAGCTCTGCAGGAGAAGTGCTTGTTTGCTTTGCAACTGTAAATGCTGTGTTGTGTATGTCAATTGCTTTCATTGGAGGAGAAAGCTGGCTGAAAAACTCCTTTGCAATGCTTTTTGCTTTTTTAGGTGAATATGTGAATGAGTATTGCTCTGGCACCATTTTTTTCTTTTCCCATTGCTCAATGTAAGAAGAGAGCTTTTGAATAGAAAGCTTGTCTTTTGTCTTTTGTGCTATTTTGTCCCAGCTATGCTGGAGCTGGCGGTAGAGCAAAAGGTCCAAAAACGGAGTTTTCCAGGCTTTTTCATTTGCCATGGATAGTTTTGCTGCAAGCGCTTTTTTCCTTTCTGCCCTTGTGAGGGTTTCCAGCTTTTCTGCCTTGAGAAGCTTTACTGCTCCTTCAAAATCCTCAATTGTGCGCAGCATTTTCTCAGGAGAGGCAGCTATGTCAACGTTTTCCTGCAAATCAGGCCTGAAGAGCATATATCTTATGATTTCTGGGGGGAGAAGCTCAACCATTTCTGCTATGCCCATGCCTGTGCCTTTTGACTTTGAGTATTTTTTCCCTCCTAAAAGGATAAACCCCCACCTATAGCCGATTGGGGGCTCTTTTTTGAATATTTGAGTAAATACTTGTTCAAGGGTTTCCCAGCTTCCCCCTCTTGTGTGATGGTCAATTCCTGCGCCTTCTGAAGAGGTATTGAAATAGTCCATCCAGGTTGGCCAATGAAGCCTCCAGGCAAGCTTGTACTTGTGACCTGAAATTTTTCCTTTTCCCTTAAAGCCGCAGCCTTTAGTGTATTTTACATCCCGGTCACATGCATATTCATAATTTTCTCCATCATGGGAAATTATCCTTGTGGTTGCAATTTTTCCGCATTTTTCGCAGATTGGCAAAATTGGGGACCACCAGTCTGGCAAAGAATCGCGCAATGAGCTTTTTGCAACCAATTCTTTTACCTTTTCCTCCTGCTTTAGGAACATGCGTGCATATTTATCAAATGCGCCTGATGAATAAAGGTCGCATGCCCTGACTATTTTTGGCTTTGCGCCAAGTATTTTCATTGCAGCTTTTGCGTCCTCAAGAAAATAATCGCCAAATGATTTTGTTTTTCCTGTTGGGTCTGGCACATCTGTAAGCGGCTTTCCAAGGTGAGGCTCAAGCTCTTTTTTGTATTTTTCAAATACTGCGGGAACTGAGTCAAATGCGTCAAATATGTCTGCAACAAATATGTATTTTGCTTTTTTTCCCTGAAAGCCAAGCTGGTCAACCAAAGCCTGGGGAAAAAGGAATTCGCATACAGTGCCAAGGTGCGTGGGGCCAGAAGTTGTAAGCCCGCCGCTAATTACATAGGGCTCTTTTTTTGCTTTCATTATTCTGGCTGCAAGCTGCTCAGACCAGTGGAAATTAGTCTTGTCATCCTGTTTCATGTGTATTGGTTTGACTGAAAGGCTAAAAAGAGTTAGCCAAACATTGAGTCAAAAAATTCGGTTTTCATAAAGATATATTTAAAAACACTTATACATGGAAAAATGTGGTGATCTGATGAACCCCATGAAAGATGCGACCCAGACTAAAGAGAAGGTGCCTAATAAAAGAACGGTTGGTGAAAAGACATGGCCCCTGCTATTTTATGAATGGCGTTTCTATAAGGCTGAGATTTTTGATAAAGATATTGAAGCTTTTAATAAGATAAATATCAATAAAGATAGTATAATTTATAGTAAGAGGAAACTAGAGAGAGTGGCAGAATTCATAGACAAAATTGAAAACACGCAGGTTTTTCACAAACTTGGAAAAGCTATTGATTCCTGTTTAAATTCTGTTAAGGACAATAATGTGGCAGAACAATTGTTATCTGTTAATATTGATGACTCCCTAGATACTGTGGAAGCAAACGTCGGTAACAGCCTATGGGGAGATATCGACGCCATCAAAAGCTGCACTGACGACCTAATAGAATTCTTTAAGTACGGCCAACGCGCACAACAACAATACAAACAAGAGAGCATATATATTAAAGAATTAGTGAATGAGCTTTCCAAGATTGATCCTGCTCTTTTGATAATGGCCAGTGATCTTCAAGAAAAGGACGTAGTCCAGAAGTTTAGTGAAAACAATATTTCTAAAAAGATAATGATGGCTAGGTCGGACGTTAAGTATCTTGCGCAGGAATGTGCAAAGATAGATGACTATTAATTTTAAATATCTGTAAGAGTATCAGCGGAACATTCCCTCAAAAAAGCCCTTTTTAGGAACATCGCCCAATTCTGAGAGGAGCTTTTTCTGCTTGCCAGAGAGGTTGGAAGGGGTTCTCACTATTACCCTGACAAACTGGCTTCCTTTTGCCCTTCTGTGGCTTGCTGGCATGCCTTCTCCTTTCATCCTAAATACTGTGTGAGTTTGCGTGCCTTTTGGAACTTTGAGCTTTGCCTTGCCAAAAAGGGTAGGCACTTCTACCTCTGAGCCTAATGCTGCCTGTGAAAAGCTGACTGGCATTTCTATGTATATGTCTTGCCCGTCCCTTTTGAAGAGCCTGTGCTCTGATACATGGACAATTACATATAAGTCCCCGCTTGAAGAAGGGCCTGGCTCGCCCATTCCAGAAAGCCTTAGCCTGTCGCCTGTGTCAATGCCTGCAGGGATATTGACTTGCAGGTTTTCTGAGGAAAAAACTGTGCCTTTGCCCTTGCACTTTTTGCAGCCCTTTTCAGGTGTTTTTCCAATTCCTTTGCATTCTGGGCAGTCTGATATGCTTGTAAAGCTTCCAAAAGGGCCGATTCTCCTGCTTGTTCTCACCTGGCCTTTTCCGTTGCAGGTTTTGCAGGATATTATTTTTGTTCCTGGCTCTGCGCCTGTTCCTGAGCAGTGTGGGCATGGCTTTTTGTGCTTAAAGGAAATTTGCTTTGTTGTTCCTTTTGCAGCCTCTTCAAGGGTTATTTCCAAATCATAGCGAAGGTCTGCCCCCCTTGCGCTTTGCCTTGCTGAAAAAGGGGAACCACCAAAAAAGGATGAAAATATTGAGTTGCCAAAAGGGGAGTTGCCCCCAAATGAAAAGCCAAATTCTCGGAAAACGTCCTCAAAGTCAACATTCCTGAATATGTCTTCCTGCGAATAGCGCTGGTCAAAGCCAGAATGCCCGAACTGGTCATATGCAGAGCGCTTTTCATCATCAGAAAGAACTGCATAGGCTTCTGAGATTTTCTTGAATTTCTCTTCTGCCCCCTTTTCCTTGTTCCTGTCCGGATGATATTTGAGTGCCAGCTTTCTGTAAGAGTCTTTTATCTCATCCTTGCTAGAGCTTTTGCTTACCCCTAATATATCATAATAGTCTCTTTTTGTTGCCATCTTATTGCCTCTGCAGGGTTGATGGCCATATTTAGGCTTTTAAGCTTATAAATGTTAATATGATATTGACAGTTGGTGTTGAATTGTCAATACAGTGTTTACAGGCAAAAATAACAAGCCTATAAAAAGGATTTGTGAGCATTGGAGAATATGGGATTAAGGGAGTTTTTCAATGCCGCTCTAATGGTAAGGGTAAGCATTGCTGCACTGCTTCTTCTTGGGCTTGCAGAGCTTATAGTTATTGACATTTCTGCAAACTTCATAAGGATTTCAAGCCTTGCAGGAAGCGGCCTTTTCTTTGTTGCATCTTCCTTCATATTGCTTTTCAGCGCTGCAATAGCAATGTGGGCTGTGCTAAAGCTTGGCATTGACTATTCAAACAGGCTTGCAAGCGGAATATGCTCAGGCGCTCTTGTTGGCTTTTGCTCATCTTTCCTGATTTGTATTTTCGTGTTTTTTGTTGGCATGTTTGGCAGGGGCATTGAAAGACTGATGCCGCTTTCTATTGAAAGCGCAGGCACAAATGAAAGGACAATTGCTTATGCTGCTGCCTGTGTTCTCATAATCCTTGCTTATTCTGTAATCAGTGCGCTTCTTGGCGCTGTTGTGTCCTTCTTCTCCAAAAAGCCAAAAAGCAAGACAAAAGCACAAGTGAAAAAGGAAATTGAGGCTGAGGAAAAAGGAGAAGAACAGGCAAAAAAGCCAAAAAGAAAAAAAAAGAAAAAAATAGCATCTAAGTGAGCTTGCAGTTTGTCGGAATTACCTTGTCAGGAGAGACTTTTATGCCGTTGTTTGTCACTTCCATTTCCACTATCTTTTTTGTGATTGGCGCGCCCCTAAGCTTTAAGACCTCCAATGCAGAGCCTCTTTCGCCTGAAGGGTAAAGTGCGCTGTAAATTACTATTATGCCATCTGAAAGAAAACTTATTGCCTCTCCTTTTTCAACATATGCGCTTCCTGTGTGCGCAGGGTTTGCAACCTCCCTGATGAGAAGGGAGCTGATTTTTTCCCTTTCCAAATACCTGAAAAGCTGCTCCATGTAAATCCTGAACCTGCTTTCCTCACCTGAGAATGCTGATGAGATGCTTGTCAGAGAGTCAATAAGCACAATATCAGGGTCAAAGTCCCGCGGGAAAAACACGGGGTGGACTTCTATTAAAAGCTCTTTTTTTGCCTCTGACAAAAGAGCCTCAACGCTTCTTGCAACATCAAGTGCATTGAATCTTTTTATCCTCAAAAGGTCTTTTTTCATAAATGATTTGACATCCCAGTTGAATGAGTCCATGTGCTCCACAAGCTTGTCCTCTGGCTCTTCAAAGCTCATGTAAAGGACTTTCTTTCCCTTTTTGCAGAAGTTTGCAGCCACATTAAGGCATAATATTGTCTTGCCAGAGCCAGGGCCGCCCTCAACAAGGACTGATGAGCCAATCGGTATTCCTGCCCCAAGAAGCTTGTCAAGCCCCTCAATGCCCGTCTTAAATGTGGCTGTTTTCTTTGGCTTGTCTTTTTTTGCAACCTCTGGTTTTTTAGCTGCCATAAATACACCTCGAATCATATCTTTTTAAGCTCTTCCTTAAGAAGCGGAAGCTGCCTGTTTATGTTCCTTATCAATTCCCCGAACTTTTTTGTCTTTATGTGATAGGTCATCTCATTCATCTTTCCTGATTCAAAATACTGCTTTTGCAGGTTTTTTGTCATTGTCTCAAGAACCGCTTTTTCTGCTGTAAGGGCATGGATTTTTGCGTGGACAATGAATTTTCTTATCTGCTTTTGGAAAATGAATGCCAGTATTGCCGCAGAAGAGACTATTACTAGTATATTTTGCCAGTTTTCCTGCAAAAAGCCTTCAAGGGTCCGTCTTGTTGACTCCAAAAGCGCCCTTGAGCGGGTTGCTTCTGCCTCTGCCTCTGTTATCTTATCATAAGCCAGGTCAACAAGCCTTTGCGCCTCTTCAAACCTGTTGTCAATAAACTCTTTTTGCGCCTGCTTTTGAAGCGAGGCTGCCTCAGTAATGTTCACGTCTTCCTCAGTTAGCTTAAGCCTTTCTGAAAGAGCATTAATGTCGTCATTTACAGAAAATGCAGCCTTTTCTATCTCAATTACTTCAGAGGTTTTTTCTGACACGAATTTGTAATTGCCAAGCTCACCGCTCTGTTCAATTGCTTTCTGGCCCTCAAACCATTGCTCTGCAATAAGATAAATGTCCCTTGCCCTGTAATATGGGAATTGGGAATCTATCATCCTTTGGACAGATGCATTTGCAGCCTCAAGCTCAAGCAAAGCCTCATCATGCCTGTTGCTGTATGAAAACTCCTGGGTTTCATTTGTCTGTTTTGTTATGTTCTCCTCAATGGAGGCATTATCTTCTATTGTTATGTTCAAAAGCTCCATGCAAAATGCACGCATATTAGGCGAAGTTACATCTGTTGAAGAGCACAGAGAAATGAAAAGCAATGCAAAAAATGCAATTCTAAAGAGCATGTTTACCCCTTTGAACCTATGGTTTGAGGCTTATTATTCTTTTGGTCTGACACATAGTCCTTTATTGCCCCTGAAAGAGCGAAAATGACTGCTGTAAGAAGAAATGCGCCTGATGCTGCAAGGCCTGCAAAGAAAAGAGAGAGAGTTGCAAAAGTTGCTCCTGGTGCTTCTGCGATTGAGCTTATTGCAATAAGAAGGCAAACCAGCAAAAATGCCATTGCAGCCAATATTCTTGTTTTTCCTTTGAGCCTGAGCAACAGGCCCCCAATAACGAGAGTCGCCCCTACCCCTGAGAGGATTCCGGTAAACATGGCAACCAGGGCAAATGAAAAGCCCTTTGAAACTGCATCAAGCGCGCCTTGGTTTTCCTGCGGCTGGCCTGCTGTAGCAAGCCCAAATGCGATTCCAAAGATTATCAGGGCTGCCCCAACAACAAACAAGGCATGCTGGAATTTGAGGTCCAGATAAAACACCTGTACCATGTTCAAAGGCAATATTATTAATAGCTCTTTCCAATGGCGTTGGGCTTTTATTCTTTTACAAAAACATAGAGCACATGCACGGAATTGATGCAAAATGGCAGGAAAAATGGCAAAAGGCAGGGGTTTTTGAGCCAGAAATAGGGAAAAAGGGCAAATTCATGCTTACCCCTGCTTTTCCTTACCCCAATTCACCTCAGCATATTGGCCATGGCAGGACCTATACCACTACTGACATTTATGCCCGCTATCTGAGGATGAAAGGGAAAAATGTGCTTTTTCCAATGGCATTCCACGTCACTGGCACGCCTGTGCTTGCAATGGCAAAAAGGATTGCTGAAAAAGACAAGGAAATACTTGGCATATTTGAAAAGGCATATGGAATAAGCCTTAAAACAGCTGAGTCATTGACTGACCCAAAAAAGCTTGTCGCATACTTTTCAAATGAAATAGAGCATGGAATGAAGGAAATGGGCTATTCAATAGACTGGAGCAGGAAATTCTATTCATATGATGCCCCTTTCAACAAGTTCATACACTGGCAGTTCAAAAAGCTGAAAAATGCTGGCTATATTACAAAAGGGGAGCACCCTGTCCCATGGTGCCCTGTGTCAAAAACCGCTGTAGGCGCCCATGATACCCAAGGGGACTTGGACCCGCAAATAGAGGAAGTCACAGGTGTGATGTTCCCATATGAAGATGGTTTTTTGGTCTGCTCAACTTATAGGCCTGAAACAATTTATGGGGTGACAAATATCTGGGTAAATCCTTCTGCAGAATATGTGAAAGCAAGCGACGGAAAGAGGAATTATTACATTTCAAAGGATGCGCTTGGCCTGCTTTCAATGCAGCTGCCCATTAAGGAAAAAGGCAAAATCAGCGCAAAAGAGATTTTGTCAAAAAAGGCGAAAAATCCTATAAATGGGAAGGAACTTCCCATATTTGAGGCAGGGTTTGTTGACCCAAAGCATGGCACAGGGGTTGTCATGTCTGTTCCTGCCCATGCCCCGTATGACTATCTTGCGCTGCGCGATGCTGGTTTGGACAAAAAGGTAAAAATGGTTCAGGTGCTGACCCTTTCTGGATTCGGAAAAAATCCTGCAAAAGAGTTTGCTGAAAGGATGAAAGTCAAGAGCCAGAAAGACCCAAAAGCAGAGCAGGCAACAACTGAACTTTACAAAAAAGAGGCGCACGAAGGGATAATGGCTGTTGGTGAATTCAAGGGGATGAAAGGCGTTGAGGCAAAGGAAAAAATATCTGAAAAGCTTGTCAGGCAGGGACATGCAATAAAGCTTTATGAGATTGCAAATGGCCCGATTTACAGCAGGTATAAAGGCCTTGTTGGGGTAAAAATAGTGAAGGACCAGTGGTTCATAGATTATGGGAATGAAGAATGGAAGAAAAAAGCAAGAGAATGCCTTAAGCAAATGAATGTATTTCCTGAAAAAAGCAGGAAAGATTATGAATATACGATTGGCTGGCTTAAGCAAAAGGCATGCACAAGGGCATCTGGGCTTGGGACAAAATTCCCGTTTGACGAAAGCAAAATGATTGAAGCGCTTTCTGACTCAACCATTTACATGTCATTTTATACTATTGCACAAATTGCAATGAAAATGAAGCCTGATGAACTTACAGAAGAATTGCTTGATTATGTATTTTTGGGCAAAGGCAATGAAAGCAAAATGCCAGAACAGGCAAAAAAGATGCGCAGGCAATTCACATACTGGTATCCTCATGACTCGCGCCATTCTGCAACTGACCTTGTGAGAAATCACCTTACTTTCTTCATATTCAACCATGTCGGTGTTTTTGAAAAAAAATACTGGCCAAAGCAGATTGTCACCAATGGCTTTGTTTTGATGGATGGAAAGAAAATGAGCAAAAGCATGGGCAATATACTGCCAATAAGGTCAGCAGTCAAGAAATTCGGCGCAGATGCGATACGCTTCACCATTGTTTCAGGAGCAGAGCTTTCGCAGGACACTGACTTTAACAGGCCTGCTGTTGAGGGGGTTCTCTCAAGGCTGAAATTCATGAGAAGCGCAATGGAAAAATATGCTGCACAAAAAGACCCTGAAAAAAAGGAATTGGCAGACAGATGGATTTTGTCACGAATGCACAAGCGTGCCATAGCTTCTGATTCATTGTACCAAAAATTTGAGCTTCGCGAGCTTTCACTTGAGCTGTTTTACAATACTGTCAATGACCTGCAATGGTATTTGAAAAGAACAAAAAACCCGCATTTGCGCGAATTTTTTGAGATGTGGGTGCCTTTGATTGCCCCATTCATGCCCCACATAGCAGAAGAAATGTGGGAAAAGCTAGGTAAAAAGCACTATGCAAAGGATGCAAAACTCGTTTCAATTGCTGCTATGCCTGATGGTGACAAGAAAAAAGTTGACGAAAACCTTGAGCTTGCTGAGCAATATATTTTGCAGGTAAAAGATGATGTTTTCTCAATAATGAAGCTCATAAAAATGCAAAAGCCAAAGAAAATAGATCTTTTTGTTGCTGCCGGCTGGAAAAGAAAGCTTCGGAAAATTGCTGCAAAAGAGAGAAGGTTTGACTCTGCAATGAAACAGGCAATGCAAGACGCTGAAATAAAAAAGCACGGCAAAGAGGCTGCAAAAGTCCTGAAAACATATATGAAGAGCTTTGGCGGCCTTGGGCAAACGCCGACAGAGGAGTTTGAGCTTGAGGCACTCAAAAGCTCTGAAGGCCTTCTTGAAAAGGAAATAGGCGCAAAAGTGTCAGTCTCAAAAGAAGAGCAAAGCAAAGAGAAAAAGGCTGCAAACGCGCTTCCAGGAAAGCCAAGCATACTGATCCTTTAATTTGAGGAGAAATTATGGTCATCTGCGCAAAGGTTGAAAGGAAAAAAGCTGAAAAGGTGCGGAGGCAGCTGGCAGCAAAAGGGATTTTTGACGGCTCTTATATTCCGAAGAGGGACGGGAAATTTGTTTATTTTGCATTAAAGAGAGGAACAAAAACAGAGCTTAAGACAGTTGAAAAAAGGCTTGAAAAAAGAAAAAGGCAGGGCAGGACACTGGCAGAGGAGCTGAAATCAAAGCTGAGCAGAAAAGAGGCTGATGAATTAGTTGGCTCGTTTGATATTGTCGGAGACATTGCCGTTGTTGAAATACCTGCAAGGCTTGTGAAAAAGCAAAAGATAATTGCAAATGCAATAATGAGAATGCACCGCAATGTAAAAGTGGTTGCAAAAAAAACAGGTGGCACTTCTGGTCAGTTCAGGATAAGGCCTGTTAAACCAATTGCAGGCGAAAAAAGAACATGCACTGTTTGCAGGGAAAACAACTGCGAGTTTGAGGTTGACTTGAATAAGGCATATTTTACGCCAAGGCTGGGAACTGAAAGGCAAAGGATTGCAAACCTTGTGAAACCAGCTGAGCATGTGCTCGTGCCTTTTGCAGGGGTAGGCCCATTTGCAATAAAAATAGGCAAAAGGGAAAAGAAAGCAAAAGTAGCAGGAATTGAGCTGAATAAGGACGCATTCCTGTTTTTCAAAAGAAATATTGAGAGGAACAAATGTGAAAATGTCTTTGCTGTTCTTGGGGATGTTGCACATGTTCTGCCTGGAGAATATCTGGACTGGGCAAATAGGGTTGCAATGCCCTTGCCAAAGGACTCGCATACTTTTCTTGTGAATGTGCTTCCTTGCCTGAAAAAGAAAGGCATGCTTCACTATTATTCATTTGCTGACAGCAGCAAACCATACCAAAAGGCAGAAAAAGAGGTAAAGGAAGCAGCAGAAAAGCTTGGGAGAAAAGCAAAAGTTGTCTTTAGGAGGCTTGTAAGGCCTTACTCAAAAAGCACTGTCCAAATAGTCATTGATGCAGAGATTTTATAAAGGACAAAAGCGAGTTTCAAGCATGGCAGGGACAAAACCTGAAGCGCTTATTGAGATTTCGTCTGAGGCAGGAAGGAAAATAGGGGGAATTTACACTGTCATCAGGAGCAAAACAAAGTATTTGCACAAGAAATTCGGGAAAGATTACCTTCTTATCGGCCTTTATGACAAGAGATGTGCAGAAGATATCAAGTTTGAGGAGCCACAGGGAAAACTTGCCAAAATCTTTTCTGAGCTTGAAAAGGAAGGCATACACTGCAAATACGGAACCTGGACATATGGTAACAACTCCAGGATAATTTCTGTTGATGCAAGGGCTGCAGGGGAAAGAGTTGTTGAGTTTGTGAATGGTCAGGGACTACAAAAGGGCAAGCAGGCAAACCGCTTCAAGTTTTTGCTTTGGAAGCACTTTGGCGTTGACTCATTAATGGACAAGTCATGGGATTTTACTGAGAATATTGTATGGTGCTGGGGAGTTGGAAGGCTTGTTGAAAAGCTTTTTGCAAACAGGCTTTTTGCCAAAGGCAAGACAGTTTTGCAGTTCCATGAATGGATTTCAGGGGCTGCCCTGCTTTACTGCAAGATGAGAAAAATGAAGCTGGCAACAGTATTCACAACGCATGCAACTGTTCTTGGCAGGACATTGTCTTCTTCCGGGGTTGACGTTTTTACTGATGCAATGAATGCAAAAAGCCCGATTCCCCTTAATGCTGCCTATAACAACAGGATTGAGGGAAAGCACCAGCTAGAGTCTGCTGCAGCAAAGAATTCAACTGTATTTACAACGGTAAGCGAAACAGTTGCACAGGAAGTAGAGTACATACTTGGGAAAAAGCCGGATGTAATTACCGTTAATGGGATAGAGTTTGGGAACAACAAGAGCGAAAATGAAGTTTATGACCTGTCCCATTATGTCAGGGGCGAGCTTCAGCAGTTTTTGGAGGCTTGCTTTATCAGCTATTACCAGCAAAAGTATGACGATGCGCTTCTTGTCTATTGCTCTGGCAGGTATGAGTTTTCAAACAAGGGGTTTGACATTTTCATTGAGGCCCTTGGCAAGCTCAACAAAAAGCTTGTGAAAGCAAAAAAGAAGGGCAGGAAAAGGGTTTTTGCATTTGTATTTGCCCCTACCTCTGTTTCAGGGCCAAAAATTTCAATAATAAAGAACTATTTGCTTTTGGACAAGATAAATGAGATAATGCACCAGCTTCCTGAAACAAAGGATGCAAAGTATGTTAACCTGCAGACTTCAATTGCATTGCTCAAAGGGGGAATAAAAAGAGACATTGAAAACATGGCAAAAGGTTTTGTAAAAGACGGGGAAAGGCCGCACATAAACTGCTATAACCTGACTTATGGGAAAGACTCTGTAATCAATGCATGCGTTAAAGCCGGCCTGACAAACAGCAGAGAAGATGCAGTAAAGGTCATCTTTTACCCGACATACATAAAGCCAAATGACGGGCTCATGAACCTGAGCTATTATGATGTTATTTCTGCAATGGACGTTGGAGTATTCCCTTCCAGGTACGAGCCCTTTGGCTATACCCCTGTTGAGGCTGCAATAAAAATGGGAATAGCGGTTACCTCTGATATGACAGGCTTTGGAAGGTTTATCATGAAAAAAAGCAAAAAAAGAGGGTGCGGAATAAAAGTCATTAAAATGGCAGGCAAAGCATCAGCAAAATCAAGTGATGAGCTTGCAAAAGAGCTTGAAAGATTATACCGGCTTCCTGAAAAAAGGCTTATTGCAGAAAAGAAAAATGCATACAGGATGATGAAACTTATTGACTGGCACAGGCTGGTTAAAAATTATTACCATGCATATGAAATGGCACTTGCAAGGAACTTAAAGGCGGAATAATGGGAATAAAGGACGAGCTTGATGAGGAAATTAAGAAGACAAAAAGCATAGTCCAAAGAAGGCTTGTCTATGCCCTTGTCATGCTAATTTTTGTCTATTTGCTTGGCATTTTTACCCTCCAGCAACTTGAAGGCTGGACATGGGAGGACTCATTATACTTTACTACTGCCACTATGACCACTGTTGGCTATGGGGACCTTGTGCCACAAACTTATTATGGCAAGCTTTTCACAATCCCTTTGATGTGGATAGGGATTACAATTGGCTTTTACCTGATTTTCTCGCTTCAGGATTATGGCAGGGCAGGAGTTGAGCAGCGCATTGAAAACCTGCTTGGCAGGATGGAGAGCATCAGGAAGCTGGGCAGGAAGAAAAAAAAGTAGCCAAACCACCCATTTTAAATTCATTTTGTATGCATAGATTACTCTAGGGTTGAATTGAACAAGGAAAAAAAAGCCGTGCTTGTTTTGTCAGATGGTTCGGTTTTCTCTGGCACTGGATTTGGCGCTACTTGCAGCAAGGTAGGGGAGATTGTCTTTACTACCAATATGACTGGCTATGAGGAATCCCTGACAGACCCAAGCTATGCTGGCCAGATACTGGTATCAACTTACCCCCTTATTGGAAATTATGGCACTGCCCCTGAGTGGACTGAAAGCAAAAAGATGTGGGTTCAGGGCTATGCAATAAGAAAGCTTTGTGATTTGCCGCACCATGAGATGAGCAAAAGCCCCTTACATTTGCGCATGGAAAATGAGGGGGTTCCCGGCATATGCGGCATTGACACCAGGCTTTTGGTGAAAAAGATAAGAAATGCAGGAGTTATGCCTGCCTGCATTTGCACTTATGAAAAAGAGGCAGATACTGGACAAATGCTTCAGATGGCAAAAAAGCTTGACTACTCAAAAATAAATTTTGTTGAAAAAGTGTCTGTTGGCAAGGCAACCAGTTTTGGAAAGGGAAGCAAAAAAGTGGTGCTTATTGACTATGGGGCGAAAATGGGCATTGTGCGGGAACTGAATATGAGAGGGGTTGAAGTAATTGTTGTGCCTTACAATACCCCTGCTGAAGAAATAATGGCATTCTCACCAAAAGGAATCCTTTTGGCAAACGGGCCTGGCGACCCTGCGCTTCTTGTGAAAGAAAGTGAAGAGGTGAAAAAGCTTTATGATTTGCCCCTGTTTGGAATATGCCTTGGCAACCAGGTGCTTGCAAAGTCAGCAGGCGCAAAAACATTTAAGCTCAAGTTTGGGCACAGGGGAGGAAACCATCCAGTGCTTGACCTGAAGGAAAACAAGGTAACAATAACAACGCAGAACCATGGGTATGCGATTGATGAAAAGTCTTTGCCAGCAGAGTTTGAGGTAACGCACAAGAATTTGACAGACAATACTGTCGAGGGAATTTCCCATAAACAGCTGCCAATTTTCGCAGTGCAACACCATCCAGAGGCAAACCCCGGCTCATGCGACTCAAAGCATTTGTTTGACAAATTTGTAAAAATGCTGTAATCTATGGTGTAAATATGAAAGTTGCAGTTGGAGGAAGCAGAAAAAGACAAGACAGAAGATTCATATTCAATAAACTTGACCTTTTCATCAGGGAAGGAGACGTGATGATTTCTGGAGGGGCATCTGGTGTAGACTCAATAGCTTGTGAGTATGCCAAGAGGAGGAAGCTAAAAATGGAAATTTTTGCACCTGACTACAGAAAGCATGGAAAAAACGCGAGAAAGATGAGAAACAAAAAAATAATCAACAACGCTGATGTGCTGCTGGCTTTTCCTCTTAAAAGCAAAGAAGATGGAACATGGCATGCAATAAGCATTGCTCACAAAGCAAAAAAACGAATCATGATTTGGGAAAGATAAACATGGAGAAAATCAAAAAAGTGCTGGTAATAGGGAGCGGCCCAATAGTGATAGGCCAGTCAGCTGAGTTTGACTACTCTGGCTCGCAGGCATGCGCATCTTTGCGGGCTGAGGGAGTAAAGGTTGTTGTGATAAATTCCAACCCAGCAACAATACAGACTGACAAGGACATTGCTGACATAGTTTACATTGAGCCGCTGCGCGCTGATTTTATTGAAAGGGTCATAGAAAAGGAAAAACCCCAGGGGCTTATTGCAACAATGGGAGGCCAGACAGGGCTTAATTTGGCAGTTGAGCTTCACAAAAAGGGCATTTTGAAAAAGCACAATATAAGGCTTTTGGGAACAGGCTACAAGACAATTGAAATGGCAGAGGACAGGGGCAAGTTCAGGGCACTCATGAAATCGATCAATGAGCCAATCCCTGACAGTATTGCAGCAAATACAAAAGAAGAGGCAGAAAAATTTGCTTCAAAGCAAAAGTTCCCGCTCATTTTGCGGCCTGCCTATACATTGGGCGGCACTGGAGGGGGCATTGCAAGGAATAAAGATGAGTTTGAAAAGCTGCTTGAGCTTGGGTTTACGCTTTCACCAACCCACCAGGTGCTTGTAGAAGAATCTGTGCTTGGCTGGGGGGAGTTTGAGTATGAGATGATGAGGGACAAGCATGACAACTGCATTACAATCTGCAATATGGAAAATATTGACCCAATGGGAGTGCATACTGGGGAAAGCGTTGTTGTTGCCCCTTCGCAGACTTTGTCAGATGATGAGCACCAGATGCTCAGAACAGCTGCAATAAAGATAATCAGGGCACTGAAAATAGAAGGGGGCTGCAACATACAGTTTGCGCTTAACCAAAAAACAGGCAAATATGTTGTTGTTGAAGTCAACCCAAGGCTTTCCCGCTCATCTGCACTTGCCTCAAAGGCAACAGGCTACCCAATTGCCAGAGTTGCTGCAAAAATAGCCCTTGGCATGGGATTGCATGAGATAAAAAATGCAGTCACAAAAACCACGCCGGCAGCATTTGAGCCTTCTTTAGACTATTGCGTTGTGAAAATACCCCGCTGGCCATTTGACAAAATACCTGAAAGCAGCAGGGTAATAGGCACTCAGATGAAGTCAACTGGCGAAACAATGGCAATTGGCAGGACTTTTGAAGAGGCATTTGGAAAGGCACTCCGGTCTGTTGAAATGAGGAAAGTGAACCTGAAAAAAGATGAGCTTGGGCACCACCTCAAAGCGCCAACAGACCTGAGGATTTATGCTGTTCTTGACGCACTAAAATCTGGCTGGAAAAAAGAAAAAATATTTGGCATGACGCTTATACACCAATGGTTTATTGACAGGCTTTTTGATTATGCTGGCATTGAAGAAAAGCTGGGCAAGGAAAAGCTTGGCAAAGAGCTTTTATATGAGGCAAAAAGGCAGGGCTATTCTGACTGCCAGATTGCAAAGATATGCGGCAAGGAAGAAAATGAAATAAGGGAGGAGAGAAAAAAGCACGGAATAATTCCTGTTTACAAGATGGTTGACACGTGCGCTGCTGAGTTTGAGGCAAAAACCCCCTATTATTACTCAACTTATGAAAAAGAGGATGAGGCCCGGCCTTCAAAAAAGAAAAAGGTTGTGATACTTGGAAGCGGGCCAATAAGAATAGGGCAGGGAATTGAGTTTGACTATTGCTGCTGCCATGCTGCTTTTGCATTAAGGGAAATGGGAATTGAAAGCATAATGATAAACAACAACCCGGAAACTGTGAGCACTGACTTTGACACCTCTGACCGGCTTTATTTTGAGCCTCTTGCTTACGAAGATGTGATGAATGTCATTGAGCATGAAAAGCCCTATGGGGTTGTTGTCCAGTTTGGAGGCCAGACATCAATCAATCTTGCGCAAAGGCTGACTGACGCAGGCGTAAAAATACTTGGAACGCAAATGCAGGACATTGATGCTGCAGAAGACAGGGAAAGGTTCAAGGTTTTGCTTCATAAACTTGGAATACGCCAGCCTGAAAACGCCACTGCAACAAATGAGGAGGACGCAATAAAGCTTGCAGGAAAAATCGGCTACCCGATAGTTGTAAGACCAAGCTATGTGATTGCAGGCAGGGGAATGCAGATAGTGCATGACGAGAACAGCCTGAAAAAATACATTGGCGAGGCAGTTGATGTAAGCGAGAAAAAGCCTGTTTTGATTGACAAGTACATTGAAAGGGCAATTGAGTGTGAAATAGATGGTGTTGCAGATGGTGAAAGGCTGTTTGTTGGCGGAATAATGGAGCATGTTGAGCGCGCAGGGGTGCATTCAGGGGACGCAAACAATGTTGTGCCATGCGTGAGGATGAAAAAACAGGTTCAGGAAGAGATACTTGAATACTCTGACAAGATAGCACTTGCCCTGAATACTGTTGGGTCAATAAACATACAGTATATTGTTCAAAATGATGTCATATTTGTCTTGGAGGCAAACCCAAGGGCAAGCAGAACAATGCCGTTTTTAAGCAAGGCAACTGGTGTTCCGCTTGTAAAATTGGCAACAAAAGTGATGATGGGAAAAAAGCTCTCTGAGCTTGGGGCAGGAAAAATGCCAAAAATGAGCCATTATGCAGTAAAAGGGGTTGCATTCCCGTTCCTGAAATTGCCAGGCTCTGACATTGTGCTTGGGCCGGAGATGAAAAGCACTGGTGAAAGCATGGGAGCTGACTATGAGTTTCCATTGGCATTTATGAAAGCTCTGCTTGGGGCCAATTTAAGGATACCGAAGAACGGGGGAGTTGCAATAAGCCTGAAAGATGGCGACAAGGAACGCGCAAAGCCTCTTGCTGATGCACTTTCAAAAATGGGCTTTTCTGTTTATGCCACCCCGACAACAGCAGAGCACCTTGGCAAGGATGTGAAACTCCTGAAAAAGATTGCAAAGGGCGAGCCAAACATATTAAGCGAAATAAGGGATGCAAAAATAGGCCTGGTATTCAATACCCCGAAAAAAGGAAAAATAGCAAGCACAGACGGCTTTAAGATAAGAAGGGCATGCCTTGAGAATGGCATAGCCTGCATTACCAACTTTGAGGCCTGCGAGGCGCTTGTTGAGGCAATGGAGCACTCCCTTGGCAAAAAGCCAAGCGTTGAGCGGATTGACTCTTATGGGAAAAAGGGAAAACAGTAGCAGAGTTGTTCTTCTTTTCATTGTTTTGGTTATTGTTTTTGTTATTGCTGCCATTTTTCTCATTCCCTGCGCAGGGTGCAATGCAAAAGTTGATTTTGTTTTCTCCCCTGGAGCAGAGGACGAGGTAATTGACTTTATCCGCTCTGCAGAAGAATCAATTGATGTGCAAGTATATGTTTTTACTTCAGAGAACATTATACGCGAGCTTGGGGAGGCAAGTGAGAGAGGAGTAAAGGTCCGGGTATTGCTTGAGCCAAGGATTAGTGACTCTCGAAAGCAGCTCACATTTGACTTGCTGGATGAATTAGGGGTTGATGTGCGCTGGGCAAGCTTTGAGTACAAAATTACGCACAGCAAGTTCATTATTGTTGACAGGAAAAAGGCGCTTATTGGGAGCATTAACCTTTCGCACAGTGCCTTGACAGCAAACAGGGAGGCAGCAGCAGAGATTGAAGGGCCTGCAGTGCAAGAGCTGGTCAATATATTTGAAAGTGATTGGGAAAAGGCGACTGGTTAGTCTTTTTCTGGCTTGTCATCAGAGTCTTTTTGCTTGTACCCGTATTTTTGGAATTTGCTGCCCTTTTTCTGCTTTTTGCCTTTTTTCTTTTTCTTCATTTTCTCTATAGCAGCAAGCTCTAGCTTTACCCCTTTTTCAAATGATGCCCTCCCATGGCTTTCGATTTTCCTGCTCTCTTTCAAAAGCCCCTCTGCAATGCTGGTTTTTGGCATTGGAGGGTGTGAAAGCTCCTGCTTTTGCTTTTTTTCCTCCTTCTTCTTTTCTGCTTGCCCTTGCATGGATTGATTGGCATGCAAGAGGTTTAAAAACACTGTGGGGAATAATTCAACACGGTCGTCTTAAATGGGTATTGTGATTAGGAGAGCCTTAGTAAGCGTTTGGGACAAGCAGGGCATTGTGCCCTTTGCTAAGGAACTTGCCAATCTGGGGATAGAAATAGTCTCTACTGGCAATACTGCAGAGGTACTCCTGAAAAATGGAATAAAGGTAACAAGGGTAAAAGACATAACAGGGTTTCCTGAGCTTTTTGGAGGAAGGGTGAAAACCTTGCACCCGAAAATACATGGAGCAATACTTTACAGGAGGGATAAGCAAGAAGATAAAAAGCAGGCAAAGGAGCAGGGAATAGAGCCTATTGACCTTGTGGTTGCAAACCTTTACCCTTTTGAGCAGGTAGTAGGAAAAATGGAAACAAGCATGCAAAAGGCAGTTGAGAACATTGACATTGGCGGGCCTGCAATGGTCAGGGCTGCTGCAAAAAACCATGAGCATGTTGCAGTTGTGGTTGACCCTGATGACTATAAGCCTGTTTTAGAGGAAATAAGGGAAAAAGGGGAAATAAGCAAGGAAAAAAGATGCTCTCTTGCCCTAAAGGCATTTGCAAGGACATCAAGCTATGACGCAGCAATCTGCAGGTTCTTGTCTTCATGTACAAAGGATGATTTGTACCCAAAATTCCTGGAGATGCACTTTGAAATTGCCTACCCTTTGCGCTATGGCGAAAACCCGAGCCAAAAGGCAGCAGCATACAGGATACTTGGCAGGAACAGCATATTTGACTCAAAAATACATGCTGGCAGCAAGGCAATGAGCTACAACAATTTTTTGGATGCTGACTCTGCATTTGGCCTGATAAGGGAGTTTAAGGATGAAATTGCAACAGTAATACTCAAGCACAACAACCCATGCGGAGGCGCAGAGGGAAGGACGCTTATGGAAAGCTATATGCGCGCCTATTTGTCTGACCCGCGCTCTGCCTTTGGGGGCGTGATAGCATGCTCAAAAAGACTTGACTCTAATACAGCAAAGGCAATTGGCACAAGGTATATTGAGGTTGTGCTTGCGCCTGGTTTTGATGATGATGCCATGGAAATACTCAAGCAGAAGAAAAGCAGGAGAATACTTGATGTGAGCAACATATGGGACATGAGCGTTGAAAGGTCAGTGAATTTCAGGTATATTACAGGCGGCATGCTTTACCAGGGCAGGGACCCTGGCATTTATGACAAGAAAAACATCGAGATTGTGAGCAAGAGAAAGCCAAAAGAGAAAGAGCTTGATGACCTTTACTTTGCCACAAAATTTGCAAAGCACATAAAGTCAAATGCCATTGCAATTGCCAAAAACCTGCAGCTGGTTGGGGTTGGCGCTGGGCAAATGAGCAGGGTAGACTCATGCACAATTGCAATAGAAAAGGCAAAAAGGCATGGGCATGACACTGAAGGCACTGTTGCCTCATCTGATGCATTTATGCCATTCAGGGATGCCTTGGATGTGCTGGCAGATGCTGGAATAACCTGCATTGCACAGCCAGGAGGGTCCATACGCGACCAGGAAGTCATTGATGCAGCTGATGAAAAAGGTGTTTCCCTGATATTCACTGGAACAAGGCACTTCAAGCATTAGGTTGCGTTTCACAAGAAACTGGAAGAGAAGATAAACATGGCATCTGCTTCCTATAGTTATTTAGACAAGGCATGGCGTTCTACCTGCAACGTTGTTCTTGGCAAGGATATTGGCAGCCTAAAAGAATACAAACCATGGCTAACAGAATTTACAGATCCAATTCGGATGCATAAGTCCAGCATTGGAGGTTCTGACGTAGTTTTTGCAATCAACAATTATTGCAAAGGGGCCGCATTTGCAAGCCTTGAAGAAATAGACTTCAACAAAAAGTTTGAGCCTATCAACATAAATGAAGTTAAGGACATGGATTCCATCATTGAAGCAGTGCAGGAGAGAATTTCCTATACTGGCAGTGTGGTGTTGGGCAACTCAAAAGTCGTTTCAGGCTCAACAAATGTAATGGAATCGCATTTTGTTCTTGATTCAGCTTTTGTGAGTGATTCCAAGTATGTAGCCTATAGCACATATACAAGATATACTGAAAGGGTTTTTGGCTGCAACAATGATGTTAAGTCCAATATGGTGATATCCGGGCTGGACGCTGGAATGGACATCCGCTGCCTTGGGATATATGGATCATACCTGTGCAGTGACAGCTATTATGTTTCCGGGTGCGAAGATTGCCGCGATGCCATCTTCTGCTTTAACTTGGTAGGCAAAAATTGTGTTATTGGCAATCTTGAGCTTTCACGGGAAAAATACACAAAAGTGAAAGCTGCTTTGGTTGAACAGATGTCAGACGAGCTTTCTAAAAAGAAGCACCTCCCCTCTATTATGGAAATAGTAGGAAAATGCAAAGAAGATTCGCACCAGAATCAGGAGATATTTGAGGAAGTAAGAAAAAAGACACGCTCTGTTGAGGCAACTGACATGAAGCCCATTGAAAAGGCTTTTGCAAAAACATGCAAGGTTGTATTTGGAACCAATCTGCCTGGCAACATCAGTAATTACGAGAACTGGCTGATAAGAAATGTCAAGGATGTAATGGAAGCCAAATCAACCATCAGTGGAAAGGAAGTGATAGTTGGAGATTTTGCACCATATAACCTATATCCAAAAAACAGGCTGGTAAGATTGCAGGAGGCAAGAGCTGCTGCTGAACTTCTCAAGATTGACGAAAAAGATGCGTTAACTTTGAGTCTTATGAATGCACATGAAAAACTTTCCAAAATTGCATATTTCAAGACAGAGTCAAGGTTGCGGGAAAATTTCAACCTGGTCAAAGCTCCTGTTGCTTACAACGCACGCGACTGCTACCGGGGGAGCATATACTCCAACGTAAAGTGTTCAATATGCTCTCACTGGCCCAGAAACTCTGAATATAACGCTGGATGCAGCACATCTTTTTCCTGTTCTTTTTGCATAAACACTTATTTTTCCAACCTCAGTAACCGCTGCTTTGAGATTGACAGCTGCAACAGCTGCTCAGACTGCTATTATTGCCACAATTGCGAAAATCTGAGCAACTGCATGTTTTGCTTTAATGTGAAGAATTTGCGCTATGCTATTGGGAATGTTGAGGTGGGAAGGGAAAAATATGCTAAAATAAAAAAGCTTGCACTGGATGAAATAGTCTCCAGGCTTGAAAAGAAAGGGGAACTTGGCTTTGGCATATATGATTTGGGTTGTTGGAATGGAAAGGGAAAAGACTAAGCCTGTTGCACTTTTTATTGGGCGTTTCCAGCCATTGCATTTGGGGCACTTTGCTGCCCTGCAATGGATTGCAAAAAAAAGCTCAGAAGTGATAATAGCAATTGGAAGCTCACAATTGTCACATGATATTGAAAACCCTTTTACTGCCGATGAAAGGGAAAGAATGGCAAGCGCAGCTGTGAAGGAAGCAGGAATTTCACAAAAGTGCAGAATTGTTAAACTGGAAGATGTAAAGGATAATGATGAGTGGGTGAAGCATGTTGAAAAGCATGTTGGGAAATATGATTTGGTTTACTCAAACAATGTTCTCATAAAAAGGCTGATGGAAAAAGGCGGCAAAAAGGTTGTTTCAGTCCCGTTTTTCAGAAGGGAGAAATATATTGGGACAAAAATAAGGGAAAAAATGGCACTTGGAAATGAATGGGAAAGCTCTGTTCCAAAAAGCGTTCTTTTGATACTTAAGGAAATTGGCGCTCAAGAAAGGATTAGGAAACTGAAAAGCTAGCTGATGGGACAATTGCCTGAACAGCTTTTTTTGCCTTTTCCTCCTTCTTTTTGTCATTTGCTTTGTCAAGAAGCACAGAAAAGCTGTTTTCCTTTTTTTCCACTTTGCCCTTTACTCCAAAAGAGGAAAGGATTGATTCTATCTTTTTTGAGTCATCTGATATTACCTCATGCACTTTTAGGGAATAAACAACAGATTCCCCTGCTAAGGGATGGTTAAAATCAACTACTACGCGGCCTGAAGTGACGCTTTTTACTTTTGCAACAGCCTCGTCAAGAGCAAGAAGCATGCCTGCCTTTGGCTTGAAGTTTTGCTTCATGAATTCCTTTTCAGAAACCATGCGGATAAGCTCAGACTGCCTTTTGCCAAATGCCTTTTCAGGCTGCATGGTGAATTCTTCCTCCTTGCCAAGCTCAGAAGCAATTATTGCCTCTTCAATGCCAGGCAAGATTGCCCTTGTGCCAAATACCGCCAATTTTGGGCCGTAAAGAGCTGACTCATTGTAAATTCCTGCTGATTTTGCAACAGACTCATAAGTAGTGTCAAATATTTGGCCTGTTTTCTGTACTTTGCCTGTGAACTCTATTTTCACCAAGTCCCCTTTTTTTGCCTTAACCATGCAAAATGCCCTCTTTTTTAAATGCTTTTAGTAAACATATCCTAATCCTTGATGCGAATATGGGAAATAAGGGTTATTTAAATCTAATGTAATGGTGAAGCAAATGGACAAATATGCCTGGTACAAATTGCTGGCAATCATTGTTGTAGGCGCATTTATACTTCAGGGATTTGCAACTGGAGTCCTTTCAGGCGGAGGGCAGCAGACCCAGGAACAGGAGCAAGAGGGGGCAAGCTTTACTGGCAATGCATTTGCAAATGTGACTCTTGTGAGGTATGAGCCATATCTTATTGTTGAAGGAGGGGGAACTGAGGCTGAAGAGGTAAAACAAGGGCTTATTGATGAGGGAATTGCAACCTATGCAGTGCCAAGCCAGGGAAAGCTGGTTGTAAGCCTGAAAACCTCAAAATCAGTTGTATCTGCTGCTTCAGAGTTTGAAAAGGCAAATGCATCTGCAATTGCCACTGCAGTAATAAGGACCCCTGAGGATGTCAGAGTACAGGGAGAAGGGATTGTTACAACTGCAAAAGGCACAAGCTTTAACCTGCAGATCAGGCCGATTCTTGAACAAGGCTCAGTACATGAGGCAAGTTTCCTTGCACGGGTTGAAAATGGCTATGTCACAGGCATCGGAGACTTTTCTATTATCCCTGAGTTTGTTGAAAATGCAGTTGTTTTTGCAGGCATTGTATCAGAAAAGAAAACTGGCTACTCTGTTGAAATTGCCTGGCAGAACAGGACTGCTGCAAGGCAAATCGTAAAAGAGCAGGGAGCAGAGTACCAGGAAAAGTCATATATTGCTATTTTGGAAAATGCCACCCTTGAGCAGCTTAATGCAGCAGCCTTGCAGGGCCAAAGTTACATAACAGGCACAAGGCAGGGAATCATAAGCGTGAAAAATGACTTTTCAGATATTGAGCTTGCTGGAGGCCAGCTTTTCGCATTAGGGCTTTTCCCCACTTTTCCCCCCTCTATTGCAACCTTTGAGAACCAGAGCACCAATGAAACTGCGCTTAGCCTTAATGAAAAGCTTGGGGAGCAGGGGATTTCAGCAGAAATTGCCTCAAGCTCAATTGTTGTTGTAAAGCTGCCTGAAACAATAGAGGCAAATGGAAAGGAATATTATACTGGTGAAGAGGAGTTTGAGGTTAAGGCTCCCAGTGAGATGAATGCCACAAATGTTACGCTTGTGCTTGATTTTGAGGCAATTGGAAGCCAGATAGTCAGGATTGCTGAAGTTTGGGAAGGCGACACCCAGAGTTGAATCTTTATAAAGCTCAGCAGGGTTTTATGAGCAGCCTTAGAGGATAGTTTATGGCAGACAAGCCAAGCCCAACAGACGCAAGGACCTATTACCACAGGGGAAATACCTATTATGAGAAAGGGAATTATGAGAAGTCAATAGAGGCATATAATACCGCAATAATACTTAACCCGACTTTTTCAGAGGCTTATTTCAACAGGGGACTTTGCTATTATAACCTAAAGAACTTTGACAAGGCAATTGCAGATTATACAAAATCAGCAGAGCTTGACCCAAAAAACCCAGTGATATACAATAACAGGGGGGATGCTTATTACAGGAAGCAGGAATTCAATGTGGCAATTGAGGACTATGACAGGGCTTTGGCAATAAACCCAAAGTACTTGAAGGCATTCTACAACAGGGGGCTTGCCTATGCATGCCTTCAGGATTATGAAAAAGCTGTTGATGATTTTAGCGAAGTAATAAAGATAAACCCGAATTTTTCTGAAGCTTACCATATACGGGGGCTTGCCTATGATTACCTTAACCAGCTTGACAAGGCAATTTCTGACTATGACAAGGCAATTGAGCTTAATCCCAATTTCACAGAGGCAGTAAACCACAGGGAAATAGCAAAAGGCAAGCAGTCTGGAGGCGGAGGGGGAGGAGCCTCTGCAGTTGGAGAGGCTACAAACCAGGGCATAAATGCAATCAAGCTCCTTACAAAGCCGACAATGAAATTCAAGAATGTTGCTGGCATGCGAAGAATAAAGGAGCAGATAAATGAGGCAATTGTTTACCCGCTGCTAAAACCAGACCTTGCAAGGACTTATGGAAAGCTTGCAGGAGGGGGAATAATGCTCTATGGCCCTCCTGGCTGCGGAAAGACATTTATAATGAAGGCTGCTGCAGGAGAATGCAATTCTACGTTTATCAATGCGAAAATCTCTGACATACTTGACATGTATGTTGGGAATACTGAAAAAAACCTGCACAATATCTTTGAGGCTGCAAGGAAAAACATCCCATGCATAGTTTTCTTTGACGAAGTTGAGGCAATGGGTGGAAGAAGGGAAGACATGACCCAGTCAACCCAGTACATGAAAATTGCAGTCAACCAGATGCTTTTTGAGATGGACGGCGTTGAGTCAAACAATGAAAATGTGCTTGTGGTTGGAGCAACAAACGCCCCTTGGGATGTTGACCCTGCGCTGCGAAGGTCAGGAAGGTTTGGAAAGGCTATTTTCATATCAGAGCCAGACTACCAGTCAAGAGTGGATATACTGAAAATGCATACAAAAAAGGTGCCTGCAGCAAGCGGAATAGCATTCAGGAGGATTGCACTTGCAACAATAGGGTATGCCTCATCAGACCTGAAGGCAATTGTCCAGGAGGCTGCCGCAATCCCCTGGAGGGATGCGTTTAAGAGCGGAAGGCAGCGCGCTGTCACTACCGGAGATTTTATTGAGGCTGTAAAGAGAAAGAAATCATCGCTTCCGCCTTGGTATGAGCAGGCGAAAAAGCAGATAGGCCAGCAGGAGGAAAAGACGGTTGTTGATGGCAAGGAGCATATCAAAATAACTGAAAGCAAGCTTGCTGCAGCAGAAAAAGATGTCTTTAAGTCGCTTTTGGATGTCATAAAAAGAAGGAACGAGGTCTGGTACAAGGCCTATGTATTTATTGTCAGGCACGTTGGGCTTTATTTGCCAATGCCAGTTTAGGAGGGGGCTTGTGAAAACAAAAGCAGCTTATGCATTTGCCCTTCTAGTTTTGCTTTGCCCGCTTGTTGCAGCAGACAGCCTTGCAGATGAGCTTGCTGATTTTGGGCTTGCTCTTGATGCGGAAATAAACATTGATAATGCGCCTCTTTTGTCAAGCCCGCAGATAATTTCAGTTGTCATTGCTGCAAACAACCCTTACAATTCTTCAATGCCAATATATGCGCTAAGGCAGTCTGAAGCAGGCTGGGAAGTTGTAAAGCTTATTGGCGCTCTTCCCCCGAATTCTGAAAGCACTATTGAGCTTGAAGTTGAAGTTGAGTATGAAAAAGAGAGAAAAAAGACAACAAGGTATGCTGTTGTTGGAAGAGGAGGCGACGGGCAGCTTTATGGAAGGAACTTTTATGTTGTTGAGGACTGGGAGGCATATGAGAGCGAAATAAGGGACACTTTGTCAATCTCAGTAGTTACAGTTGTTCCGATTGTTGCAGTGCTTTTGATAATCCTGCTCATTGCAATGGCACAAATAGCATATACCAGCAAAAGCCCTGGCGAAGAATACACCCTCAAGAGCCTTGTATTCCCTGCTGTTGAAGGAAAGCCTTTTGAGGAAAAGGTTGCAGACATAATGATACACCCTCTTATGATGGCATTTGAGGTTGCCTGCGTTATTGTGCTTGTTTTTGTTTTGTTTGATTCTCTTTCCCAATCTTCTGGCTTTGATGACGGGCTGAAAATACTGGCCCTTTCTGCTGTTGGCTCTTTTGCTGTTCCTTTCCTTTATTTTGCAGCAGCCTGGTATTTTGAGAAAAGGGAGGAAGGAAAGCCTTTGCGCTTTTTTGCAGGCATCTTTGTTTGGGGCATGTTTGCTGCATTTCTTTCGCTTTTAATAAGCTCTGGCATTGTCTCAGAGCTTAAGGGCTTTGAGTTTGCGCCCTATGCTTTGATTGCGACAATGCTCATTGCGCCTGTTGTAGAGGAAACCATAAAAGGATTTGGCATACTTTTCATGTCAGGACATCATGAGTACAATGATACCTTGACTGGCCTTTTGCTTGGCTTTACCTGTGGGGTTGGATTTGCATTTGTTGAAAACCTGTTTTACTTTTCCTCAAAAACCAACCCATTTGAAATAGGCCTTGTCAGCTGGGGCGCATTGATTCTTTACCGCTCATTCTTCAATACCCTTGCCCATGGCTGCTTTACTGCAGCTGTTTCAACTGCAATAGGCTATGCAAGAAGTGTTGACAGGCTCAAGAAGTTTGCAAGGATTGCCTTTGCCCCTGGAGTATTCCTTGCAATTGTAATACACTCAATATTCAACATGAGCGCCCTTGCAGACAACTTTGTGATAGCAAGCAGGCAGGTGCCTTTCTTTATATTCAACCCAATGCTCATCATTTTGCTTGCTGCAATGTTCTTCCTTGTGCTTGTGCTTGCCACAATAGACGAAAAGAAGAGGAAGGTTGCTGCAAAAGGGGCTAAGACGGGCTTGCACATGCGGCCTAACCCATAATTAATATTAACCATTGGTGGGGAATAATACTATGAAACGCGGGCAGATAAGCACAGAAGTCCTGATTATAATAGGAATATTGCTGCTTTTGCTTATCCCTTTGCTTCTTTATGCATATTCAAAGGCAGGGATTGCAAGCGAGGATTTGGCAGTGCAAAAGGCTGAGTTTGCAGCTCAAAGGCTTGCAAGCCTTTCTGACTCTGTCGGCTATTTGGGAGGGGCTGCTGCAGTGATTGATGAGATAGAGATTCCCCCTTATGTGAAGTCAGTGAAAGTAAATGGCTATGATATTGTTATTGAAATGGATTCTACAGCAGGGAAAAAAGAGATAGTCAAAAGCTCGGAATTTCTGATAAAGGAAATAGGCTTTGAGAACATAACAAAAGCAGGGACTTACTTTATTGAGGTAAAGGCACTGTCAAACTACACCCAGGGAGCAGAGCAGGTGCAGATGAGCCTGAAGTGATTAGCTTACTTCTTTCCCCTCTCCTTTTTTGGAGAGGACTTTTTTTCCGTCATATGCCGGCTTTCCCCTTAAGAATACTTTTTCTATTTTTCCATAAATCTTTTTTCCTTCAAAAGGAGTCCATTTGCACTTTGAAAGCCTGTTTTTTGCCTTTATTTTCCATTCTTCATTCATGTCAACCAAAACTATGTCCGCGTCAAAGCCTGGCCTTATGCTTCCCTTTCCCTTTAGGTTAAATGCCTTTGCAGGGTTTTCGCAGCACATGCGCACAACCTGCTGCAAGGAAACACGCTTTTTGTGGGCTGCGTGAAGCATGAGAGGAAGCAAAGTGCCCACACCTGGAAAGCCTGGCGCGCCATGCCTTTTTTGCCTTACCAAATGGGGAGCATGGTCCGAGGCTATAATTGTGTCATTGCCAATGCTTTTCCACAATTCCTTTTGCTCTTTTTTGCAGCGAATGGGTGGATTTATTGTGCCCAAAAAGCCAAGCTCATGAAGGTCATTTAATGAAAGGAAAAGGTGGGCAGGGTTTATTTCATAGGTTGCTTTTTTGTATTTGCGGCACATTTTCACTTCAAGCGCAGTTGTAAGGTGGCACAAATGCACCCTTCTTTTGAACTTTTTTGCCTTTGAAAGTACGAACCTTGTTGCAGCCTGGGCTGCTTTCTTGTCCTTTATTTTCCAGTCCTCCCTGTATTTTTTGCTTCTTTGCAAAATCCTTTTTTCATCCTCTGCATGTATGCATATCGGCCTGTTTTTTGGGAATCTTTTGAAATGCTCATCAATTGCCCTTGCTGAGCACCTGAAGTGCTCATTTGGGGGAATAAGGAACATTTTTATTGATGGAGAGTTGCTTTTTGCTGCCTGTTTTGCATTTGTTTCAGATGCCCCAAGCCTTATTTGAAAGTCGCAGCGGGCCTTTTTTGATACTTTTTTCCTTTTTTTCCTGTAAGCTGCAATTGTAACAGTAGGGGGCTTTGCATAGCTTGGCATGTCAATTATCGTTGTTACCCCGCCAGCAAGGGCTGATGCTGTCCCTGTTGAAAAGTCCTCTTTTCTTGTGTCTTCAGGGTCACGGAAATGCACATGTGCATCTATTGCCCCTGGCAGGGCAAATAAGCCTGATGCATCTATTTTCCTTGCGCCTTTTTTGGAAATTAGCCTGGCAACTTTGATTATTCTCCCCTTTTCAATTGCTATGTCAGCTTTTCTGACTGAATTTGGGGCAACTAATTTTGCGCCTTTTATTATTATCATAATTTTACCTGCTTTCCTGTTTTGTCCCTCCAGAATTTCTCAAACTCAGGGTTGTCAAGTACTTCAAGGCCAAATACAGGCCCGTCATGGCACACTATTCTGTCTCCCATTGAGCAGTGGCCGCATATGCCTATGCCGCACTTAAAGTGCCTTTCAAGAAGAAGCTGGCAGCCTGTTTTTTGCTTTTTTGCCATTCTTGCAACTGCGCCCATCATCTTCTCAGGCCCGCACGTGTATATAAAATCAAATTTCTGCTTTTTGAAAAGTTCCTGCATTGCTGCAATTACATTTCCCTTTGTTCCCATTGAGCCGTCGTCAGTTGAAAAAACTGTTTTGCAGGGGGCAGGCTTCATTAGCAGCCCCTTTTTCCTTGCTCCGCAGATTGCAGTTGCAGGGATTTTCCTGCTTTTTGCTGATTTTGCAAGAAACCTGAGAGGAGCAAACCCATATCCTCCCCCAACCAGCAGGATATTCTTGCCATTCAGGCCAAACCCATTGCCATAAGGGCCGCGCACCCATATGTTGTCCCCTTTTTGCAGGCTGCACAGTTTTTTGCTGAATGGGCCTCTTGCGCCCACTGCTATTTCAAGAGGAGAAGTGCCTGCAATGCTGTAAGGCTTTTCATCAAAGCCAGGAAGCCAGAGCATTACAAACTGGCCAGGGTTTGCTTTAATTTTAAGGTCAAGGAAAAGGGTTGTGACAATTTCATTTTCCTTTTCTGCTTTTGTTATCCTTGCAACTTGGTGCAGCATAAAATCACTCGTCAAGTGTTAGCTGTGATATCTGTGAATACTTGTTTTTCTTCATAAAGCTTTCCATTTCTTTTGCAATGCCTGAAAATGCATCCTTTCTCAGCACCAGGGCTGTTCCAACCCCTACTGCGGTTGCCCCTGCCATTATCATTTCAACTGCATCAATGCCTGTTGTCACTCCACCTGTTCCGATTATGGGTATTTTGGGCCCTATTGCCTTTCTTATGCTGTAAACGCTTTTCAGGGCAATTGGCTTTAATGGAGGGCCGCTGGTGCCTCCAAACCAATTGTGCAAAATGCCTTTTTTTGCATAAGCGTCAATATACATGCCGCCCATGGCATTTACTGCTGTTATGCAGTCTGCTCCTGAGTCAACGCAGGCTTTTGCTATTTGCCCTATGTTTGGCACATCTGGGGAAAGCTTCATTGAAAAGGGAATTGTTGTTGAGCTTCTTACAGCTGAAGCAACGGCCGAGGCATCCTCAATGCTCCATGAGAACATTTTGTTTCCTTTGCCTACATTTGGGCATGATGCATCAACCTCTATCATGTGCGGGTTTGCCTCTGATATCCTTTTTGCTGCCTGTGAAAATTCCTTGACAGAAAAGCCAACTATGCTTGCTATTATTGGCACTTTTGCGCCTTTAACTGCTTTTTTTATGTCCTTTATCCCTTCCCCAATGCCAGGGTTTGGAAGGCCCATGGCATTTATCATGACATCGCCTTGCATGAATGCAGTCGGGTTTTCATGGCCTTGCCTTGGCTCAATGGAGTATGATTTTGAAGTAACAGCTCCAGCCCCTTGTTTTGCAGCCCTTATCAGCAAATAATGGTTGTTTCCCCTTATGCCTGATGCCAGAATCAGCGGGTTTTTCATTTTCATTTTGCAAAATGATGTGCTTAGCATTAATTTCACCTATGGCCTTTTCCTGTGCGCGCTTTTCCTTTTTCCCATCCCTGTTATCTTTTGCCTTCTTGCCATTTTCCCAATCTCATCAAGGGCCTGCCTTAAGGCAACTGCAAGCCTAAAGTCAAATGCACTTGAATTATAATGCCTTTTGCCATCAAGCCTTGCCCTTACTGCAAACCCTGGGCCTTCTTTTTTTATGTGAATGGCAAGAGAGCGCACTTCAAAGCTTTTCCCTACTTTTGAAATAAGCCTTTCCCCTTGCTTTACTATCTGGCTGTGAAAGTCCTTGTGCTCATATGGAAGGCCGCTCACAAATACCTGGGCAGTTTTTTCCTCTGAAAGAGCTGAGCTGAACAGATCCTTTGCTGTGACTATTCCCCTTGGGTAGCCCCCGTCAGAAACAACAAGGGCAGCAACGCGGCTTTCAAGCATTTTCCTTACTGCTGAAGAAAGAGTATCAGTTGATGAGATTGTTTCAACCCTTTTTTTCATGTATGAGATAACTGGGTGCGAGTCCATTGATGTCTTTTCCCCTCCAAGCCCTATTTGCACCCTTTGCTTTGGGCTTGAGACAAAGCTTGCCAAGTCAAATATTGACAAAATGCCCTGTATCCTGCCGTCTTTTGTGACAACCAGCCTGCGTATATTGTGGCGCCTTAGCTCTGCCCTTGCCTGGCCAACAGTTGCTGTTGCCTCAATTGCTGCCACTGGGAATGTCATTACTTCTGATACCCTTTTCCTTGAGAGCATTTTTTCCTGCAAAAGCTCTGAGAGAAGCGTATGCCTTGTTATTGCCCCCAATACTTTTCCTGCCCTAAGAACAGGTATTGCCTTGAACCTGCCTGCAAAAAATGCATTGCATGCGTCCATTACAGTGCTTTCTGCTGAAAGTGACGGCGCCCTTTCGGCAATTGAGCCGCATTTTTCCTTTGAAGGATGGGTATGCTGCCTTATTGCCCTCTCGTCAATTACCCCTAAGTACCTTCCTTTTTTTGTCACAATTACAGGAAGCCCGCTTCTTGATATTTCATTTATTGCCCTTGAAACAGGTTCAGAAGCGTCAAGCATGCTGGGGTGTTCTATTTCCATTTGATCACCTGTTAGGGCTCTTGCTAGCAAATCTCAGCCAACTAATAAATAGCTTGGCTTGTGCAACAGAAACTGGTTTTAGCAACAGCAGCAACAGCCGCTCTTTTTCTTCTTTTTGGCTGCTTTTTTCTTTACTATAAAAACCAGGCAAATTCAAAGAACATAATGCTGCCTACGCTTTTCTTCTTGCTTTTGGCTCTTTTTTAAGCATTATCTCAATTGCAGCCACAAAGCGCAAAATATTGACCATTACTGCATATATGAACGGGATTACAGGAACCAGGACAACAAGGGTTGCAAGAACAGAAAAAGCAAGAGTAACCTCGCTTCCAATCTCATAAAGAGGGCAGGCAGTGAAAAACTTGAATGGGATTAAGGAAAGCAGTGCGCAAACCAAATCCTTGAAAAATAGCCTTAGCACTGCAGGGGAAATAAGGGTCAGCACAGTGACAAAGTTTGATGCCTTTGACTCATTTGTCCCTGCTGTCAATGCCCTGTAAAGGAAATACAGGGAAGCTATTGCTGACAGGAGAAGAAAATCAAATGTTGCCAAAGAAAAATTGCCTCCGCTTGAGTAAAATGAAATTCCTGATAGTATTACCAGTATTGCAGCTGCTGTAAGCGCAGTCCAGTAGCCTTTCAGCCCGTCAAAAAGAGGGGCAAACATTATCCTTATGCTCAAGTGAAGGGACTGCACTGCTGTAAGCCTGTCCCTGAAAAATGCGTGCAGCACAACTGTTCCTGCTGCAACAACTATGCTAACAGGTATCAGGAAAAGGTAAACCAGGGTCGTGATTATTGTGGCTTGAGGCGGCACCCAAAGGCCTGAAGAGAAATATATGAGAACGCATAGCACAGCAAAAAACAGGTATGCAAAAGGGGCAAGCAGCACTTCTTTTTTCGACATTTTCCTTCCTGAGGACTGCAAAAAATCTGCGATTTTCCCTGAAGCAAAAATATAGCTTAGAACAACTGCAAAAATTATTACTTCGCGCAGCTGAAGCAGGGAAAAAGGCAATGCTGATGAATTTGCTGCGAAAAGCATGCTTGATGCTGCTAAAAGCAGTATCAGTATTGTTATCCTCACAAAAGCCTATTCTTGTTGAAGGTTAAAAAGAGTTAATGTTTGCTTGAGAGTATTCTCTTTGCTGCCTGCTTTAGGCTGTCAATCCTCTTATCCTTTATCTTGAGGACCTTGAGATCTTCCCTTGGGGCTTTTTCAAGCTCTTTTACCAGTATTATGCCTGCAGAATGAAGAGCAGAAAATGTCCTCCTGTCAAGCCCGTGTATCAAGGTAATGGGATAAAGCTTGTTTTCATCAATCCTTACCTGTATGCTCTCATGCTTTGGAAAGCTCCAGCCCATTAGCTTTAAGCCAACACAGTCAGAATATCGCACAACATCATGTGAAAATTTTGTATTTGTGGCAAGCCAGGCAGAGTCAATCCCCTTATTCACATCCTTTATGTCCAAAAAGCGCGCCCATGAGTAAAGGGCAGACTGTATGTGGCATTTGAAATGCGGCGAATTGTGGAATTTGCACTCAATTATGCTTTTTGTTGCTTTATGCCCTTTGTGCACAGGCCTTGTTGCAATTACGTCTACTTCATGCTGTATGCATTTGCCCCTGACAATCTGCCTTAGCCTTGTATTGTACTTTCTTCCCTTAAGAAGCGCTGCAACAAATGTTTCAAATGGATAGCCAGATGGGCCAAGCTTAAGAAGAGCAGATTTCAGGCTGAACCTTGCTGCTGCGCCTGGCTTCATTTTCCTTAATTCCTCAAATGCCAGCCTGTAAATCTCATGAGTAGGCATATTGTCATACATTTTTGATTCTAATGAGTCTATTACTTCTTTTGCAAGAGAGCTTTTTGCTCCTGCCCGCCTCAAAGCCCTTGTTATCTTGTTATAATCCAATGGCTCCAAAGTACTGTCGCCTTTCCTTACCATTATCTGTGCCATACTTGTTGATTATACTGCAAGTAATAAAAATAGAATCAGGGAACATATCAAATGGGGCTGAACAAGATGAAAACCATTTATTTTGACAATGGAGCAACCACAAAAGTGGATGATAAGGTAATAAAGGAAATGCACAGGTTCCATTCTGAGCAGTATGGCAATGCTTCCTCTATTCACCATATGGGAGAAAAAGCGCTAAAAGCCCTTGAGAAATCAAGAAAGGCGATTGCAAGCTCAATTAAGGCAAAGCCAAATGAGATAATATTCACATCAGGCGGCACTGAATCAAACAATTTTGCTTTAAAAGGAATTGCTTTTGCTAGCAAAGGGGGCAAAAACCACATAATAACAACAAAAATAGAGCATGACTGCGTGCTTAATACCTGCAAATGGCTTGAAAAGCAGGGTTTCAAAATAACTTACCTTGATGTTGACAAGCAAGGCTTTGTAACCCCTGAAATGCTTGACAAGGCAATTACAGGCAATACTTTGCTGGTGTCAATAATACATGGAAACAATGAAATAGGAACAATACAGGATTTGCCTGCGCTTTACAGGATTTGCAAAAAGCATGGCGCAATATTTCATACTGATGCATGCCAGTCATATACCAAAACCCCTCTTACCAGTGAAATGGCAGACATGATAACTTTAAATGCGCACAAAATACACGGCCCAAAAGGAGTAGGCGCGCTTTACATAAAAACAGGGATAAAATTAGTTCCGCTCATCCATGGAGGCAGCCATGAAAAAGGATTGCGGGCAGGAACAGAAAACATACCTGCAATAGCTGGCTTTGCTGCAGCAGTTGAGCTTGCAATGCACAAAAAGCATGTTGACTACATGGAAAATCTCAGGGATTATTTCATAAAAGAGGCACTGAAAATCCCTGGCACAAAGCTTAACGGTCCAACAGGGAAAAAAAGGCTTTGCAACAACATAAATATCTCCTTCAGGTCCATTGAAGGAGAATCAATAACCTTTTCGCTTGACCAGGCAGGCATATGCTGCTCAACAGGCTCAGCATGCTCTTCAAAGTCACTAGAGCCCTCGCACGTAATAATGGCACTTGTTGATGACCCGGAAAGGTCGCACGGCTCTGTGAGGATTACAATAAGCAGGTTCACAAAAAAACAGGAAGTTGACTTTGCCCTTAAGGAGCTTAAAAAAGCAGTCAAAAAGCTCAGGGAAATTTCTCCCTTAACCCCAAGAGGTGGAAAGCATGTACAATGAGAAAATAATGGAACGCTTCAAAAACCCAAAGCATATGGGCGAAATCAGGAATGCTGATGCAATTGGCGAAGTTGGAAATGTCCGCTGCGGAGACATAATGAAAATATATATTAAAGTAAAGGAAAATACGATTGCTGACATAAAATACAAGACTTATGGGTGCGTTGCTGCAATAGCTTCCTCTGATTTTTTGTGCCAGCTTGCAAAGGGCAAGACACTTGATGAGGCAGTGAAAATAACAGGAAAAGATGTTGTAAAGGAAATGGGGGGGCAAGTGCCTGCAATAAAGGTGCACTGCTCCATTCTTGCCCAGGATGCACTGAAAAAAGCCATTGAGAATTACAGGAAAAAGAAATAAGCCAGGCGAGGGAATCGAACCCCCCTAACCCGCTGGCTGCCCTGTCACCCCATTTTACAAATCGGGGGTGAACCATCAGGGGGAAGCGAATGAAACGCTCCTGCCCCCTAGGGCTGCAGGCGGGTGCATAACCTCTCTGCCAGCCTGGCACACTGTATAGTTTTGGCAGGGAGTTCTTTGTGAAAAGGTATTTATAATCCCTTATTTAGCGCACAAGCTTAAGAGTCTCCAAAATGCGCTCAATCATTACTTTTGTCTTCTGTTCTACCTCTTTGCTGACTGAAAAGAATTTGTCATTAAAATGGTCAAGCATTGCTGAAGAAGTTGATTTGTCAATTGAAACTGCGATGTCAATGTTCCTTTTTGCCTCCTCATTCTTGTTCTGCATTACTTGGCAAATCCCAAGTGCGCATACTGCCTCTGCATTAGTTGGCTGGCTTGCCTTAACATATTCAAGTGCCTGCTCTGCCTCAGCCAGCCTGTTCAATGAAATTAGGCAATAGCCCATCATATGCCATATTTCAGGCTTTTCCCTTTCAATTTCAGCAGCTTTTGAAAAGCAGCTCAAAGCATCGTCAAACTGCGCATCTATGTAATGAGCTTTACCTTTCACAAACCAGACTATGGCATCTTTTGGGTCTATCCTTGCAAGCTCTTTTGCCCCTTCAAGTGCCTGGTCAGGCTTTTTTTCCTCTGTGAATTCCTCTGTTCTTGCAATCATTCCATCTTCAAGCTCATCAGTCATATTCCCACCTTGCAAATGGAATAATCTGGCAAGGCTTATAAGTTTAGCATAAATAAGCTAATTATGGCACAAGCAGAAAAAAGGCCAGCGCCAAATGTCCCTTCAGCAAAGCCTGTTTCAGGCAAGGCGCAAGAGGAGTTTACTGCTTTGAAGCACAAGCATAATGAGATTGCCTCTTGGAGCATGTCGCCAAACTCCTGGGACAAGATACAGGTAATTTATACCAGCACTGGGAAAGAGGAGCAGGCGCAAACATTTCTTTCTGCAATAGCCTTGCCTACACCTGAGATGTAATTGATTTTGCCTGTTTTTCAAGAAGCTTGTTTGCTGCAGAAAGCGCTTTTTCCCTTTCAGAAACAAGCTTTGCATGCTTTGATTGGCTGATTTTGCATTTTCCTGAAAATCTCTTTACCTTGTTAACTGATACTGCCTCTTTAAGCTCTTTTTGCGGGATTTTTATTCCTGCTGCCGATGAAACTTGTGCTGCGCTAAGAGACGAGAGGTATTTTTCTTTTGCAATGCATCCCTTTACCAGTTTTCCTGTTATTTTGTGCGCTTCCCTGAAAGCAACTCCTTTTTTTGAAAGAAGGTCTGCAAGCTCAGTTGTTGATGAGAAGCCAGACTCAAGCTCTTGCTCTATTTTCTTTTTGTCAAATTCCAGGTTTGGCAGCATTTTTGAAAGTATTGAAAAGGTTGCTAGCGCTGTTTCAACTCCATTGATTAGCGCATATTTTGTTTCCTGCGTATCCCTGTTAAAGCCTGTTGCAAGGCTTTTGCTAATGCCTGCGCACATTACATACAAGCCAAGCATTCTGCTGGCCTTTCCCCTTATAAGCTCGCAGACATCTGGGTTTTTCTTTTGAGGCATCATTGAAGAGCCTGTTGAGTACTGGTCAGGCAGTATAATTAGCCCCTTGTTTGAGTAAAGGATTATGTCTTCTGCTATTCTGCTTGCATGAGTCAATGCAATTGTCAAAATTCCTAATAGCTCTGTTTCAAGCTCTCCTCTGTTTGATACTGAGTCCATTGGGTTTTCAGTCGGAGAGCTAAAGCCAAGAAGCTTTGAAGTATACTGTTTGTCAATGTTCCACCCTGTTCCTGCAACTGCTCCTGAGCCAAGCGGGTTTTTGTTCACTCTTTCATAAAGCTCTGAGAGCCTTTGCAAGGCCCTTTCAAACTCCTGCCAGTGTGCATGTGACCAGAGCAAAAGGGAGGCTGGCTGTGCTACCTGAAAGTGCGTGTAGCTTGGGAATATGCAGTCTTTTTTTGCTAGCTTTGCAAGTGATGCCTGAAGGGAAAGTAAAGCGTGGCTAAGCTGGTTTATTGCATCTCTCATGTACATTTTTGTGTCAAGGCAAAGCTGGTCATTTCTTGAGCGGGCAATGTGCATTTTCTTTCCTGCAGCAGTTGCTTTTGTTACTGCTGCCTCAACATTTGTGTGAACATCCTCTAGCCTGTGGTCAAGATGGAAATTTCCTGCCTTTGCCTGTGCATAAAGCTTGAAAAGCGCCTTTATTATTTCACCTGCCTCTTTTTTTGAGATTATTTTCTGCTTTGAGAGCATTGTCACATGGGCTATGCTGCCCTTAATGTCATAGGCTGCCAGCTTTTCATCAAGCTGAGAGTCTTCTTTTGAAAGGAACTCAAGCATTTCCTGTGAAGGCTGCTTGTCAAACCTTCCACCCCATAGTTTGTTTGCCATATCTTATCATCTCCACCAAACATGCTTAAAAACTGATGTTTCATATGGAACTTTTTGTTTCATATACTCGATTTTGCATTCACACTGCAAGAAGTTGGCATGCAAATTTAATAATCTGCAGCATGAATGAGCTAATTTAACTGAAAATATTTGCAGATTGACGAACCTGCTGATTAATATATACAGAACTGAAAATGCAGGCTTAAGAGAAAACAGAAAGGTTAATTGAAATAGAGGTAGTTGCAGCATGGCAAGAGAAAACATGATGCGTGGATGGCTCGCCTGGAGAATGAATACTTTTGCCATGAAAAGAGTAACTGAGGCAATAGACCGGAATAGGATGAGCTGGGCCCTCCTGAAAATAAAGAAGGAACAGGAAGACAGAAAGGTGATGGAAAGAATAGAGTACAGATTTAAAGCAGCAAAACCGCTTGTTGAAAAAAATCACACACACCCGATTGTGAAAATCATTCATCATGATTACCAGAAACAGCAACTTGAAGGCGAACAAAAGAAGAAAGAATTTGCAAAAATGATTTACCGAGATTATACTGCACAGAAAGTAAATAATGAGATTAAAGCCAATCTTATTTCAGAAGGCAGATTAAATTAAAAATAAAAAAAGAAAAAAAGAAGGGCTTAACAGGACTCAAGGCACTCTGTCTTTTCCTCTCCTGTTAGGTAGTCGCACACTGAACAGGCGTCAAACTCCCCTCCTCTTGGAGCAGATGGGATTTGCATCTCCTGTGCTTCAGCTGGAAGAGCAAAGTCTGCCTCGCTCACCTGGGTGCTGTATGTTGTTGCCTTCATTTCAATCATAGTGCCTTCTTCCCCAGTGCCTGAGTTTGTCTGTATGTAAAGCGGGACTCCCTCTGCAGAAACGCAGTATCTGGTTGTGCCCTCATCTGATACAATCCTGTAGCATGATGCAGTCACTCCTGCAACCTCCATTGTGCCGTCAGCAGTGATTGTGTATTTGTTGGGGTTTGACTCAACCTCGCTGCCAAGCTGGTAGCTCATGTCAGATGCAGACTCTTGCATCTCAAACTTGAAGCAAGTCCATGCTCCGTCATTTGTGCATGTGTAAAAGTCCTTGTCCAGGATATAGGTCCTTGTCTCAGTTCCTGAAACTACAAAGTCTGTCCTGAGCTTTTCTCCCCCCATAACATACTGGGAAAGCTCAGAAGCCTGCATGTCTGTTCCAGACATCAGGTAAGTGACCATCCATCCACTTTGGCCTTGAAGCGCCCCAAGAAAGCTTTCAAGTGCTCCTGCTGCACCTTGCTCCTCTTCTGCCGGAGCCTGCTGCTCTGCTGCTGGCTGCTCTGCTGTTGGCTTTTGCTGCACTTCTGGCTCTGTGCCTGGACAGCCAAAAAGAAGCGCAAGCGCTATTGCCATTACTAGAAATTCTCTCATCAATCCACCTCATGTTAGAAATTTCACGCAAAGTTTTTATAATAGACGTAAAACCAGGTATTCTCGAGGCTTCGCCCCACTTCTCTTTAGTTCTTCGTTTGCTCAGAACTCAAGATCTTCGTCACCACACAAGTTTCGGGACAAGTGCTCAGCAATACCTCAATCTCGTCACAGCGGAAAGTACTTTGAAGAAGGCCTCTTAAATCCTTTGTGCCAGGAAAAAGCAGGTAATTAATATGGATTATGATGACATCAAAGGCAAGGATGACGAAGCTGCAAATCAAATTACCATGAAAAATTATGACAAAGCAGCTGAAATCATGGAAGACCTCATAGCTATGGGAAAACTAAGAGAAGGCAACACCCTCAAAGAAACCTGCTTTTACAAGGCCGGAAAAATCGCTATCCATCTAAAGAAAAAAGAGGTTGTTGAGCATGTTATTGGAGAGTTATCTAAGAATGGGTCAAAAAAGGCAGACACGCTGCAAACGCTTCTGAAGAGGTTGGAAAAAAGGGGAATTTTTGATAAGACCCGTGGGGAAAGGGTTGGCATGAAAAAAGGAGAAACCACTCGTTTAACTAACCGAAAATAGAGCCCATGCCTACTTCTGCTGAATTTTCGGTTTCCTCGATTTTTTTTACAACTGCAGAAACAACCTCTGGCTTGCACTCTTCTGCAATCTCTTTGAGCTTTTCCTTTGCAAATGCTGCAAATTCATCTGTTGCCCTTATGAAAAGATATGTTTTTTCCTTGTCCTGCCCAACTGATGAGCCATCTTGGAGCTTGTAGCCGTTTCTTGAAAAGCTTTTTTCAGCGTATGGGTCTTCCTTTAGGATTTTTTCAAGCTTTGATTTTTCCTTTAGCTGCACTTCAAATACCAGGTCCATTTTTTTCGCCTCACTTTTTCAGCCATGGGAGCATCATCATAAAGCCAAGCAGGATTATTATTATTGGCCCTATTGGGAATGTGACGTTTACCCAGCCAATCTCTGCTGCAAGCCAAAGGCATCCAAGCGCAGAAATGAAAATCCCGTATGCTATGCGCTCTTTTGCATGGTGGTCCCCGACTTTTATTTTTGCCATGTGAACCATTCGTGCTTTCTTTTAAAAAAGCTACCTGTTGCCAGCAGGTTGGATTAATTCTTTTGGTAGCTGGGAATATGATAAAGCACAAAAGCAGCCACAAGGGAAATGGCAAATGACAGTATTGTTCCTACAACAAAGCCAAATGGAGGAAATGTATAGGCAGCTGCCAATGCAAATACAACTGTGGATATGGAACCAATTGGGGCATTGTAAAATGTCCTGAAAAGAAAGTCAGAATCATGATGCCTGTGGAGAATAACAAGAGCAGAGAAAAATGCGGCAGGAAATGCGGCAAAAATGCCACCCCAGAAGGGAGAAAGCACTTTGGAAAGGAAAACAGCCAATGCAATGACAAAACCAGCAAAAAAATAGCGGGTTATCTTCTCGCCTGCCGAGTATTTGAACTTGCAGGGTGGAACTTTAATTTTAGGCAACACTGTCAAGAGCACATATGAGACAGTTATCATAAGAAAATAAGCAACCAATGACATTGTAAGGTCTGAGAACTCAATTAGTACTAAAGGAATAGCACCTGCAAACCATAGCGCCAGAGCCACAAACGAGCATATGAGTATTGAGAAACCTCTTGGCATCCTTATTCTGGAAAGGTAAAGGTATGCAACGGCAAAAAGGGAAGTAAGCCCAATGCCAACAATAGAGACTGGAACAATTTCTGCAACTGCATAAGGTGAAACCACCCAGCCAATGAAAAAAAAGCTCACAAGCACAGTTGATGCGATTGTGATAATAATGCCAGCTGCTTTTTTTCCTGCTTTTTCAGAAAGAAAAGTGAGTGCAGCTACAAATGCCCCTCCGACGAAAAAAGACACTAGGACTTGAAGGGTGAATAAATCAATCATTAACTGAGAAAGTCTCAGCTTTTATTTATAAACATGTGTAAAGCCCCCGATGGGATTTTCAGCCCTTTTCCGTGGACGCTTTTAGGCATGGAGCAGACCGAAGGTCTGCGACATACTTTCCACGAAGTGGAAATGCATCCCGAAAAGGGTCCTTTGAACCCACGACATCCAGTTTTTCCAGAAAAACTTTTGGTTCCTCCTACGAAACAGGCGCTCTACCACTGAGCTACAGGGGCATTGACTGACGGGTATGGTACTGCCAGAAGCATTTTATAATTGCATCCAGCTATAAGCATTTGTGAATTGGGATGGAGATACAAGGAGCGTTTGACTCGCTTTGCAAAATACTTTTTGGGAGTGAAATAGGGAAGCTTGGAGATTTTGAAGAATACCTGAAAGAGCCAATGATACCTTACAATATATCAAAATCTTCAATATCTGGAAAAGATGTAAGGGTTGCCTCAACATATGACCTGTCTGGGAGAAAGCTTATCTCACAGGATGAAATCAAAAAGGTGAAGCTAAAGCCTCTGAATGTGGATGACATAAAAGATATAGATTCTCTTTTTGAGGCAGTTGGCGAGAATTTCAATTACTGCGGGAATAAACTGTTTGGCAAGAACTATTCAGTTGAACTTGTTGACAATTGCACTGACTGCTACAATGTAATTCATTCCCACAATGTATACAATGTAAAGCATGGGGCCTATCTTTCCTATGTAAGGGAAGCTGAATATGTATTTGGCCTTGGGCCCCACCCTTATGTAAAATTTGCAATGCGCTCTTGCGAGGGGCTTAATTGCATCAGGTGCTTTGAGACTTACTATTCATCAAATGTAAGCGACACATACTACGCATTCAACTGCATCAGCTGCCAAAGCTGCATGTTTTGCTTTAACCAGAGGAACACGAGAAATGCCATTGGAAACCTTGAGCTGACTAAGGAACGCTATGCAGAGCTGAAAAGCAAGCTCACAGAAGAAATGGCCAGCGAGCTTCGAAGGAAAAAGAAGCTGCCATCAATAGCAGACATTGCTTTTATTGGAATAAAAAAGCCAAAAGAAGACCAGCTGACAAAAGACAGCCCAGTTCCTGAGAGGCTTGAAAAGGCATTTTCCTCAACATGCAAAATAGTGCTTGGCAAGCAAAGAAATGGCATGGGAAAGTTTTCAGGCTGGCTTGAGGCAAACAAAGGGCTGGGGGTAAAAAAAGTGAAAGGAGCATTTGGAAGCCCGACTTATAAGATGACAAACCTGCCTATTGTGCGTGACATACCATCTGAGAGGCTGGTTACTCAGAAGGAAGGAGTAAAGTGCGGGGAGAAAAAGATTGAAATTGATGGCCCTGAAACCCCGTCATTTTCTGAAATTGCAAAAAGAGCCTCAAAAATAGCCTATTTCACTCTTGAGTTTGTGGACGGGCCAAATGTCCATTGCTATGACACTCCTTCTGTATTCACTGGCTCTTACATATACAAGTGCTGGGATACTACCCGCTCAAAGAACTCTGCTTATGTTGATGCTGCAATAGAGTCTGAGTACGTGTTTGGGGGGAACATGAGGATTCTGCGCTCTGAGTTCTGCTTGCGCTGCTCAGATGTTTCCAACTCGAAAAAATGCTTTGAGGTTGCAAGCTCGCACAGCACAAGGGACTCTTACTTTTGCTTTAATGTTGAAAGCTGCAGTGACTGCATACTTTGCTTTAATGAAAAAGGCCTTTCCTACGCAGTTGGGAATACCAAAGTTGGCAAAGAGCAGTACTCAAGGATAAAGGGAATGCTTCTTGATTATTTGAATAAAGAGCTTGACAAGAATTCGGGCGTGCCAATAGGGGTTTACCGGCTGCCAATGAAAAAGAAATAAAACGCCGACGAGGAGATTTGTTCGGCCCTTTTCCGTGAACGCTTCCCACTTTCTCGTCTCAACGAGAAAGGGGCACCTTTCTGCCGAAGGCAGAAAGCGTGTTCGATACGTCGAAAAGGGTTCTTTTTGGTGGAGCTTTTTAGGCACCCCGAAAAAGGTCCTTTTTGGTGGAGCTTTTTAGGCACGGCACAAACCAAAGGTTTGTGACGGTTGTTCTGCGAAGCAGAACAGCATCCCAAAAAAGGTCCATTGAACTCCTAAGCCCCGAAGGGCACTAGATTGCTCGGCAAAAACCGGTGGGATTTCGAGTCTAGCGCAATACCGGATTCTGCCACGTCGGCTTGTTTTTGCTTTGTCGAGTGGCAGGCAGTGCTTTAGCACTATAACTGCCACGTCGGCATGCCGATTGGCGGTTTTTTAATACGGGTATTGCTTAATAATGTTAATTGCATAGAGTTAGAACATGAAACCATTGATTGCACTGAATTTGAAGGTGTATAATGAGTCTTTAGGGGAAAAAGGAATAGCGCTTTCCCAAATTGCAAGCGAGATTTCGCTTCTTACAGGGGTAAGGATTGTTGTCTGCCCGCAGTCTGTTGATTTGAAAGAAGCCTGCCAAATAGGGGTAGATGTGTTTGCGCAGCATGTTGATGCAGCAGAGCCTGGGGCGCATACTGGAAGCATTACTGTTGAGGCAATAAAGCAGGCAGGGTGCAAAGGAAGCTTGGTCAACCATTCAGAGCACAGGATTGCTGAGGAGCATGCTGCAAAAACAATTGAAAGGCTGAAAAAAGCTGGTCTTGAGAGCATTGTTTGCACACAAGACCCTGCTGAATCTGCTATACTTTCCAAATATGAGCCTTC
>Ga0180431_10000262_pt1 | contig 75168 bp, 60 predicted proteins | sample SS_ome_11_FD_132459 | JGI IMG/M metagenome (GOLD analysis project Ga0180431, IMG submission 132459) | Hypersaline lake sediment archaeal communities from the Salton Sea, California, USA - SS_1_MS_1 metaG | ecosystem: Environmental > Aquatic > Non-marine Saline and Alkaline > Hypersaline >...
CTACAATCCGACATGCTCTGCTGCAATTAGATGTGGTTTATTATCCTGTGTTGTTGATTTAGTAATATATCGAATCAGTCATGAGCCGGTGCCGGCGCTTCCGATCCCTCCCCGCCGCTTATGAGCGCGCCGTATGCCCTCCCGACGGTCTCGCACGATACATCCCATGAATATCTCAGGGCTGCGGAGGCGGTGTTCTGCGAGAATCGATTCCTCATATCGTCGTCCCGGATAAGTTTATCAAGCGCACCGGCAAGCCCGTCCGCGTCGGCCGGTTTCACGCATAGCCCGACGCCGTTCGAGAGTTCCCGGCAACAGCCTACATCCGTTGTTACGACCGGAAGCCCCGAGGCGATCGCCTCGACCAGGGCCTTCGGAAATCCTTCCGAAACAGATGACATCACGAAGATGCTGCTGCGGTTCAAAATATCCGCTATCTCTCCGTGGTCCTTTCGGCCCAGAAGTGTGATCCTGGCTCCCAACCCGGCGTCGTCTATCCTTCTCTGGATATCCCCACGCAGGGGGCCGTCTCCCACTATGACCAGGCTGTATCCGTTGTGGTCGAGCATCGAGAAGGCATCGATGAGATATTCGTACCCCTTCTGCCAGCGAAGGTTGCCTACGGCGGTGACTCGCTTCTCTCTTTTAAGGCCTAGATCCCTGAAGGTTGTGGTGTCGACGCCGTTGGGCGTGTGGATCAATCGGCCGGATGGGATAAACTCTTCGAGATCCGTCCTCATGGAGATCGACACGTAGAAGTAGAGATCTGCAATCCTGGCAACAAACCTCTTCAGGATCCACGACCGCTTGATTCTAAGAAGATCCGATCCGTGGAAGGTCATGCATATGCGGGATCCAAGCACGAGGCGCGCGAAGAGCGCGTGAAGCAGGTACAGCGGGGAGTGTATGTGCACGATATCCGGCCTGAACCTGATCAGAGGCCCAATTGACGCGAGTAAGAATTTCAGCAGCCCCAGGAACTTGATAACAGCCGTGACGGGGCCGATCCGCCTGCCGAATGCGGGGCTCGGGTATCTTACGGTCACGAGCTTCACGTTAGTGGGGACCTCGAGCGGCGTATCCGTTTTTCTCGTCAGGAAAAGCGTAGGAGATTTCAGGGCCTTACAGAGGTAGTAGCCCGGCAGTCCGGTGCCCGGGGATTTCTCGGTCGGAAATGATGCGATTCTGCATATTCTAATATTATCCACATTCATCGGTAGTAAGTCGCCCTGCGCGGAATCTTGCCCCTAGAGATGGTCCGCGCTATTCTCATAATAGAGAAGGCCAGAAGCATAGCCGTGTAAAACGGTATCAGGTATCCCCTGAGATCCATCTGTACGTATCTCTCCATGATCATGACGACGATATAGGCGCTGGCGAAGTTGTGGATGCTGACGGCGTTTGCGGCTATAAGAACGGGAATCCTGAGCAAATTCGGCAGCCCCCCGACGCTACGTTCGTCCCGGCCCTCCTCGATCTCGTCCCGGCCGGCCTTCCCGAAGTTGGCTCGGAACCAGCAGTCGCAAGACGCCCTGTTGAGGGTGTTCGCAAGTACAAGAACAAAACCGCAGACGATGCTCGATAGACCGCCGCCGTCGAGAAAGTACCTGATCGTCATCGCGGAAAGGAGAAGCGAGTAGATGCAGTAGTGGGCGAGAAAATCCAGGTACGCGCCCGCTGCGCTGGATGTTTTCCTGTAGCGGGCGACCTCTCCGTCACAGACATCGAATATCACGTGAAGCTTGAGCATCACGTAGCCCGCCACCGCCCACCAGGGGCCGGGGCCCAGGAACGAAAGGGCGCCGGCCATGCCGGCTGTTATGAATATATATGTGACCTGGTCGGCCGAGAGGTTCGCGGCCAGGAAGATCCTCGTGAAGTATATGGAGAGACGGGAGGCTAGGAGCATCGTCTTCCTGTTGTCTTCGTCGTTCTCCCTGCGGCAGATGCGCCTTAGTTCGGCGATGGATTCCATGCGCCCCGTGCCTCCTAGACGTTCACTATGTTCTCGGCGTACTTGCTGATGTGTCGCCTTATGAAGGAAAGATCCGAGTGGAAATCGATCTCCGCCCAGTCGTCTTTCGAGCATTCGTGGTAGTGGACCTTGTACCCTCTGTCTATGATCCTCTGAAGGGCGGCCAGGTAGAAGATGCTCTTGTTCTCCTCACGCCTGACCATGTCCTCGAGCGTGTCGCTGACGATCATACGGCCCTTGTCCTTGAAGAGAATCATCCCGATCGATTCGCCGTTCGCCTCTTTCGGGTCGATCTCCTTGCTGACCCTCAGCACGATGTCACCTCTAGTGACGACCTTCATGTCGTCGAGGTCGTATTCGGGTTTCCGGTCGATGACCATCGTAACGTCGTGGGTGGATTTCAGCAGCCCCCCCAGAACGGCCGGTTTGAACACATCGTCGCCGTTCACGAGAACGAAGTTCTCGTTTGTCTCCCTCACGGCCAGCCAGGCGGATATGAGGTTGTTGCTCGTTGCAAAGAAAGGATTGTAGCAGATCGAGATATCCACACCATCGACGCCCATGACCTTCGCCTCGATCTGCTCGGTTTTATAGCCCGTGACGATCGTCACGTCCCTTATGCCGAGCCCTGCGATACTGTCTATCTGGCTTTCCAGGACCGTCTTGCCGCCGCCGATCTCGAGAAGGCTCTTCGGACTGTTCCTCGTGAGTGGATACAGGCGCTCTCCTTTTCCTGCGGCCAGAATGATTACTCTCATACAGAAACGGCCTCCCGGTGTGAGACCTCGGGCTCGTGATGCCCCTCCCTCAAGGAGGCCATACCTCCCTCCCTTTCGTCTATGTAACTCCTGAACCAAAGCTCGAGGTTCATGAACATCCACATCTTCAGGGCAGTGCTGTGTTCCTTCGCCCTGTCACCGCGGAGCTGCGCCTCGAGGGCCGGAACATTGAACACGCCCCTTGCCGCAGTGCGCGGATCAAGCAGTATATCCTTTACAAATTCCGTATACCGGCCCCCGAACCACCTGTCGAGCGGAACGGGGAATCCCATCTTCTTCCTGTTGATGATCGACTCGGGCAGGTCATTGGAAAACGCCTTCCGGAGTATGTATTTCGTTGTGTCGTGATTTTCGCTGAGCTCGTCGCTCGTGAGCATCGCGGCCATCGTCTCGTGCATGCGGCTCTTCCATCTGATCTTGTGATGAAATGGTATGTTGAAGACGAATTCCACCAGCTCATGATCCACGAATGGAACCCTGGCCTCGACCGACGTGGCCATCGTCGTCATGTCCACGCGCATAAGAAGGTTCTCGAGATGCACTTTCTGGAATATGTATAGAATCTTGTCATAATGTGACAGGCGCCCGGCCTTGTCGAACTGGTCGGAGAAGAATTCCAGGATCGCGGTATCCCCGTCTATATCCTTCAGTATCTTCTCCGTCAGAAAGTTCTCCTTGTCGATTGCGCTTACCCAGTGGTACTTCCTGATGAAATGATCGAGCTCGTTGAGAAAGTGTGATGTTCCGTAGATATCCTTTATCTTGTCGAGAAGATGCCCCCTGTATTCCGGAAGGAGGTCACCGTTGCTCTCGAGGAACCTGGCCCTCTTGTAATCGAACGGGCTCCTGAATATCCTGCCGTAACCGGCGAATAGCTCGTCGGCTCCCTCGCCGGAAAGAACCACGGTTATTTCCTTCTTGAGCTCCTTTGACATCAAGTGCAGGGGGACCTCGTTCGCAACCGAGAGCGGGGCATCCTTGGCCCTTATCAGAGCCGGTATCATCCCGATATAGTCCCCGTCGTCGATAACGATTTCCCTGTGGTCGGTATCGTATCTTCTGGCGACGGCGATCGCATGCTCCCGTTCGTCGAAGCCTTCCTCGGGGAATGCGATGGTGTACGTCTTGACCGGATCCCGCTCGAGCTGGGCCATTATCGATACGATGATCGAGCTATCGAGCCCTCCGCTCAGATATGCCCCCAACGGCACATCACTCATAAGACGTCTGTGCACTGAATTGAAGAGCAGCCTCCGCACGCTTCGTACGTAATGCTCCTCGCCCAGGTCCTTCCTTTCGCTATCGATAGGAATATCCCAGTATCGGATCTTCGCCAGGCACCCGTTCTCGTAGACCAGGGCATGGCCGGGCATGAGCTTCTCTATGTTCCTGAAAAGCGTGCCGCCGCCGAGTACGCATCGGTACCCCAGGTAGCTCGATATTCCCTCCGGATCGACCTCGCGATCGAGGCGGGGATGCATGAGCAGGGATTTGACCTCGGATGCGAACAGCAGTGTCCCGTCCACCATGGTTGTGTAGAGAGGTTTTATTCCCAGCCTGTCACGGGCAAGGACGAGCCTGCTGCGCCCGGAGTCCCAGATCGCGAAGGCGAACATACCGTTGAACCTGCTCAGGCAGTCGATTCCCCACTGTTCATAGGAATGAAGGATGACCTCGCTGTCCGTCCTGGTTCGGAATGTATGACCGAAGCTCCTGAGCTCCCGCCGGAGCTCCCTGTAGTTGTAGATCTCGCCGTTGACCACGAGCCGTACCGTCCCGGCGCTATTCGACAGGGGCTGCCTTCCGGTGTTCAGATCGATGATCGACAGTCTCCTGTGGCCGAGACCGATCCTCCCATTCGTGTAGTACCCGCCGTCATCAGGTCCCCTGTGGACGAGGACGTTCGTCATTGCATGTAGAAGCCCCTCATCGATATCGCCACGGTGGTCCAGGTTAAAGATTCCCGCGATCCCGCACATTCATCTATCCTTTCCGGATTGTACTGCAGCAACGGTTATAGTGTTGTTCGGACATAAGGTGTGGGACTTTAGTCTTTTGTATAAATGGGACTTACAGTCCGGAATGTCGCAGCGCGGCGTCGTCCCCCCATGGGAGGCGGGGAATCTAAGACGCTCCTTGGAGCTCATCATTTGACCTCCTCGGTTTCCAGCGGCGGATGTTCTTTAACGGCTTGTCGTTTGAGCATATACAGCTTGACTTTTCTCTTCGCGTTCCTCGCCGCCGCCGATCTGCCGCCGAGCCTCTTGAGCCATACAGAGGGGTTTTTTCCGTGCATACACGTATCATGAAACTGCGGAGCGGCGCCCGCCTCGAATCCGGCCTTCTTGCCCATCCCGCACAGGCGCTCGGCCAGCCCCCTGAATCCGGCGAGCCAGAGCCATACATGATAAGGTCTCAGGCCGTCGGGCGTACGCCCCTCGTATCCGCGGATCCCGGCCTTGAGCCTTTCAACCGCTGCGGCGTCGAAGAGGCCGGTTCCGGCGAACCAGCCGGGATCTATGATATTGCAGAGGTCCTCGTACAGAGGTCCGCATATCCACTGCGGATACGAGTGGAACTCCTTGTTGAGATCCTTCCTCGCTCCGACGGTCCTGCCGCGGAGCGCTCTGTTCGTGTGCGACCAAGGTATTCTGGCGATCCGCTCGTCCAGTAGCTCGAGAAGGTGTGCGTACACGTTATCGTTGCGCAGTGACGGATGAATGGACCACATGTAAGAATAGACATTCGGATCCGTGAACATCTGGTAGATGTCGCAGTATTCGCCGATCGAGCTCATGGCCTGCGCGATCATGCTCCTCATGTAATGGGCCAGCCCTTCGTGCTCGCATATCACGTACTTCGGCTCGCCCGGTGCTCTCGCTCGAAGTTCGGCCAATTGGAGCTTCGTATCCTCATGCGCCCTGGCGCAGGCATCCGGCCTCAGGAGAGCGAACCTGTTGGATGGGGCGAGGAAGTCCAGCTCCAGATTATGCCTTCCCCGGAAGACAGCCCTTCCGATCTGATCGCCGTAGCTTCCAGCGAGGACCAGCGCGTCGCTCGAGACGTTTTTAAACCAGGACATCCTGTGATAATCCCAAGGCGAGAACAGGCCGCCGTGATCTATGCAGATATCGATATTCTCGAGAAGGTTGCCCGGTCCGATATTCACATGGATCCAATCGAGTCCCAGGAAATCGGCCGTGAGCCGCGCATATACCACGTCACGCGAATTCTCCAGCCCCCAGGTCACGCATACCGGCTTGCATTCGAGATGCCCGTCGCGGTAAAGCCTCGCTGCTGTGGCCGCCACGATCCTGCTGTCGAGACCACCGGAAAGCGTGACGTAGATCTCTCTGCGCCCCGCGCATGCCCTGCGGGCCTCTTCGTAGAGAAGCCCCCCCAGGGTCTTCGCTATCTCCAGGTGGGAGTTCCATAACCTGCCGTGGGGAGGGATATCGGAAAGGACAGGCGTCCCGTCGCCTCCGATGCGCGAGAGCCAGGGCTGACGGGTAACTTCGCGGAACAGCGTCATGTCACCGATGATGTAGTCGAAAGAGATTACGGACATGACCGCCGCCGCATCCCATGTCAGGCTGTCACCGCTGTGTTGCACGGCCTCCCAGAAGCCGGTGTGCCAGCTCCCATCCCCGGCTCGGAACATGGGGCGCTGGCAGAGATGCAGCTCGGTCGACAGCTCTTTCATCCTCTGTCCTCCTGTGTCGAAACGACGCCGGCATCCATTTCGTCCGCACCGGTCCTCTCTCGGGGGGAGAGGAGGGCCTTGATGCGGGCGGCGTCCTCTCTGCCGATACCGCCCACCAGGCACAGAACGACGAAGTAGAAGAAAGCTCCAGCGGCCGTCTTCGCGATCACGTTCCATTCGGGAAGCACTAAGAGCAGCGCCCCCATGGCAGCGGAGGCGAGCGCCGGCCTGGAAAGCTTCTTGATGAAATCGACGCGTACCACCTTGCGGAACTCCCTGTACATGAAGGAAAGCACAAGCAGCTCGGAGAATAAGGTCGTAACTGCGGCCGCGGCGATGCCGTAGCGCGGTATGAAGATCGCGTTCAGAGCGATGTTGGAAACCGCCCCGAGCGCGGCACCTGCGAGATGCCTGTTCTGAAGGTTGCATGCTATGAGGCCGTTGCTGAAGTGCTGCCTGATCCAGATCACGACCACGTTCCACATGAGTATCTGAAACGGCAGAACGCTCTCGGCGTAACCCTCTCCAAAGATCATGAACACGATAGACCCACCCAGAATCGTCCCGCCGACGGAAAGGGGTAGCGCTATCATCCCCACGTGCCTCAGGCTCTGCTCGAGGAGGGATTTGAGCCTGCCGGTCGATTCGTAGTAGAGCCTCGAGAGGTTGGGGAACAGGCTGAAGAAGTAGTACACACCGAGAAGATTTATCATGTGCGTGAACTTGTAGGCCACGTTGTAGTGGCCGGCGTCGCTCTCTCCCCGCATGAATCCGATCAGTATCATGTCGAAGTTCACGTATACCATGCTGAGCAGGTAGCTGGCGGCCATCGGAAGGCTCTGCCGGAATATCTCCCTCCAGAAAGCAAGGTCGGTGCTGAGCCGTGGGATGCCCTTACGCTTGCTGTAGAGGAGAAACAGCATGAGGGCTCCTGCGGCCACTGTCGCCGCCTGTAGGCCCGACACGAGCCCTAATTGTTCGCGCCCTCGCACCAGGAGGAATACGCCGCCGACGTAGAAGAGCTGCGGCACGATCCTGCTCATGGCTATCCATCCCATCCGCTCCCTTCCCTGAAAGACCCATCTCAGATTGAACGCGCTCTGGAATATCTTGGTCCCGAGAATGAGTATGACGGCCTTGACCGGCGGCGGTTTCGGTATCAGGGCGGTGAAGAGCACGAGCAGGGCGTAGGCGGAAACGGCCAGGATGAGCTTGATCGTGAATATGTTATCCACGTAGCGGTTGATCTGTGCGGGCCTCCTGGCGATCTCGCGGACACCGTAGTGCGCGAATCCCATATTGGTTAAAAGAAGGAAGTAGCCGACCGTGGCCTGAGAGAATCCCAGGATCCCGAAGCCGCCTGCGTCCAGCGTCCTGGCGAGGTATGCGGTCGTTGCGAAGGATGTTGCGAAGCAGAGGAGATTGGCTCCGGTGAGTGAAGCGAAATTCCTGATGATACGACGGCCGGTCGAGAGGTCGCCATCTCTCCGTGCTCCTGTTTCACCGGCTCCGTCCCCGGCGAACGGTTGCGTACCGATGCCGGTTGGGGCGTTCTCCATGCAAACGGAGCTTCCGGCGGCCTCGCCCTGCCTGCTGATATTCTCACCGGGATCCATTCTCGGCCTCCGCGGATCTGAATCCTGCCGGTCGAAACGCCAGGCCTGGATCCTGACCGGCCTGGGATATAGAATAACGGTCGAACGCAGCGCACCGGCGCCGATCCGGTCCTCGAGGATTCCGGATGGCGGAAGGTGAATTACGCTCCCCGCTCTTCGCCTGTACGCAAGAAGGCTGCCCGTAGCGCCGTAGAGGCGCACGATTAATCCGCCTTGTAACCAATTGTTTTATATTGTCTTATGCAGGCACATCGAGTGGGCTGGCGGGTACGGCCTCAACCGCCGGATCGGGATGGGAATATTATTCCGGCCCGGTGAGAAAGTATGTTGGAGAGAAGCTCTTGGATTGGCAAGGTGCAGGGGGGTCGGATGTCGTCCGATTCTCGGGGCGCCGCGCCCGAATCACCGGGACGCCGCATAATGATCTCAGGGGTGTCTCAGCCCGTTTTCCCCCGTGCCGTATCCCTCTATCAGCCTGTTGGAGATCGTGAAGTTACCGATCAGGCTGTTCAGGGACTCACCGGAACGCTCGAACGGGAACTCGATCAGCCTTCCCGGCCCCGAGGGCTCCACATGCAGATCCTCGAGGAAATCGCCGTTGCACTGAACCGATTGGGGGAGTGTGGCTATGAATACGTAATCGAGCAGTGATGCAGCTTCGTCCGCCTGCAGTGCACATAGAACCGTATGACCAAGGCCCTCGGATCTCTCGATGCCGAAGGAGGGCTGGGCACCGGTCAAAAGACGCCCGATCTTCAGGTAGGCGTAGGTGTTCGGGGAGGCGAAGGCCGGCACGTATATGAAGAATTGCCCGGATCCGCCAATACGGTTGATCATGCCCCTGATCTCCCCCGACGCCGGCACCTTCCTTGTGCTTGCGGCATCCCGTATGAACCTCTCCCTTGCAGCCGCGGGATCGAGAGCCGTGTCCTTCAGCAGCATGCTCTCGAATTCCGATCCCTCCATCTCGGGAGTGGTGCCGGCGATGATGCTCGCGTCGCTTCGGAGCCGCCCTATGATCGCTTCCATATGCTCGAGCAGCGCCCTGCTGTCTATACCGAAGACCCAGAACGGGAGCAGGACCGGCTCTCCCTCGAATCGGGGCGGTGGAGATGCGCGCAGCACGGTGAGCGTTCTCATCCCGCCTGGAGACAGAATCCAGTACCTGAAGCATGTATTGCACTGAAAGGTTACGAATTGCCCCATGATAGGGAGCTCGCTGCCGCAGTGTCCGCATTTCAACGCTTTGACGGTGAAAGCCTCTTCCATTCTATCTTTCACCCCCGAACCATTTATCCAGCCTCCCCGCCATCCATACGTGGGGGGCGAGCAGGGAGCCGGATTGAACCATATCGTGGATGTACACCGCAGCCGTTGCTATGAAGGCCAGCGGGAGATACGTCCCGGCCAGGAAGGCGAATGCCGCCGGCACGAGGAAGAAGTTCCTGGCGTCGATAGCGCCCTGCTCCGGTGTGTCGCCGCGGACAACCTGTCCGTCGCACCCGTCGATCGTGATCGTGTAGATGATCCCTCCATAACGGTAGCGCAGGAAGTAAACGGGGAAGTAGTACAGGGAGAAGTTGTTGTCGAATAGGTGAAACCTGCTGGCACGGACCGTTGCGCCCGTCGGGGCCGTGAGCCTTGTGAGGTAGGAGAAGGCGTCGGCCCTGGCCTGCTTTTCGCCTTTCATCGGAAGGGCGACGATCTTGCCGTCCTTGAGCTCATGATCGAACAGATCCCAGTCGAGCAGCCTCGTTCTGAGAGAGATTCCCTGAAGACCCAGATAGCGCAGCGTGCACGCGGGAGTGCTCCAGTCCACATGTTTGAAAACGAGCTTCGAGTATGGATGCCTCTCCTCCCTGAGCGTCTCGTATATCGTGTGCTGATTGGGTCCCTGTGAGGGCACCTCGACCTTTTCCTGCGTTATCTTGTCACCGCAAATCCATCCGATCAGCCTTCCCCTCATTCTCCAGAAGGGTACATGGATGAGCTTGAGATCGATTATCGATGCGTGGCGGGCCTTCACCTTCTTGCCCGTCTTCTCCGACAGGTAATGCAGGGCCACCAGCTTCGCCCGGCCGGGTGTGATCTTGGGCCGCATCGTGAACCTTCTCACGCCGCTGGGCCTCGTTATGTATAGAGATGAATCGCAGTACTCGCAGTGGATGCTTCTTTCCCCTTCGTGAACCCTGAGCGAGCCGCCGCATAGGGGGCAGGTGATCCCGAAGCTCTCGGCGTAGTCTCCCGACCGTTTGGGCTTTACGCCCCGCGCCCCCGCACGCCGTTTTTTTGTTGTGGCAACTGCAGGATCTCCGTTCATGTCCGGCTGGCCGCCTTTCTGCGTATCACGTACGCGGCGAATCCTGCTGTCGAGGCCGCTGCTATGTAGAAGAGTCGCTCGAGCCACCCCGGAGCCAGTTTCCCGAGGAAGAGGAATGCGGTGAATAGCGCGGCGGCTGCAAGTGTGTTCCCGATATTGAACGAGAACGGCCGCTCGGGCGGGATATCATCCGCCGACACCATCCAGCTTTCACCGATGACCAGGGCCTCCCATTCGCCACCGCCCGCAGTATATGCTATGCGGTATACCGGGAGATGGAGAACCCTGGACGTGTCCTCGCCGATTTCCCCCAAAGGGTGGACCTTCTCCTCCTTGGCGAGTTGTGCATTGAAGAACCGGTACCCGCCCGACGGCGGGAACGGGAGCACCCTCGCAAAGGGGGGAGACCCGCCTGCGGGGATTGTATTCAATTGTCCCTTCTCGTCTTCTATCATCATGAACGGTACGAAGGAGAATTCCGTCTTCATATCCCTGGGGTGCGGCCGGCTCTTTCGGAGGAGATACGAGGACAGGGCCTCCTCGGCGTACCGGTCGTTGCGCTCGTGGGGGAGGATGAGGTGCTCTGGGCCGGCGCCCTCGTCGATGGCGAGAGAGGAGCCGCAGAAAGCGCAGGACAGCATCTTCTGTCCCGGCTGCACATCATTCTTTCCTCCGCAGAGACTGCAACTAATCAGCATCTTGTTCCTTCTCTATCCTTTCACCGCAGTTCACGCAGAACTTCGTCCCGGGCGGCAGCTTGGTGCCGCAGTGCGGACAGGTGCGGGCCGTGCTCAGCTCGTGACCGCAGTTAGAGCAGAATTTCGCCTCCGCCGGGAGCTCGGTGAGGCATTCCGGGCACTTGTTCATGGCCACGAGCTGCGTGCCGCAGTTCTGGCAGAACCTCGATTCTCCCGAGACCTCGTTGTGGCACTTCGGGCATTGCAGCGTCTCCACGACGGTGCTCGTTCCGGTTCCCTGCTGCCCCGGCACGGCCTTAGCCAGCATCCCGGGGATCATCATTCCCAGACCGGCGCCCACTCCCACACCCATTCCCCCGGCCGCCGCGGCACCGGCGCCCCCGGCTCCTTCACTCGAAGCTGCGTCACCCATCGCCTTGGCGGCCTTGAACTTGAAGAAGCTGTCCAGGTTGCCGACCGCCTGCAATCCGCTTCGCTCGTCGATCATCCGCTGGACCTCCTGTGGAGGTGTGATCGAGTTGATGAAGAAGTCGGCCAGCTCCATCCCGTACTTCGAGAAATCGTTCACCAACCGGTCCTTTATCTCGACGGCCAGCTCGTCGTAGTTCTGGGGGAGATCGAAGATCGTATCCAGGCGTTCGCCGAAAAGATCGTTTATGCGAGAGACGATCACGTCCCTCAGGTAGTCTCCGATCATGCCGCTGGTGTAGACTCCCTGGGTTCCCACAACGGCGTTGATGAAAAGCACGGGCTCGGTGATCTTGAATGTGTATCTGCCGAAGGCCCTGAGCCTTACAAGTCCCAGCTTGCTGTCCTTGAAAGCGACGGGATCCTTTGTTCCCCATTTCTGATCGAGGAACATCCTCATGTTTACGAAATAGACCTCCGCCCTGAAGGGGCTCTTGAATCCCCAGGGAAGGGCCAGCACCTTTGTAAGGATGGGCAGGTTCTTCGTCGTGAGGGTATGCCTTCCGGCCCCGAATATATCTAGCCCCTTGCCGTCCTTGAAGAATACGGCGCTCTGGTTGTCGCGCACGATCAACTGGGCGCCCATCTTTATCTCCGCCGAACCCTCAGGCGGCAGCCTGTGCACGATCTCCTCTCCCGTGTGATCGAACCATTCCAATAATTCCATGAACTGGGACATATCCGCCTCCATTCTTGAATCGGGCTCTATCAGATGACCGTTCAAACTGTAATTTCGGGTAGAATGCTCAAATCGATGGAAAGCAAGTGTGATGCCAAGTTTATTGAGTAATCGAGGTTGCCGGTATCGAACGGATGTCGCGCCGTCCATGTCACCGCATGGGTATCGGATTTCGCCCAAGGGCGCCGGCAGTCATCGGGAGGTATCTGCAAGAGCCTTTTACATCAAGGAATTATATTATTATCGGGATAGGAGATCTCGTGCTCTTTCCCCTCTATGATCTTTCTCAGGGCCGCTACGACCATCCATATCTCGTGAAAGGTATTGTAAAGAGCCACCGGAGCTATCCTGACTATGTCAGGAGGGCGGAAGTCTGGAACGATACCCCTTCGCTTGAGCGCCTCGCATATTCCCTGCGCCCTCCCGGCATGGCGGAGTGCAACATGCCCTCCCCTGCGCGCGGCGTCCTCAGGCGAGCCGATCGTGAAATTGTATGGGGGTCCTTCGAGCATCGCCTCCACCAGGGCGATCAGATATGAGGTCATGGCTACCGACTTCTCTCTTATCCTGCCGATCCCCGCCTCCAGGATCAAATCCAAAGCTCCTTCGACTGCGGCGGAGCCTAGGATTCCGGTCGATGATATCTGCCATCCACCCGCGCACTTCGCATGTTCGAATTCGAGACTCATGTCGAACTGCCTCTCCTTCATGCAGCCGAACCAACCTGCCAGGGCCGGTTCCCTCTGGAAGTGCCTGCGGTTGAGATAGAGGAACGCCGGGCTTCCCGGGCCGCCGTTGAGGTACTTGTAGCTGCACCATACAGCGAAGTCCACGTCCCATTCCTTGAATTCGTGAGGCACTGCGCCCACGGAATGACAGCAGTCGAATCCGATAACAATGTCCCTGGCATGGGCCTCTTCTGTAAGCCCGGGGATATCCAGCAGCTGCCCGCTTCTGTACAGTACCGAGGGAAGCAGGGCCAGCGATATCTCGCCGCTCATCATCGACACGATGCTTTCCTCATCGATAAAGCCGTTCTCATCGGCCGGCACGAGCACGAGATGCTCGCCGGGATCGTATCCCTTGAGTGAAAGCTGGCTCTTGAGCGCGTATATATCGGTAGGGAAATCCATTGCGGAGGCCATTATCTTGGTTCTCCCGTTCCCCGGTTTGTAGAGGGTCGATACGAGAGCGTGTATATTGACCGTCGTTGTTCCTGTGGCGACGACCTCTTCCGGCCTGGCTCCGACGATCCGCGACATCTTCGCTCCGAGCTCTTCAGCGAAGAAAAACCACGGCGGCTTGCCGTTCAGCCATCCGCCGATCCCCATCGTCCTCCACTCGTCTAGGACCCTGTTCACCGATTTCACCGAATCGTCGGGCATCAGACCGAGCGAGTTGCCGTCCATGTATATTGTGTCCGCCGGCATATCGAACCGGTCACGGAATCCGGAAAGGGGATCACGGCGGTCGAGATCCAGCGCGAACTCCTCACCGGTGTTTAGGGTATCGTTCATCTTCTGTCCGATCCTCTCCGGTCGTATCTCATTCCGCCGTTCATGCAATGCTTCATTCCCTGACTGCCGGCCGCTGTCCCGCCGTAAGTTTCGGTTTGCCTCCGTCGGTTCGGCCCGTGATGTTGATGTGCTCCGCTTGTATTGTGCATGCAGTTGTAGTAATATTCAATCCAAGTTTTTATGCAACAGACGTCGGCAGGGGGAATTACCGGGTTTGATCGCCATTCGCGGAAAGAGGTTGAAGGTCTGCATGCTCATCCCGAAGCTGCACGTGGGCGGTGCCGAGATGCAGGTTCTGAGCCTTCTCAAAAACCTCGACGGATCTCGTTTCAAGGTTCATCTGTGCTGTTTCACCCATGGAGACGAAGAGATGGAGGGGGAAGCGGCACGGTACGCGGCGGATGTACACCTCATGCGGTTCAGGTGGGCTCTGCTCCCGATCTTCTTTTCACGGCTCGTCGGCTATCTTAGACATGGAAGGTTCGACGTGCTGCACTGCCATCTACCGCTTGCGGACTTTCTGGGAAGAGCGGCGGGGAAGCTCGCGGGGGTGCCCGTCCTGGTTACGACCGAACACGGCAGGCATCCCTGGAAATCTCCGCTTCACCTGTTTCTCGAGAGATTCCTGAATCCCGTGACGGATGCGAGGATGTGTGTCAGCCGGGATATACTCGATATCAGGGGGACTCGTGAGAGAACCCCCGGCGGCAAGCTGCTCTATATTCCGAACGCAGTCGACACCGGACGTTTCAGAAGCGGAGAAAGGGGGAAGGCCGGCGTTATGGCTGAATTCGGATGGGAGAGCACCGATCCGCTGGTCGTATCGGTCGGGAGGTTGGTTCCCGCGAAGGATTATCCTGTTCTGGTGGAGGCGGTCGGGATCCTTCGCAAGGATCATCCGGATGCGAGATGCCTGATCGTGGGCGAGGGAAGAAGCAGGGGAGATATAGAGCATTCGATCATGGAGCGCGGCCTGGCGGCACACGTTGTGCTTGCGGGGAAGAGAAGGGATATCCCGGATATCCTGGCGGCCGGAGACGTGTTTGTTCTCTCCTCGGTCAGTGAGGGGCTGCCGGTTTCTCTGCTGGAGGCCATGGCCGCCGGTAAGGCCATAGTCGCCACCGGCGTGGGGGGCATACCGGATGCGGTGACCGACAGGGGGAACGGCCTTATCGTACCGGCCCGTGATGCGGGGGCCATCGCCGCTGGAATAGGTGAGCTTCTCTCGAACGAGGATCTCGCCGGCAGGCTGTCGGCTTCGGCCGCGGAGGAAGCCGAGGCCTCCTACGGAGTGACGGCAATATCTGAGAGGATCGGGGATGTCTATGAAAGGCTGTACGCCTTGAAGCGCGGCGCCCCAAAGTCCTCATCGAGTCCACGGAAGGATGTTGTGTAGATGGGATTACGAGGGATCCCGGTTGTCATGTACCATGGTGTCGGGCCCGCAAGCCCGGGCTGGCTGTGGAACCATCTTACTACACCGGTCGACGTATTCGAAGGGCAGATGAGCCTTCTAAAGGAGAGGGGCTGGAGCACGATATCGCTCGACGAGCTTTACGCGCATATGGCTTTCGGGCGTAAGCTGCCCGGCAAGCCGGTTGTACTGACATTCGACGACGGTTACCTCAACAACTGGGTCTACGCCTATCCCATTCTCAAGAAGTACGGGCATCGGGCCGTAATCTGGATCAGCACGGATTTCGTGGATCCGCGGGATCTCGTCCGTCCGACACTCGAGGACCACTGGGAGGGGAAGGCGGAGCTGGAGGAGCTTTCGGCACCTGGATTCGTGTCCTGGGAAGAGCTTAAGCGGATGACGGGCAGCGGCCTGATCGAGGCCCAGAGTCATGCCAAGACGCACACATGGTATTTCAGCGGCCCCCGGGTGATAGATTTCCACAGGCCGGAGGAGGCGGGGGGATACTCGGCCCCTCCCTGGCTCGGATGGAACATGTATCCGGACAGGAAATTCGAGTACATATCAGCCGGACTTGAAAAGGATATACCCCTGGGGACACCGATATACGAGCATGGAAAATCATTGGTGACCCGGCGGTACTTCGAGGACAAGGGGCTCACGGCGAGACTGGTTGGGCACGTGAGTGCGAACGGCGGAGCCGGATTCTTCCTGAACAGGGACTGGCGGCAGGACCTCCTCGAAATCGTGGGTGACAGCCCCGGCGGAGGAAGATTCGAAACCGATCAGGAATACGAGGGCAGGGTGAGGGCGGAACTCGTTCAGTCGCGAGAGGAGATCGAGACGGCCCTGGGCACGGAGGTGAAATTTTTATGCTGGCCGGGCGGAGGGCGTAATCAGCGTGTGATCAGGATTGCGCTCGAGGAGGGATACCTGGCCACGACGACACATTTCAACGATCCTCAGAGGCGGAATGTCTACGGTCAGGACAAAACGGAGATCAACAGGGTCGGCTGCGGTTCACCGTGGGTATGGCACGATAAGATATTTCACAGGACCGACCCGGGATTTTTCCTTGCAATGCTATCGGATTTCGCAGGAAATAAAAAATCGATTTGGATAATGCGACTCTATAAATTAAGATACGTCTTCAGGTGTTATCTGTTTGGTAAGTGTTAAAAACCAGGGGCCGAGGCGTTATGTTGCCGCCGCTCTTTCCATTCGTCGTTAGGAATATAATCTATCCCATCTACAGAGGCTTCAGGGGGGACAGGATTCTCACTATACTCGAGGATCTGGAGCGGAACCAATGGTTACCGGCGGAGGAGCTGGAAGAGCTCCAGTGGGTACGGCTGAAGGAGTTCCTGAAACAGATCACGGTCCATGTCCCGTATTACCGGGACATCTTCGAGGAAAGCGGATTGGGAGCCGACGATATACAGAATCCATCGGATTTTCAGAAGTTGCCCTTCCTTACAAAGGACAGGATAAGGTCGGAGGGACGCCGGTTGATGACAAAGGATCCGTTGAGGCGGGGTCATCCCTCCAGTACGGGTGGATCTACGGGGGAGCCGCTGAATTTCTACTGTGATCAATCCGCTGGTCCCGTCCGCAGGGCCAACACGATGCGGGCCTACCGTTGGTCCGGGATCGATATAGGCGACAGGCAGGCGTTTTTCTGGGGATTCAGCTTCGATACATCGTTGAAGAAACGCGTAAAAGAGACCGTGAAGAACTACTTCAACAACATCATGTACCTGACGACCTTCGATATGTCCGATGTTACGATGAACGAGTACAACTCGAGGCTTGGCAGGTTCAAGCCCGGGCTGATCGTTGGATACCCTTCCGCTCTCACGGTTTTTTCCGAGTACTGCAGAAGAGGGAATGGGGCCGCCGCCAAGCCCAGGGCCGTTGTCACGAGCGGCGAAAGGCTGTTCGCCCACCAGCGAAGGATAATCGAAGATGCTTTCTCCTGCCCCGTTTTCGACAGATACGGCAGCAGGGAGTTCGCGAACATATCGAATGAGTGCGAGGAGCACCGCGGGCTGCATGTATTCAACGATCTGTTCTACGTCGAGATAATACACGAGAGCGGGAGACCTGCCCAGAGCGGCGAGGTGGGAGAGATCGTGGTGACCGACTTCTCCAATATGTACATGCCGTTCCTGCGGTACAGGACCGGTGACCTGGCCATACCTACGGCGAGAAAGTGCCCGTGCGGCAGGGGCTTTCCGCTGATCGACAGGATAGAGGGCCGAACGTTCGACGCGATAGTGACACCGGAGGGAAAGTCGATCGGAGGATTTTTCTGGACGTGGCTGTCTAGGGCCGTGCCCGGGATATACAGGTTCCAGATAGAGCAGAGGGACCGGGGAGGGGTGATTTTCAGGATAGTGCCGGGACCGGAATGGAAGGATGAGTTCAAGGTGGAGCTGGAAGGAAAGATCAAGGATAACTGCGGAGAGGCCTTCAGGGTGAAATTCGATATAGTAGGCGAGATCCCCCTGTCCCCCTCGGGCAAGTCCAAGTTCATTCTGTCCAACATAGAGGAAAGGCTCGTCATCAAGTCAAAAATCCACAAGGCTCACATAACGGACGAATCGCCCGGGAAGATAGACAGCCTGATAATAGACGAGGAGCTGCTGGAGCTCGGTGACATCGCCCCGATGGAGAAGATCCTGATAGTGGATAACACAAACGGTGCCAGGCTGGAGACATTCGCCATGAGGGGTGAGAGGGGAGGGGGAAGAATCACCGCGGGAGGCGCCGTTTCGAAACATATTCGCGCTGGTGACGAAGTAAGCATCATGGCGTTTACATGGTCCGACGACGTGCGGGACACGTTCAGCAACATCCTGGTGGATGAGAAGAATAAATTCGAACGCTATCTGGAGGATATAGCCGGTGAGAAAATATAAGCACCTGGCGGCCAATATGCTTCCCCCTGAGTCCGTTTTTTACTATATTCAGGGCGATAGGCATCCGGCGGTTCTTGCGCAAATGATGAAATGGTGGAAGCGGAACCCGGGACGCGTATCTACGGGTGAGGCAGGATGAAGCGCTTATTACTGAAATCTATGATACTGAGAGCCAGGGTAACGCAGGCCGACATCCAATATGTGGGAAGTATCACGATAGACGAGGACCTGATAGACAAGGCGAACCTCAGCGTTCATGAGAACGTCATCATAGTCGATCACACTAACGGGCACAGACTCCAGACATACGTGATCCGGGGCGAGCGAGGCAGCGGCGTGATTGGAATGAACGGTGCCGCGGCCCATCTCGTGGATGAAGGAGACACTATCGATATAATGGCTTTCACGTGGACGAAAGGCGAACCAGACCCCCTCTTCATCGAGCTCGATGGCGACAACCGGTTCATCCGATATACCGAAGATTCCAGGCTGTGACCCGGGCTTTAATGGGTGATTCCGGTCCGGGAGACGTAATGTTTCGACATAACATCCGGCTGTTCCATATGGGGGGGATTCCCATTGAGCTCAATGTCAGCTGGGTGTTTATCCTCTCACTGGTAACATGGACCTTCGCGAGCGGGTACTATCCAGAAAATTTTCCGGGTCTTTTTTCAACGGTTCAGCTCTGGATACTAGGACTTGTAACGGCTCTTCTGCTCTTCGTATCTATTATTCTGCATGAGTTCAGCCACTCGATCGTGGCATCTAGAAACGGTCTTCCGATCAAGAGGATAACGCTGTTCATGTTCGGCGGCATAGCACAGATGAGCCGTGATGTCGACGATCCCGTGCTGGAGTTCAAGATGGCGGCCGCCGGACCCCTCATGTCACTGGCGCTGGCTGTTGTTTTCTATATCATCTCATTGGCTTCGAGGAACGTTCAGTACGCATACGCGATCACTCGTTCCCTGGCCGAGATCAATGTCGGACTTCTTATATTCAATATGGTGCCCGGATTTCCGCTGGACGGCGGAAGGATACTCAGGGCGTTGATATGGCGCAAAACAGGCGACATAGTGCTGGCAACCAGGATCTCCAGCAGAATCGGCAGCGGATTCGCGATATTTCTAATGCTCCTGGGAATGCTGGCATTCGTGTGGCTGCAGAGCTTCATAAGCGGGCTGTGGCTGATATTCATAGGCTTCTTTCTCAAACGGGCCACGAGGCTGGGATACATCATGGCGGCCTACAGAAGCGCTCTCGAGGGGAAATCGGTCGCTGATGTGATGAGGCGTGACATCGTTACGGCCGGCGTGTCGTTGGATCTCGAAACGGTTGTGAAAGAGTACTTCCTGAGGCACCGCTTGAGCTCTTTCCCCGTCGCCGATGACCGGATCCTCGTGGGGATGGTCTCACTCGAGGATATCAGACGTGTAGACAGGAACATGTGGGTCTCGACCACCGTCGGGCAGGTGATGCGGACGGAGCCGGCTGTAAATCCCCTCCGGTTGTCAGATCCGGCCGAACGGGCCCTCGTGGAGATTATGAGAAGAAAGAGCGAATTCTTCCCGGTCGTGGATCACGAATGGAATATAGTGGGCATGGTGACGAGAACCGGTCTCTTCGACGCCATAAAGGTCATGAGCAGCCTCGGAAAGTGACATCCCGCCCTCGCCCGCCATCGGACGCTCACGGGGAAGTCCATAACCATCGAAAATAATCAAGATCACATCGTTTGAGGCCGATAACCCTTTTGATCGGTTATATATCCTGTGGGATTGAACTCATGACGGCGAAAGGCCGGAGTACATATCGATGTTTGAGAAGCCCTCGAAACTCTGCGCAGCGAGTAAAGCCGGTCCGATCCCCTTTGAATCCGTAATGATGGATGCATCCGCCGCCTTCATACTGACGGATTCACAGGGTCTTGTTCTGACCGTGAATTCCGCATTTTCCAGGATGACCGGCTACAGCCGGGAAGAGGTCATGGGATTGGGGCCGCCATATCCATTCTGGCCTGATGCCGGGGAGGTGCTGGAGAGGATGGAGCCGGTCTATGAGGGCTCCATGCTCAGCTGCTCGGCCGAAACGGCCTTCTTGAATAAGGACGGTTCGGTCGTAGACGTGCTCTTTGCCGCTGGACGGGAGATTGTCACCGGCGACGGCGTTAACGCGCGTCCAGGGATCGCCGTCGATATCTCGGAGACCATGGGTAGAGAAGCTTCGTTAAGGGCTACAGCGGATCGCTGCCGGGCCGCTTTCGAATGTATGGGCGATGCTGCATTCACGAAGGATGCGGAGGGACGCTACACGATGGTGAACGGCTGCTGCTGCGAGGTGTTCGGAATGCCCGAGGAGGCGATGCTGGGCAGGAAGGACCTTGAAATTTTCCCCGAAGAGTTCGCACTGCGCACCGCCGAATTGGAAAGGGAGGTTTTGAAGGGGAAAACCGTACGCACCATCGACACCGTTGATCTAACGCCCGTCGAGAGGACTTATCTTGTGACCAGGGCGCCTATGATCGACCGGCGTGGTGGCATAATCGGGCTGTGCTGTACAATGCATGATACCTCCGAACGGGGATGCCTGGAGAGGGAGATCATGAGCAGCCAGAGGGCGGATACTATACTAAAAACGGCGGCCGATATCGCTCATAACTTCAACAACATCATCTACGCCGTGACCGGGTATGCGACCCTGGCGCTGTCGAACCTAGACGATAGGAGATCGGTCGAAACCGATATAGAGGACATACTCAAGGCCACCGAGATGGGTGGTGATTATACCAAAAAGCTTCTTTCCCTGGGGAACAGGATCCCGCCGAGGCTCGAATGGATCTCGATGGTGGATCTGCTCCGGAGCGTGAAAAGATCATTCGGAATGGCTTTCCCGGATGGCATTAGGGTCGAGGTCTCGTATCGAGGTTGCTCATGCCTCGTGCCGGCCGACGGTGGGAGGCTGCGGAAGGCGGTCATGAATATATGCCTCAACGCGGTCGAGGCGATGCCCCGTGGAGGAACGGTTTCGATCGATTCTTTTGCAACCGGGCTGCCGGAGACGATGAGTGGATCGCTAGCCGTTGACAAAAACCGTAAATACTTCGGCTTGGTTATAAGGGATACGGGCGCCGGGATGAGTGAGGAGGCGGCGGAGAGGGCGGCCGAGCCGTTTTACACCTCGGAACGGAACGGCGGGCACGCGGGGCTAGGTCTCACGAACGCTCGAATGATCGTCGAGGACCACGATGGGATTATTAAATTCAGGAACGGGGCCGATTCGGGAACGGAAGTCGAGATCCTCCTCCCCTGTAGAATGGAGAACGATAGATGCGCCGGTCACTTCGGTGCCGGCGGCGGGGAAAAGCGGGTGATCCTGTCTATGATCCGGGACGACGGGGATAAGCGATCGGCTGCGGAGGAACTATCCCGGATCGGATGCGAATTCGTTTCGGCCGGACCGTCATGCGATATTTTGGGTCTTCTTAGATTTAGAGCCGTCGACCTTGTCGTTATCGATCATAGTCCCGATGATGTCGATGCATCGGCTATGGTCAGGGCTATAAGGAGAATCAGCGACTGTCCGATCGCCGTTATTGCGCCGATGGGCGAGGAGGCTGAAAGCACACTGAGCGAGCTGGCCGAATCGGGTGCATCCGTTTTCATCGACGGCTCGATGGGGCCGGGGGGCAAGGCGGCATCGATAGGCGAGATAGCCTCCCGTCTCTAAACAGCCGGCTGGAGTACGAGTAAATCCAACCGTCTATTCTCCGGATTCCGGTGCCGGTGGCCGGTCCTCCTCGAACACGGTATCGTCTATCTCGTCATCGTAACTGATCTCGTTCCAGATATACTCGTTTCTCTTCTGTCCGTTTTCGTAGATCGTCAGATGGAAGGGAACTCTCATCCCGTCCGCTTTTCTGAAATCTTCCAGTATCGATACCCTGGCGCCTCCGTTTTCAGTTATGCGCACGGGGAGTTTCGAATCCATGTTGACATCGAACAGGATCGTATCCCCATCATGTACGCAGCCGACCCTTTCAAGCCCGGAGCCGGCCATGAGGGAGTCGTCCGGCACCTCGGATATGAGGAAGAAGGTGTCGCATTCTTCCAGGTAATACGCAAGGCCGTTCGCCCTGTCCACGAACTCCTTCATCATCGATGTGATGTTCGGGGACTGGCGGACACCGAGGTTCACGACAGCCCAACCGTCTCCCGCGTTGTAGTAATAGGTCATGAAAAAGGGGTGGTCGAAGGCACTGAAGTCCCTGTCTATTTTCGCCTTATCGGGTTTTTTAACAAAGCGCGTGCAGTCCGCCTGCAGGTCGCCCCACCCCGGCCAATTGACCTTCAGCAGGCCCTTCTCGGTCCTGGTCGTCCAGCTGGATGCCTTTTTCATCCCGCCCATTTTCTTGACGGCGTCGACAAGCGGTTTCTTCGCCGGGTCGATCTCCTCCCTTGCGCAACCGGCGGCCAGAAACGCGGCGGCGAGCATCAGGCAGAGTGCCGTGCGTCCCAATACACTGCGATTAAGTAAGCGTACCTTATTTGTGTTCACTGGGTACCCTCCCCATATTTTTAAACCGTGAGTTCTGAATGAGCAGCTACCAGTTTCGATCTTATTGCCAGACCGTATGGACATGATGATTCGCAGGCCCCGGAACACGTCGCGCATGCACCTGCGTTACGCGATTCTTCCAGTTTCCCGTAGAGGCCCATGGCGTATTTCTCGCGGCCGTAGTTATTGAAGTAGAGCCTGTACCTGAGTATATCATGAATGGGTACGTCATATGGGCAAGCATGAAGACATCCGCTGCATCCGGGACGGCAATAATCGTGGTCGAGAAGCATGCCGTATCCTTCGAGGGCCTTTTTCTCCTCGCCTGAGAGACCGGGGGCTCCCGAGGCGGCGACGAATTCGTCTACGTCCTCGAACGTTCTCATCGTTATCGCGATAGTGTCGATATCCGGTTGCGCCAGCATCCACTTGGTGACGGCCTGCCTGATCGTCCTTCCTTCCTTCATGTACTTGGAATAATCTATCTTACGTGCCGCTGAGAGCGATTTCATGGCCACAACTGCAACGCCCATCTTCTTGGCCCTGGCCAGAACCGGCTCGAGACCTCTGGTCATGAAGTTCATGCCCGGCATGATCATATCTATATCCGTGTTATCCAGAAGCCACGTGAAGTCATCAATCATCTTGGGGCCGTGCGAGCTCGCGCCCCACGCCTTTATCTTTCCTTCCCTCTTCGCCCTTTCAAATGCCTTGTAGATATTCGGATTCTCTATCCTTGTCCGGTCGCCCTGCTCCGGATCGCCGACCGAATGGATGAGGCAGCAGTCGATATAGTCGGTGTTGAGGCGGGTCAGACTCTCCTCTATCGCGAGCGTGATCTCCTCGGTGGAGACGCTCGGTGTTACAAGCTCGGGGACCAGCTTTGTGGTCACGAAGATCTTGTCGCGCTTCTCCGGAAAGATCCTGCCTATCACAACCTCCATGTCGTAGTACTGGCGGGCCGTGTCCACGTAATTTATCCCGCGCTCTATCGCGTACTCGAGAATTGCCGGATCCTGCATGGTCGCGTTCCCGAAACCAATATCCGACACACTCCAGCCGGTGCCTCCGAGATCACGGTATGACTTAATCGCCGGCTTTTCGGTTGACACTCCCGAATCCTTTTTCGGTTCGTCGTTCGCGGGACGGCTCTCGATCAGGTCCGCCGATCCCGCGAGACCTAGACCCGCCCCTATGAATGTGGCGGCTCCCCGGCCGAGGAACGATCTTCTCGAGATCTTATTTTCGACCTTTTTCATGATTCACCTCTTCCGTTGATTTACTTTTCTTCCTTATTCTCCAGCTCGAGACCGTATGCTTCGGTTATATCCAGAGGCGGCATCGGCCCGTCGAACGGTCGGGCGTCCTTGACGTACCAGTCGTACCATTGAAGCTGCCTGTGCAGGACGTCGATCCTTCCCGGCTGCTTTCGGTTGCCGTGACCCTCGCCGGGATACTGCACCATTCTCGTCGCCGGGTGGTCGTTCATCATAAGCCGTGTGTAAAATTCCAGGCTCTGCGAGGGATGCACACGGCTGTCTGACTTGCCCCCCAGTATGAGAACGGCCGTTCTGCTCTGGTGCGCCCAGTATATCGGGCTTCTCTCGAGGCTACGCTCCCATGTTTTCTCCAGCTTCTCCCCTGAGTGGACGTACAGTTCCTCGTAAGGGATATCCGTCGTTCCCCTCTTGCTGATAAGGTCGCTTATACCGACGAACATGCACACGGCCTTCACGTACTTCGTGTAGTACGTTGCGAACCAGGCGGCCGCGAATCCTCCGTACGAACCACCGCCGAGTCCCACCCGCTCAGGGTCTGCTACGCCGATCGATACGAGATGCTCTATGCCGTCCGCTATGTCGTCGAACTCCTTTCCCGCCGCGTCCATATAACCCTCGAGGGCGAACTCGACACCGTATCCGGTACTGGCCCTGTAGTTGGGGAAGAAGACAACGTAGCCCTTCCCGGCTAGAACCTGGGCGGGATTGAAGTACCGGGTCAGCCAACCGTTTGAGTAGTGCGATTCGGGACCTCCGTGTACCCCTACTATGAGCGGGTATCGTTCTTCCCCAGCGTATCCGACCGGGTACACGAGGAGCCCTTCGATCTCGAGACCGTCCCGGGCCCGGTAACGAATAACCTCCTGCCGTCCCAGTTCCAGGTCGGATATCCACGGATTGAGATCGGTCAGTTTCTCTAGATTCTTCTTGCCCTGTCTCCAGTAGAAGATATCGGCCGGGATATTCGGGCTGCTGCCGACTAGGACGAAATGCTCGAAGTCCTTTGTGAAGCTGAAGGCATTGAAGACGATCCCGGTCTTGCTCGAGTCGAGGATGACCTTCCTGCTTCCACCGCCGGCGCTGACGGTGCTGAGTGTCGGCCACACACCCTCTCCGGCCCTGTAGAGGACGGTTTTGTTGTCCTTCCACCCGGCCCAGCTCACGTGCCCGCGAAATCCCGGCTCCGTCAGGTTGGTCGGGGTTCCTCCGTCCAGATCGATCACATAGACCTGGCTTACCGCGTGGTCTTTCCTTTCACTAGCCGCCGTGTATACCATCCTGGAGCCGTCCGGGCTGAAATTGTAGTTACCGAGCTTGCCCGGATTGTCCGTAAGACGGGTTCGCTCTTTCGTCGCCAGGTCGACGATATAGATCTTTCTGAACATGTATCTGTGATCTATGAGGTTCAGAGGCGAGGCGCCTATCGCCACCTTTTCACCCGAGGGATCGAACTCGAAATCCCATACGGTGATCCCCTCGGTGAGTTGCCTCGCGTCGTCCTCGCCGCCTTCCCTGCTTATACCCGTTATATAGAGGTTTCTGTGTTTCAGGTTTTCTTTGAAAAATACGAAGCCGTAACCTTTTTCGTCGAGTTCCTTCTCGATATCGGATTTGGGTGTCGCCGCCACGAAGGCGATCTTCTTCCCACCGGGGTGCCACCTGAATGTCGAGACGTTCGTCTTAGATTTTGTGACCTGGATGGATTCTCCGCCGTCGATCGGAATCATCCAGACCTGAGTTTTCGCCTTCTCGCCCCTTTTGGCCGTAAATGCGATCTTCGAACCATCGGGGCTGAACCGGGGGTGGTTGATATTCACCTTACCGGTTATGAACGGCCGGATCTCACCGGTCCGCACGGAGACCAGGTAGAGCTCGTTATAGGCTCCGCCGGGATCCTCGTCCACCTGTCTCTGGGTATAAACCGAGTAAGCTACCCATCGGCCGTCAGGGCTGATATCTGCCCAGTAGCTCGCCTTTATCCTCTGGACGTCTTCCGGTGCGATAACTTCCCCTGCACCGGCACCGCAGAATATTAAAAGCATCATTGAGATGAGGGTAAGCGCCTTTGCATATAGTGCAGCTCTCTCGAATATCGTTTCTTTCATATCCGCATGCTCCTTTCCCCGCTCTATTTGGTGTAATCGCCTGTTCTCCCCGAGATTATATCCAAATTAGGTTCCATGTAAATATAATTAGGATGGTTATATCCTCATTCCGGCAGAACCTGGATGGACATGCCGATCGTGTGGGAGATCGAACCGAAGCGAAGGATATCGATGGATACGCCACTCAGTCCGTTCTTGTGGGAGATCGAACCGAAGCGAAGGATATCGATGGATCCTTCGCTCGGCCGGTGCAGGCCGTTGCTCTAGCGTTATCAGATGGATAGCCGTGAAATTTCTTGGAGGGATTGCCCCGGCCGGGCATGGCAGGGATGCGTCAGGTTATTTGATTGTTTGCCTGGGAAGCTCCGCGGGGGTTTTGACCAGGCATTTCTGTATGTATTTCTTGAGCTCATCCGTGTTCAAGGGTTTTGCCAGGAAGTAAGTAACTCCCATCTCCAGTACGTTGTAGATTTCCTTGTACCCGATAACCGCCGATATCATGATTATCGGCAGACTCTTGTATTCCGATGTGCCCCTGAGAGTTTTAACCAGCTTTCTTCCATCCATCCCCGGCATCATAATGTCTGTGATCAGAAGGGAGAATCCAGTATTGCTCGCCAGTGTTTCGTAGGCGTGTTCACCGCTGGGACTGATGATAGGGATGTGCCCCAACTTCTCGACGGTGTTCGCCACAACCTTCTGAGTCGTGATATCGTCTTCGGCTATCAGCACCTTGTGCATTTCGATCCTCCCCTCAAGATAGGTTTCGACCGGATCGGCGATCGCTTGATCCTTATTTTCGCGCCCGTCCGATCGGGGGTAAAATGCCGCCCGGGAATGGGGCGCTTTGTATCTTGTCTGTGGTGATTACTTGGTTGCGGGGCCGGGATCCGCCGTGTGGGGAGAGGGGGAATCTCCGATAGGATACAGTGTCGCGACAGTCGCGCCCCATCCTCCTGCTGATTCGGGTGCGGAACTGATCGACTCCACCTCGTGGAGGCGTTCGAGAATGGAACGGACCGTGCGTTTTAGGGCACCCGTCCCCTTTCCATGTATTATCCTCACCTGAAGTATATCCAGTTCTCGGCATGCCCGTATGTATTCGGGCACCAGGTCCTTGACGTCGTTCGGCTGGAAGGAATGCAGGTCGAGTGTCCCGTTAACCGGAATCTCAACCGGATCCTGCTCGTCCATCATATACCTCTTCGGATCCGGACTGACCTGGATCCTATGCGCGAACGCCCCCCCGGCTTCCGGCAAATCTTCCTCCAGCCGGCATTTCCGAACCGCCCCCGCCGTGTTTAGCCGCGATCTCTTTCCCCGGGCGGCAGTTCAGGCCCCTGAGGCACGGACATGCGGCTTGACTATTACCTTGATCGACTCCCCGCCGTCGGCCACCAGACTGAATCCCCTGCCCGTCTCCTCCAGGGGTAGGCGGTGGGTTATCATATCGTCCACCTTGACCCTTCCCGTCTCGAGCAGTCCTATCGCCTCTTCTATATCGGACGGTGCTCCGGCGTAGGTGGAGACTATCTCTATCTGGTCCCTCCATATGTCGTACAGCGGGAGGGGAACGTCGATCCCGGGCTCCACCGGCGCGAAGAGCAGGACCGTGCCGCCCCTGTCCGTGGACCGGACGGCCTGTACCGCCACTCGGGGCTCGCCGGCGCAGGCGACGGTGAGGTCGAAGAGCCGCCCCCCGTTAGCCCTTCTCAGGTTCTCGTGTGTGGCATCGTCTGCCTTCATAACCGTGTCGGCCCCGAACCGTCGGGCGGCCTCGAGCCTCGAATCCTCGATGTCGGTTGCGGCTATTAGTGAGGCGCCCAGGGCCTTGAGTGTCTTTACGAAGAGCAGCCCTGATATGCCGCTGCCCAGGATGAGCGCGCTCTGGCCGGTCTCGAAACGGGCCGAGTTCAGTCCCCTGACCACGCAGGCCAGGGGTTCGATAAACGCCCCGTCGTCGAACGGCAGGCCGTCGGGGAGAGGGAAGGTGCCGAGTTCCACGTTTATCCGTGGCACCCTGACGAACTCCGCGAATCCCCCCGGATCGAAGTTCGTGGTTCGCAGGGTGTCGCAGAGCGTGTGGTGCCCTGTCGAGCAGTAACGGCATTTATTGCACGGGACGTGGTGCGATACGAATACGCGGTCCCCCGGGTCATACCGCTCTATGCCGCCTCCGATCTCCTCGACGGTTCCCGTTATCTCGTGACCCAGCACGAGGGGCGCCTTTTTCAGACGGTACCACTCCATGACATCACTGCCACAGATGCCGCTCGATTCCACGCGGACGAGCAGCTCCCCCCGACCGATCCGCGGCACGGGCACTTCCTCTATCCTTATATCTTTATTGCTGTGATATACGGCAACCCGCATCATCGATCCTCCCGCATGCCCGCAATCCTCCTCCCGGTGAGGATGCATACCTGATATGATCCGGTACAGGCGCGTTTGCGCCGATCAGGCATGCCCGGGATTCACTCATTCGCCGGAAACGGCGCTTTCGAACAGCTTCGCCGCCTCGTCGGCCGAGGCCCCTTCATGAACAACGGAACGCACCGCGCGTATGGCTGCCACCGGATGGTCCGACTGCCAGATGTTCCTTCCCATGTCGACGCCGACTGCGCCGCGCTCGATCGCTTCATGCACAAGCTCTAGCGTATCCTTGAACGTGTCGAGTTTCGGCCCTCCGGCTATCACGACCGGCACGGGACAGCTGTCGACAACCTTCTCGAAATCCTCGCAGTAGTAAGTCTTGACGAAATGCGCACCCAGCTCGGCCGCGATGCGGCAGCAGAGAGAGAGGAAACGGGAATCCCTTTTCTCCAGCTCCTTGCCGACGGCCGTAACGGCCAGAACCGGAATTCCATAGCGCTCACCCTCACTCACGAGGTCGGCGAGGTTGAGAAGCGTCTGTCTTTCGTGCTCCGTACCGACGAATATCGACATAGCGACGGCCGATGCGTTTAGACGGATCGCCTCCTCGAAACCGGTCGTGATGCCCTCGTTGGAAAGGGCGGCGCCGATTATGCTCGTGCCGCCTGAAACCCTCAGTACGACCGGCGTAGAAGCGTCGGGATCAACCGATGTTCTTAGGACGCCCCTGGTTAGCATCAGCGCGTCGGCGTAGGGCAAAAGAGGTTTGATCGTTTCCCTCGGAACTTCGAGCTTGGATGTGGGTCCGAGAAAATACCCGTGATCGACCGCAAGCATCAACGCATGGCCGGTCTCCGGTTTGATAATCCGCGAAAGCCTGTTTTCAAGTCCCCAGTTCATGTGCCGACTCCTTCCTTTTTTTATATAAGTATCCACCCGTACGGGATGAAGGCGGATTCATGATCGCTCGACCCGGCGAGTATAGAAGCGCCGTAATGCAGTGGTCAAGGGCGATTTGCGAAGCACCTTCGAGGACAGTGCACACATTATCCGTCCAGCCGGATTTCAATCGTGCCTTGTACGGCTCGACTCGATCCGGGTTAGATATGGCCCGGTGGTTGCGCTGATAAGCTTTTTCGTGCCGTTCCTCATCCGGCAACTATGTCCTTGGGTTTGGCCGGGGGAGGGGCGAGGGGAGTCGGGCATCTGCCCGCCCGGATGATCACGGTCATGTATATAAGGACTATAAAGGTGACGCAGCCGAGCAGCAGGAACGGTATGTTGATTCCGAACCTGTCGGATAGGAACCCGCCGATGAACACGAACAGGGAGTTACCCACTATCTGCATATTCGATGTGACGCTGAAGGCAGCGGTCCTGTTCCTTCGCTCGATGGAGCTGCCTACGAACGAGAGGATGGCGGGAAAGGTGACGAAGAGCGCTACTCCGTACAGGATGAAGGCGGTTACTGTCAACGGAAGATTCGTGCTGAAACACAGGACGAGCGACGTGACGACCATTGTGACATAGGAAATCAGCAGGGTCCTCGGACGGCCCAGGATTGCGGAGATCCGCCCGTAGGACATGGTCGAGAGGGCGCCTGCCCCCATCCAGCAGCCGAGTATTATTCCCGTTCTCGACATCGGCACCGACAGTTTATGATTCAGCAGGCTGGGTGCGTACCCGAGCGTTATACCCCAGGCGATCCCGCCTAGAGCGATCGGCGGGATGAAGAGCTTGAGCCCCCTGAACGTATCTCTCCAGGAAACCCTTTCCTTGTCCTCGTCATCCATACGCGGTCCTTCCGTGCCCCTGGAGATCGAGAAGGCCAGTATGAGAACCAGGAAGTTGAACATGCCCAGGATCATCAACGGGGCCTTCCAGCCGAATAGCTCGGCGACGAAGCCGGTCGACGCGAAGGCTGCGAGAACGCCCAGGTTGCCGAAGGCGCTCTGGAAACCCATCGCCCTATCCAGGTCCCTGCCCTTAAAGGTGTGAGAGATCCAGGAGATGCCCACCGGGTGGTAGATGCTCGTGCCGATTCTCACTCCGATAAAGAAGAGAAGAAGCATCATGTAGTTCTTCGATAGGGTCATCAGCGTAAGGGATATCCCCACGATCAGGGTATCGAGAGCCAAAAAACGACGCGCATGGCGACGCTTCGCGCCGTGACCTATGAAGAACTGGGCAACGATGGCGAAGACAAGGCCGGCCAGTATCATGGTTCCGATGTCCGAATATCGCTTTATGAGAAGACCTTCCGAGTACAGCAGGGGGAAGACCGTAGGCAGGGCGACCACGGAGGCATCGTTGCAGGCATGGTGCATCGCTACCGAGCTCATTATTCTTCTCTGTAGGCTGTTCATGGCGACCGCCGTTTCCAGGTCGATGGCATCAAGCTCGATGACCGAGAGGAAAATTGATCGGTTCAATATATGCCTTTTGTGAGGGCATGTTAAGTCTTTTCAGCTTCTCGCTCGATTCTTCTGCCCTAAGGCCTGGACCGGCGTGCCGTGAATGCTGTATCCTGGGTAACCGTCGGTAGGCTACGGGATCGTATCGCGGGGATTTACGGGTTCCGCCTGCCGGAACCAGGGACACTCGCCGCCCGGGGCGTCCCCGCGGTGTAGGTGAAAAGGAGGCGGGAAATGATATCGCATAGAATAATATCCTGCTTGTCGCGCATTGCGATAATAACGGCCCTTTTACTGTCTGTATTCGTCGGCGGAAAAGCTCATGAAGTGGATGGGAAGGTCAGGATTCCAGTGGATTCCGTTGGCTATGCGCTTTATCCGGAACAGATGACCCGGCTGTTGGCCATGACCGACTCGATCGAGTCCGGACGCTATGGCTCCAACGCATCGGCGTTCCCCAAGATGAGAAGCGGGAAGATGCTGGGTGCTGTATGTCCGCACGATGACTATCTGTACGCGGCCCCGGCATACGTCCATGTGATGAGGGAGGTGAGGGCGCGCATCCTGATATTGATCGGCGTAAGCCATGCAGCGAGGAGGAGGGGGATACAGGGCAAACTCGTCTTCGACACGTTCGACACCTGGAGGGGCCCTTACGGTGACATCGCGGTTTCCCCGATGCGAGGAGACGTCATTGATTCGCTCCCCGAGGGATTGGTGCTCGTGAGCGATGAGCTTCACGCCGGCGAACATTCACTCGAGGCCCTTATACCTTTTATTCAGCATTATGAGATCAAGGGTGGAGCGGGACACGCGCCCGGCAAAGCGCGCCACCGTCCCGGCATCGAGATCCTCCCGATACTGGTTACTAGACTAGGGGGCGGGCTTTTCGATGAAGCGGTGGACGCCCTGTCATCCATTCTCGCCTCGGAGCTAGAAAAGCGCGGACTTAAGCTCGGGGACGATGCATTGATACTCATCTCGGCCGATTGCGTTCACTACGGAGACGAAAATTGGGGAGGCCGGGACTACGCTCCATTCGGCACGGACGCTAATGCGTACGAGAGGGGGGTCGAGCAGGATCTGGATATAATAGAGGAGACGCTTGCCGGTCCGCTCAGCCGGGAGCGCATCGCGCTGTTCACAGAGAGGGTCGCGAGGGACGATCTCGAGTGGCCGTACAAGGTCACGTGGTGCGGCGTCTATTCGATACCTTTCGGTCTGGGCATTCTGGACGGAATCTGTACCCGTATGGATATATACACGCCAGAGGGCTATCTTCTGAGATACGCGACGAGCCGCAGCCCCGGCAGGCTCCCCCTGGATGAGACCGGGCTCGGAGTGACGAATATCAGCACACTGCGCCACTGGGTGGGATACGCTGCGGTTGGGTACTGGTAGGCCGGTCCCTACCACGGATCGAGCAGCAGCTGGTCACCGCGGGCCGTACCGCTTTCGCTGAGCCTGTTCGATGGGAGCTCGAGCGCGCTGGCCGCCGAATCGACTGCTTCGGCCACGCAGTTCGGGGGGAAGCTTCGGAGCATCTTCACGACCCGTCCGTTCTTGTCGAGGAAGGCGATATCGATCGGTTTGTTCATCCCCACGGTGTGAATTGAATTGCAGGGATTTATCCATAGGGCGCTGTCACCGGGGATGCCGTGGGCGCTTATGTGTTGTATCGTCCTCGGGAAGTAGGAATTGACGGTCACGAGCGTTTTCGCCAGGAGAGCTCCGGACCTCGCATTCTGAACAGGCATGTCGGCTCCTCTAGAAGGGCGTTTCGAGAATAAGCACGGCCAGTGCCGCAAGCGCAAGCTTTGCCTGAAGGGGCAGGATGTTTTGAGTGCGACCGGCCCCATGGGATTTAAACCTGTCCTCCCATGGATCGTAGTATGGATCCCCACGACCGATTTCCAGCTCCTCGGTTGTCAGCATCCTTCTTGCCTCGATCTCTGCGATCGGTGATTTGATATCGTCCGGCATATAATCGCCGGCGCAGCGGGCCGGCATGCCGTGTATGCATTCGTTGACCGGAATTCTGCCCGTGCCCAGAATTCGCTGGAGCGCGTATAGTGCAGTTACTATGAGCAATACGATGACCGATCCGAACGGGCCGAGTATGCCGCCCACCGCCAGTGTCGTTGCGGCCTCGTTACGGGATATCCTGCCGAGCTTGTACAGGGGAAGGGAAAAGACCGCGGTGAGCGCGATCCCGGAAATAGAGAATATGAGCCCGCCGGTCCCGCCCCGGATGACGTTGATCGCGAGAGAAGCCGCTAGGGCCGTAACGGCCACGGGAGTCAAGAGGCTGCGGCGGTTCTGCCTGCAGTACACTGCGGCCAGAACAAGGATCACTGCCAGTATTTTTAAAGCGTTCGTAAGTAGATCGGCGATCTCCACGTTGCTCATACCTCCCAAAACGATACCTTCAGTAGATTAAACGTAACAAGTTGTATTCCATAAGCTTCGGCCAGTGGTGCTAGCGGTGGCGGGATTCGAGCGGATCCCCTCAACTCCAATGTAATTGCAGTTATATCAATGTGTAATGCGGATGCCTGGGCTGGATTCCCATAGGGCTCTGGGCGCGTTTCCCCGGATCGGCATCTGTCAGAGGGAAGATTTGGAGGAAATATTCCCAATCGCAATCGTATTTGATGTCTTTTCTGGGTGACTTTTCGGTCCGCTGGACGAGTAGGAGAGAGGGGAGTCCCTATCGTGGCTTATCGCTGCTCATGATTTCCCGTAGTTCTTCATTGTCCGCATCGATGTCCGCCGGGACCGCGGTCTCCTCCCCGGTGCAGGGTCTCCCAGTCTCCATGTTCCTCAACTGCCATTGTGTTGTCGTGTACTCGTATATCGTGCGGCTCTTGTAGATGATGAACGGGATTATCGCGCCCGTGATCGCCGGCAGCAGATAGCCTCTTCCGCCGAACATCCTTGTCGTTATCACGATTGCGGCGAACGGCACGTTGGCCGCCGAGGCGAGGGTCGCCGCCAGGCCGCAGGCCATGAATCCGAAATATTCCGGTGATCCGGCTTCAAAGCCTATGACCCTGCTGGCGAGCGCTCCGCTCCCTACCCCGAGAATTATCAGCGGTCCCGTGAATCCGCCGCTCATTCCGCTTCCCACCGTGAAGGATGTCGCGATTATCTTTACCATCAGAGCTAGAAGGAGAAATCCTGCGATGTTGTGGGTGTAGAAATCCGACGGCGGCAGAGAGGAGAGGTCTCCGCTAACCATGCCGTCAAAGAGAGGCATGGATATGTTGAGCGCCCAATCAGCCTTCATCAGCCACAGCAGTCCTACTATTGCTCCCCCCACCAATGCCGTGGCCGGCTGTTTGAGGGGGATGCGCCTCATCAAGCTCGATATCCTTTCGTATATGATGATAAATAGCAGTGCTATCCCACCAGCGGCGATCCCCACCAAGGGCAGCCACAAGGTATGGGATAATCTCATCGGAGTTTCCGGAGCGACAATATCGAAGACCGGCCCCTGAGCGAGGAGGATAGCCGATGTGATGAAGGCTATCGCCCCGGTCAGAATGGAGGAGAATAGGTCGGAGTAACGCATCGTTTCCCTGCGCAGGATCTCGGCGGCGAAAATCCCGCCTCCGATCGGAGAGTGGAAGATGGAGCTGACAACGCCGCTGACACCGCAGATCGCGGCCGTTCGCAGGTTGTTGTTATCACGCAGCCCGGTCCTGTCGAGGGCCGAACCAGCAAAGAAACTGCTTAAACCGGCACCGATCCTCAATAGGGGACCTACTATCCCACCGCTGCCGTGAAATCCGAGTGTTAGTATAGTAGCCGGGAATTTCAGCAGGGTGTCCGCCAGGCTTAGCCTGCCTCCCTTGTGGTTCACCGCGTAGATATAGTCGTTCGTACCTTCACCTCCGGCCCCCGGAAACCTCCTTATGATTATGGACCCGACCAGGAGGGCACCGGCCATCGGAGTGAGGAACTCCGCAAAAGGAATGAGTCTCGAGGAGTTCCGGATGAGCGCCTCTAGAGTGGCCATGAACAGGGCTACCAGGCATGCCCCGGTCATGCCTGCGAACAGCGAGATAACGAGTATCCTGAGTATGGTCAAAAGGGTCTGATTGTTCTTTATAGTCATCTCGAATGCATATTCCGTCCGGAACCGGTTGTAATTGTATCATGTGCCACGCACGAGGCTGATAAACGCATTCTCAACTCGTTCCATATTGGGTTTCCAGAGAGCCCTCTCCCTGACGAGCTCCAGATTGCGCTCGCGTGCAGAGGCCGCGAATTCCCTGTCCTCGATCAACCTGATTATCGCCCCGGCCAGCGATTCGCTGTCCCCGGGCTCGAACAGGATTCCGTTCTCTCCGTCCGTTATCCACTCCCTGTTCGCCTCGAGGTTCGTGACAACCGGCGGAACCCCGCATGCCATGGCCTCCAGCAGGGATACCGAAGTGGAGTCCGATCTGGACGCGGACACGTATACGTCGGCCGAACGCAACTCACTAGAGATGTCGGCAGTGGGGATTCGGCCCTTGAAGGAAAAATTACCGCGCACCCCCTTCTTCAAGGCCAATTCCTCGAGCCTTTCACGCTCCGGCCCGTCGCTGCAGATCACAAAGAGCGCATCCTTCTCGTCCAGGACTATCGGAGCGGCTTCGATAAGAAGATCGATGTTGTATATTTCGAAAAGCTGCCGTGTGCTTACTATCCGGTGAGGTGATTCCCGCCTTCCGGAAACGCCCGCACCCGGTGTGGACGGAAAGAAAACCTTTTCGTCTATGCCGAAGAATGCCTTGATCACCCTTTCGGGTCGTGCGCCGATCGACACTGCTATCCTCGATAGATTTTCGGCGTCTGTTGTCACGAGATCGGCTTTTCGTATTGCATGACGTATCTGGATCCTGTGCACTATCGATGATGGGTAATCGACCAGCAGATCCGAGCCAAGGGCCGAGACAACGAGCGGCCTTCTGCCGCTCAATGCGCCGATCAGGCCGTATCCACCCGCGTATATCGCGTTTACCAGATCGGGCTCGAACAGGGTCAGTTCCCTGCGTACCGTGCTCAGAGCGGAGAGGTAGCCTAGAAGATCCGTAGGCAGGTGCTTCTTGATCAGCCGGGCGGGGAATTCGCAGCCCTTGACGCTTTCGAACGAAAGCAGAAGGACATCGTGTCCCCTGTCTCTAAAGAATCCCACCCACCTTTTGACGTGGCCGAGCGAACCGTCTCCCATGAAAGCAAAACGCATAAACGTGATCCTCTGTTCAGAATGTATGCAAAGTATATATCAGATAATGGGGAGTGTCATAAAGCAGTATTTGCGCTGTCTTTGCTTTGAATGGAAGTTTCCGCTACGTGCGTCTCCTCAGGCTCTACACCCGTCTCGGGCTCTCCTCTGCCGGATCGCATCATAGTGTACCATTCGGCGAAGTGGATCGATCAGAACCATCCCAGCCTTCGCAGCTCGGGTATGCTGCGCCGCAATGTGCGTTGCTGGTCTTCTATATCGTCAATTATGTCCTCCAGCTTCTCGGCTTTTCTCTCGAGCTTTCTGGCCGCCCTCTCCAGCTTTTCAGATTCCCTGTCCATGTCCTCTTCGAGATCTTCGGTATCGTAATCTTCCTCGAGCAGTTTGAATATCTTGGCGATTGCCGTTATGCCCAATTTGGCACCTTTCGCTCCGATCTTCGCTCCCTCGATTCCGATCTCCTTCGCGAACTCCGCTATGTCCATGAAGTCCTCGTAGTAATCCTCGACGAGCTTCTGCTGCCTCCTATTCAGATCGACATGCCGGCCGTTGACGATCAGCTCGTAGTCTTCCGTGATCACAACCGTCTCAATGCAATCATCGCCGTCGTATGTGAAGATCAGGGATCCGTCCTCGTAATCGATATCCACGCCCTCTTCTCTGAATAGGTCGCAGTCGTTGTCGCTGTATGAGAAAGTATAGGCAGCGGCGGGCAGCGCCAGCAAGACCGCCATCAGGGTCAAAAATCTTTTCATACCGTATCCTCCTCTTCGTATTGTGATAACATTCCAGTATAATTACGATGATTCGAATTCTTTTGTTTCAGCAGCACGATCCTACTGAACAAATTAATTTGTTCAATCCGCAGGCGGACATTATCTTATGTCGACCGGGAAGGGACTCTGGCTGCCGCTCGAATTGTGCATGCTCCGGCCGGGGCGGGGATCGGATAATTGCCGGGCCATTGGGCGACATTCGAAGGAGGATCGGTTTGATACCTAACGTCTTAAAACCGTCATTTGCTTCAGCCATGATACTTGTCGTGTCCCTGCTCCCCGTTGCATGTAGTGCAGCGGGATCCGATCCGGGGCCCTCGCTGACGGTGGGCCATGGGGACATGACGCTATACGGTTTGGTACACGCTCAGTACTACCACGGATTGGGCAATATAAATGAATCGACTTTCAGCTCCAAGAGGGCCCGCATCGGCGTCACGGGCAGGCTGAACGAGTTCGGTTACATAAAGATACTGGCGGAGTTCGCGGCGACACCGAAGCTGCTCGACGGGCTGTTCAAGATCGTGCCGAACGAGAGGCTGGCTATATCTATAGGCCAGTACAAACCACCGTTCGGGACTGATTTTGCGCTTTCGGCTGCAAACCTTCCCTTCGTCAACTCATCCCTGGCCAAGGGGCTCGGAACCGATCGCGATGTAGGGATGCACATGACCTTCTACGAGGATTTCAACGAGGACCTGGATATTACGTTCGACGCGGGGATCTTCAATGGGGCGTGGGCCAACACATCGGACGCGAACACGTACAAGAATTTCATCTCCCGCTTGGAGTTTGGTTTTCTCGGAATGTTCAGTGTTGCATCCAACGTGATCGTCGGCAAAACGAACAGTCCCGAACCACACGAAGAGGATTTGAATACATACGGAGGTTCCGTTTCCTTCAACTGGGAGAACGAGGTGCTCGTATGCGAGTACATTCTATCAGAGAGGGGGAATCTGGAGAAGACGGGATGGTATGTCTGGGGAGGCCATACGGTCGATACCGGTCTCTCCTTCTTGACGGCGGTCCAGGTGCTCGCGAGGTACGAGGAGTACGACGGCGACGTGGATATCGATGGAGACGGGAAGAGCCGTATCACACTCGGGACTAATCTGTTCATTGACGGGAAATACACGAAGATACAGTTGAACTACCAGGTGAACGGGGAAGAAGGGGGCGATGTGGATAACGATGAGGTTCTGGCCAATTTCCAGGTTGCGTTCTAGCACCCGCGGACATCGCGCCCTGCTGAATGTTTGCCGGAAGCAGGAGGATTATTCATCGGTCCCCGTTTGCTCGTCCTCCGTCACTGAGCCCCTCCGGGATCTGGTTTTTCTTCGCCGGAACCAGGATCTGTGATTGTAGGATCACCGGCCTCAGGATCCCGGTCATCGGTGGACGAATCCCCTCCTTCGGCGGTGGATTCCTCCACGGGTGCCTCCCCCTCATCCGGTGCGTCTTCTACGGATTCCGGCTCATTCGGGGCCTCACCCGGCGCTTCCCCGGTGGCTTCTAATAGACGAACGGCCAATCCCGGAATCTGCCCATCGTCTGATGCACACTTCGGCGACTCGGTGATCCCTCTGAACAGGAAGGATCCCCTATCGGGATGGTTTATCTCGAACTCGATTATTGTTCCCGCATCGAAAGCCTCATCGCTGTTCAGGATGATGCGATTGTTGAGTGCGGCGCCTTCGCCATTTTTCAACCTGGACCTTTCCGGTTCCTGTGCCTCACGAATGCCGCCGATGAGCTCACTGTTGATTTTTGTATATGTGTTCTTTTTACTGGCCATGATCTCGCTCCCCGTATGGACCGGCTGGAAATGGATCTGCACAGCCGGCCTCCGCTGGACCGCAGGTCTGCGCTGCTCTACTTAATTTTAATCGGTTCGGACCGGTAAAACTTTAACTGTGAAACTGCTACCGTCCGTACGGCCCGTGTCCGGCGACCTGTCGCGATCCGCGATAGATCGATTTAGCGTCACAGCGGCGTTCATGGTGGAACGGCCTGGGAAGTGGAACCGTTTGACACGGTTCATCACGGCGGGTAGAATCGATCCTCGAGGAGGTACGGGCTTTGAGCATATTCAGCGGCGAGCGCCTCACAAACGACGTTTTCAAACTGGACATAGACAGGATGAGGGGGGGGTGGTACTCGGACAAGTACTTTGCCAACAGCGTCGAGCTGTATGAGAAACTCGGGCGGTCGGGTTACCGGTTCAGCGGGGAAAGCCCGGAGCTCGAGTGCATGGGCATCCGTCCGTGGGAGATGGATACCGGTGATGTTCATGTGGAGATGCAGTGGTTCACGAGAAGGAGGCCCTTCACGCTGGTTGCGGGTGTCGACAAGGCTCTTGCCATGATCAGGCACTGCACCGGATTCTTCGACGACGACGGCCTTTTCAAGGAAACCCACGACAGCCTCCGGATCGATGCGGTCGAGGACGGCGTCAAGGTTTACTACACGGGGGAGCCCTCACAGATAAGCCCGGTTATCAGGGTGAGGGGACGGTACCGCGATTTCGCAATCCTCGAAACTCCGACCCTGGGTGCTCTCACCAGGGGAAGCAGGGTGGCGACGAACGTTTATCTCGTTCTCGAGGCTGCCGGAGGCAAGCCCGTGCTTTTCTTCCCGGCCAGGTTCGATGCTCATGAGATGCAGGCTTCGGACGGTTACGCATATGATATAGCCGTAAGGCGGTATGCCATGGATTCGGGCATGAAGATCGGATCCTTTGTCTCGACGGACGCTCAGGGTGACTGGTGGGGTGGGGCCGGGGGAGGGACCGTTGCCCATGCGGCAATAGCAACCTTTCTCGGGGACAGCGCCGAGTTGATGGTCAGGTTTGCCGAAACCCAACCCCCGGAGATACCGAGGATAGCCCTTGTGGACTTTCACAACGACTCCGTCAGGGACGCACTTGCAGTGCTCAGGGCTCTTTTCGACAGGTACAGGGAGCTCGCCGACAGAGGGCTCGAACGGGACGCCGAGAGGTTCCGGCTGTACGGTGTGAGGCTCGATACGAGCGGTTCCATGAGGGATGAGAGTATCCCCGAATGCGATGACCCCTCGCAGGGGCTGGGTGTGACGCCGGAGCTGGTGGATATCGTCCGTGGTGAGATCGACCGGGCTCCGGAGGGTTGGGATCTGCCGGATGCGTGGAGGGAAAGAGCCTACCGGTACTGCCGGTCCGTCAAGATAGTGGCTACCGGTGGATTCGATGCCGATAGGATCAGCCGTTTCGAGAGGAGGGGTGTTCCGGTCGACATCTACGGCGTCGGTTCCTGGCTCCTGTCCTCGTGCAGGGGATGCGGCACGAACAATGACTTCACGGCCGATGTGGTCAGGGTCATGGTGAACGGCGAATGGATTGATATGGCCAAGGCCGGCAGGAGGCCCGGGAACAACGACGATCTCAAACCTGTGGCCTTCGATCGATGATGCTTCGGGCTGACCATGAATCGGGGGGTTTGAAATGGATAAGTCTAGATTGGGTGGGGGAACAGAGGCGTTTCTGAGCTGGCTGTCCGATTGGAGGGAGAGCCTCGAGCCGAAGCCCCTGGCCGATATAGTCGAAGATCCCGGCAGGACCGCCGTGATGATAGTGGACATGGTAGTGGGCTTCTGCGAGGAGGGCCCGCTGGCAGGCCCCAGGGTGGCGGGACTGGTGCCCGTAGTCGTTGACCTGCTCGAGGAATGCCACGGGGCCGGTATCAGGCGCTTCTGCCTTCTACAGGATTCCCATTCGGAGAATGCGGCCGAGTTCGAGTCTTTCGGCCCTCACTGTGCCGCGGGGACCCGGGAGGCGGAAACTGTCGGGCGTATCAAGGCGCTCCCCTTCTTCGACCTATTCGAGCTCATCGAGAAGAACTCGATATCCTCCGCCATAGGGACCGGCCTCGGGACCTGGCTAGATTCGAACGGCGAAGTGGATAGCTTTATAATAGTCGGTGACTGCACCGACCTCTGTGTTTATCAGCTGGCAATGCACCTGAGGCTCGAGGCCAACGCCATCGGCAGGCCGCGAAAGGTGATCGTGCCCTCCGACTGCGTGCAAACCTACGATATGCCTGTGGACCGGGCACGGGAAATCGGTGTTACGCCGCACGACGGGGACCTGCTGCATGTGGTGTTTCTATACCACATGGCGTTGAACGGCATTGACGTGGTGGCCGGTGTGGTTTGAAGGCGGCCCGGATTTTCCTGCCGGACCCGCCCTCTCCCGGCTCGCGATCCTATGGAAGGCGAAGGGGCGCATCGGGACCGGTGGGAAGACCCAGGAGCATCCAGAGCGCCATCAGAATCACCCAGAATATTGCGAATGCAGCTGAATACGGCAGCATCGTGGCTATGATCGTCCCGATGCCGTACCGCTCGTTGTACTTCTGGGCGAATGCCACTATCAGGGCGAAGTAGCTCATCATCGGGGTTATTATATTCGTGATCGAATCACCGATCCTGAACGCCGCCTGGGTAATGCCGGGGTGATAACCGACCAGCATGAACATCGGAACGAAGATCGGGGCCATTATCGCCCACTTTGCCGAGGCGCTTCCCACGAATAGGTTTATGAATGCGGACAGGACTACGAAGGAGATTAGGAGCCATATTCCCGTGAGACCGACGGCCTTGAGTGTTTCCGCGCCCTTTATGGCAAGCAGCACGCCCATGTTGCTCTCCTTGAAATAATAGACGAACTGGCCGGCGAAGAAGACAAGGACTATGTAACCGGCTAGCCCCTTCATCGAGCCGGTCATGTGTTTTACCACGTCCTTGTCGCTGCGTATCGTGCCTACGGCGGTTCCGTAGGCGAGGCCGGGCACCAGGAAGAACACGAGAATAGCCGTGATCAGACCGTTCATGAAGGGAGAGTGCAGCAGGGAGCCGGTTTCAGGGTTGCGGAGAACGGCGTTGGGGGGCACTGTAAGAATCAATATGACGGCTATCACCGCTGCGATGGATATGCCGGCCCAGATCAATCCCCTTTTCTCGTTAGGGGAAACCGTCTCGAGGTCCGATGTCTCCCCCGAGTAAGATCCGAGCCTGGGTTCAACGAACTTTTCGGTTATCCAGGTGCCTACAAGTACGATCATCACCGCGGAGGCCAGCATGAAATAGAAGTTCACGGCGGGATTGATCTTCATCGCCGGGTCTATCAGGTTCGCCGCGGATTCGGACAGGCCTGCGAGGATCGGATCAACCGATCCTATCAGGAAGTTGGCCCCGAATCCTCCGGAGACGCCGCAGAAGGCGGCCGCCAATCCGGCCATCGGATGTCTCTTCAGTGCGACAAAGACCATCGCTCCCAGGGGGATGAGTACCACGTAACCGACGCTCGAGGCCAGGTGAGAGAGTATGCCTGCCGCGACTATGGCCATCGTGATCAACCTCTTCGGCGCGGCGAGCACGAGATGACGAAGAAGCGCCGATATCAGCCCCGAACCCTCGGCAACACCGATCCCTATCATTGCGACCAGCACGATCCCGAGAGGGGGAAAGTGGACAAAGTTGTCGGTGGCCCTCGAGAACATGAAGCGGAGACCGCTCCTGTTTAGCAGGCTGACCGCCTCGATCACTCTGCCAGTCCCCGGGTGGGTGGCCGTCACGCCCGCCCGTCGAACGATCTCGGATATTATCACCACGAGGAACGCGAAGATCGCGAAAAGCGTGGCGGGGTGCGGCAGCCTGTTTCCAACCGTTTCTATTCTATCGAGCAGGCGCAGCAGGAACCGCTTGTTCCCGCTTCCGTCATTAACGCTTGATCCACCGTCTTTCATAGTTGTCATCCTCCGGCTTATCGATTGTCGCTGAAGTTTTCGTCCGAGAATAAGCGTGAACCATGAATCGGACAAGCTTTTTAACGGATATTCGGCGGGAAGCTTCCTTCCCGGTTTGATGCATGCAATCCCGATCAGGATAGATTGCTGCCCTGCGTAGCCGGTATGAGCTTTCCGAACTTGACGCCTTTCATCGAGATGAGCTCGTCGGAAAACTTTCTGACCTTTTCGCGGTCGCCTCTTATGATCTTGGTCTCGAGGCAGTTGTTGTGATCGAGATGGATATGAAGGGTGGCCATTATATCGCCGCCCCAGTTGTGCTCCTTGTGCAGGAGGCGGCTAGACAGCTCCCTCTGGTGATGGTCGAACACGATCACCAGCACCCCTATCACTTCCCCCTCCGAGCCGCTCCACTCGTCCTCTACCAGCTCGGCGCGCACGAGATCCCTTATCGCCTCGGATCTGTTCGGGTACCCTCTCTTATCCACTACCAGATCTAGCTTCTCGAGCAGCTCGAGGTCCATCGAGACGCCGAACCGGGTCGTTTTCATATCTCATCCTCCGAGTAGTGTGAATGCTTGTAGCCGGCCGCGCCCCCGGTGTGGGGTGTGCGGTGTGCGTGTATCAGCCCGGCCTTTTCCAGCATTGAGCGGTCCTTCAATATACTCTCTACCGGCCCCTCCGCGGCGACCAGCCCGTCGGTTCCCAGGATCACCGCCCTGTCGCCGATGTGGCGTGCGAGCAGAAGGTCCTGAGTCGCCACGATCAGGGTCCTGCCTTCGAGCTTGAAACCGGTCAGAATGTCGATCAGTACACCCTCGGTCGAGGGATCGAGTCCGGCGGTCGGCTCGTCTATCAGGTATACGTCGGGAGCGAGCGTGATCACCGAGGCAATTGCAACTCGTTTCTTCTCCCCGCCGCTCAACCTGTACGGATATCGGTCCGCCAGTTCGCCTATACCCAGCTGCTCGAGCGCTTCGGCGACACGCCTATCGATCTCTTGGGCTTCAAGGCCCCTCTGTGTCGGGCCGAAGGCGAGCTCTTCCCTTACCGTGGGGGAGAAGCACTGGATGTCGGGATCCTGAAACACGAATCCCACCCTGCACCTGAATGTCCGTTGAAACCGCCTGTCGTTCAGGCGCTTTTCGTTCAGCTCCTCACCGAACGCCTTGACCAGCCCGCTCTGGGGGAAGATAAGGCCGTCGAGCATCTTCAAAACGGTCGATTTCCCCGATCCGTTCGGTCCGAGCATGATAGTGCATAATCCAGCCCCGATGTCGAGGTAATCGATTCTTGCTCCGAAGGTCCCATCCGGGTAGGTGTAGGTCGCGTTTCTGATCTCGAAGGCGGGATGGCTCGCCGCTGGATCTTCTCCGCATGTCTCGTCCAGGGCTTTCCGGGAGACCGGTCCGGTCTTGCCACTTTTCTCGCACCCGCCCGTGAGCTCGAGATAGCTTCCCCGGGAATCCATTGCCATCTGGACTCCCTCGGCGAGGTGAAGGGATTTGAGGAAGATGTACCCGGTGCTCTGTGAGAGGAGGGCCAGCCTTTGTCTGAAATCGAGGGTGCCCAGCACCCTGCTCTTCCTGGCCAGTAGAAGCTCGATCAGGCTTCGCAGCAGAAGCAGGATGTATCGGTAGGAGAGGGAGAGAAGCGTAACCGCTGTGCGGGGAGCCCCGAGAGAGCTGAATCCCCCGATTACCTTGTTCCAGGGTGTTGTCAGGACCAGAAGGGAAGTGAACGATACACATGTTGAAACGCGGAGCAGAAGAAGGGATGCGGATGTGAGCCCCTGTCTTGTTACCGTGAAGGGTCCCGCTTCAAGCAGCGCACTGCCGGGGGTAATAAACAGTGCGGGCAGCGCGATCGCGCCTGTGAACAGCGGGATGAATACCCATACGCGTGCCGTGAACTCTATAGGATTTATGCGCGATAGGGCTGCGAGTATTACGGCGCCCGCGTATAGCGCAGCTATGAGCCGCAGACTGTGGGTTAACGAGCATACGATAACAGCGATGATCAGGCAGATAATCTTCACTCGGGCGTCGGTTCCCTGGAGCAATCCGTGCTTTCTGGAAAGTCGCTCGCCCGCTATCGTTCTTTCCAGCGTGTCAGCCGCGGAGGAGATGTTTCTTTCAAGATGAACGGCCACTGTGCGGTTCCGCCTCGAGTTGCTGAGTGATGGTTCACGAATCCGTTCGGGAGCTCCATCCCAGAAGTCTTCCGGCGATCAGGACCGTCGTTGCCGTTAGACCAGCGCCGATGATCGCCGAGATGATCGTGCCGATAACCGATCTCATACCCCCGTCTGCGAGCCCCGGCACCTCGTAGTCGGGCAGGGGCGGCTCCGGACCCGTTCGTTCCATCTTGCTCATCCCCTCCGGTTTGAATCCCACCCTATCGGCAAGGGTATCAAGGTCCCATTCACCCCAGGCGCCGCCGACGGCCAGGATACCGAGCGGGCTCAACAGCGCCATGATCAGTAACGCGGCCCATCCCTTGCCGTACCTCATGGGCCGACCTCCGGATTCCCCCGGTTGTTCGCTCCGCGGCCACGTACCATGAACAGCTCCGGGTGATACCTGCCGAGAAACGCGATCACTGCACCAGTCACTATGGCTTCGGCGGCTCCTCCCACGGTCAGATGCGGTATCATCATGGCTGTAACCGCGACTTTCAGGTTATAGGGGCAGTAGAGCGGGGTTCCGTCGGGAAGATGGTGCAGAATAGGCTGAATTCCCAGCTCCACGGCAACGAGAAGGGCGGCGATATTCATCCCCGCATATCCCCCCAATGCCGCTGCGGTGGCGAACCTCCTGCTGGAAGGGGGAGAGCCCCCCGAGATCGCCCTGAAGACCAGGTAACCGGTCATAGGCATTACGAACGCAAGGTTGAACGAGTTGGCGCCGAGCGATAGAAGACCTCCGTCTCCGAAGAACAGGGCCTGAATCGCCAATGCCAGCGTGACGGCGACCATGGCCGGCCATGGCCCTACCAGTACCGCTATCAGCACGCCGCCGACGGCATGACCGGTCGTGCCCCCGGGGAGCGGGACATTGAACATCATCACCAGGAATGAAAAGGCTGCGAGCAGGGCGAGAAGCGGCAAGTGCCTTCTATTGAAGGAGCTGCGGATCCTCCTTAGCGACAGCCACCACAGGGGGGCGGAGATGATATAGAGCAGACCGGATGTCTGGGGCGAGAGATAGCCGTCGGGGATATGCACGTTATGCCTTCTTCTGTGTTATTAATTTTGCAATAGTAACACGAATAATCTATACGTGGCCGCTTCCTGTGTCAATCAAAACCGGAGGGACGGTTTTCTCTCCGGGGGAGCTGTTTTCCGGTTTGCCCGGTACAACCCTGCTGCTATAGTATGGATTGTCGCTTGAGGTGAGAGGACCTTTACGATGCAATCAGAGGATATGCGCCGGGTTCCGGATCCGTGCGGGGACTCACCCTTCATGGGAATCTACGAATCGCTCAGTGCGGCATACGGCCCGAGGCGGTGGTGGCCCGTTACGCCGGCGGGCGGGGTGGAGCCTGAGTATACAGGGGGACCCTCCACCCGGATCCAGATGCTGGAGGTCGCCGTCGGCGCGGTTTTGACACAGAACACGTCGTGGAAGAACGCCTCGAAAGCGATCGCGAACCTGAACCGTGCAGGTCTTTTGAATCCGGAGGGGTTGACGGGGATCGATACGAAAAGCCTGGCCGGATTGATCCGGCCCTCCGGCTATTTCAACCAGAAAGCTGAGAGAATCAAGGTGCTTGCGGCTTATCTATCGGGAAACGGAAGGCCTGACAGGGACGGGTTGCTGGAGCTCGAGGGCATCGGTCCGGAGACGGCCGATTCCATCATGCTTTACGGATACGGGGAGCTGCATTTCGTGGTCGATGCTTACACGAGGAGGATATTCGGCAGGATAGGGCTCATAGGTGGGGGGGAAGCATACGAGGCTGTGCAGCTCGTGTTCGAGTCGAACATCCCCCCGGAGGTTCATGTGTATCAGGAGTACCATGCGCTCATAGTGGAGCACGGCAAGAGATCATGCACCCGCAGTCCCGATTGCGGGGAATGCGTGATAGGGGCGCTATGCGGAAGGTGCGGACTCTAGCATTGTGCGTCACACCGCGGTCCGGTAAGGACTGCAGGCGGGAAGCACCACGGGATCAACTGTTCGTGCCCGGCATGGTTTGATCCGGGGACGGTGTGTGACAAGATACTCGTTTCTTAGATGGACCGATGCTGCTATCATGGCAGTGCGGTTCGATCTAGGCTCGACCAGGGCAGGTTGATTTAAAATGCAAAAAGAAAGGGACATTCGGGAGGAATACGTCGGAGCTCCGGATGAGGCCCGGGGAGGAAGAGATTACATAACGTGGTGTCTTCTCGCAGCTGGCGCGCTTCTGCTGAGGGTCTCCTTCCTGGGTTCAAGAATGGTTCTTTCGGGTGACGAAGTGCACTATGCCGAGTCGCTGCATTGGTTCCTGAAAGGCCGTATCATGGAAGGTGTTTCGGATTACTGGTCGTTCTTCTACCCTCTTCTGGCCGTACCTCTTGGTTGGATATACGGGAGCGCAGAACCCGCCCTCCGCCTTCTCTCGATCATTGCGGGAACAGCATTGATCGTTCCCGCGATGTCGATAGCAGGAAGGCTCTGGGGGCGCCGCGCGGCACTATTCGCCGGAGTGCTGATCGCGCTGCACCCCAATCTCATAGAGTACTCGACGGCGGCGATGACAGAGCCGCTGTATTCTCTTCTGCTCGTATCCGCCACAGCCCTCATGCTGCGGTTCATGGAACTGGGCGACATGCGCAGCCTCGTTGCGCTGGGCGTGGTGCTCGGATTATCGTACACGACCCGTCAGGAGGCGCAGCTTATCGCGGCGATCGTGATTTTCATCATTCTGCTGGGCAGGGGCGGGGGGGGTCTCGGGGCGCCCTTCAAGCGGAGGATTTTAAACGCCTCGCTCGTTCTCGTGCTCTTCCTGGGCGTGATTACGCCTTATATGATGCTCGTACATAGGAAGACCGGGAAATGGACCGGTACCAAAGCTTCGGTGAACTTGAGCTCTAAGCTGGTTTGGGATGAAGGGATGAGCAGGGAGCGGTACGTTTACGGCCTCAACGATGAGGGGACACAGCGTAGAATAGTGGAGACGGGCCGGAAGAGCGCTGCCGCTATACTCTGGAGCAGGAGGGGTGAGGTAGCATCCGGTTACTTCACTAATCTGAACCGGGGTGTTGTCCTTTTCCCGATTCTGCTCTCGTCGCCTTTCATGCTGCTTCTTGTTCCCCTGGGGATATTCGGAAGAAGGTGGAAGGTCTCTGGCAGGGGGTCGGAGATGTTCCTGCTCGTCATGGGAGCCTTTCCACTCGTACTCTATTCCATCTTCCGTGTGGAGTTCCGGTACCTGGTTCCCCTTCTGCCTGTTTACCTGATGTGGGGTGCGGTGGGGTGCACCGTGATCACGGATTGGTTTGCAGGCAATATATCCCGGCGGCCGGTCTTCGGTTTAGCGCTGCTGCTGGTGGTTTTCCTGAGCCTGGTGCCGTTCACCATACGGAGGCACTCGGCTGTTTCCGCAACTCAGAAGGTGAAGTACAGGGAGATTGGAACGTGGATGAAGGATAACGGGATCGGTGATGACCGCCTTCTGGCGCACTCAGGGTGCCCGGTGAGTTACTACGCTGGAAATCCGGAGGCTACTTTTATTCCATGGACGGATCTTGACGGGCTGCTGGATTTCGCCCGCCGCGCTGGGTACGGTTACCTGCTCGTCGATGAGGCGTATTTCATCGATTACCGTCCTCAACTGGCCGCCGGCGTAGTAGGCGCTTCCTCCATAGAGGGACTGACAAAGGTTAACACATTCACCTCCAGATCAGGCGGCAGGATAGTGCTTTTCAGGGTCGACCGGGGTTCACGGTAACGGCCAGATCTCCCACACTAACACCCTTCACAGTAAGATCCCAGCCGACGGTGCTGCTCCCTTCGTGGCGCATCTTCCCTCAATGATATGCGATTGTGAACGGTTCTTGCGTATCCCGATAATTGCAGGTTCTCAGATGGCGAAGGGCTGTTCTCAACTCTATGCAACGCAACGGGTAACGAAATGGCCGGGCCCGCCGGCCTCCCGGATTGCCATCAGTAACAAACTGTGGTTTAACGACTTGCGGGTTTAACGAATCCAAACGGAGCCCGTCGATGCAGCCTCAAGGATATTTACCGCCGGATGGTCTGTTTTATGCCGGTTAGAGCACCCGCCGTGACGTTGTGATACGTGGAAACGCTCGCGGCGGCAGGTCCCGGAAGAGTTGGAAAGGCAGGATGGTGAGCGGTTCCAGTTCGAGAGGAAAACCGGAAGAATCCCTTGAAGGATCGAGGAGTGAGACCTCTTACTCAACGAGCAGAGCGTGCAGGAACGGGCGGTCCGGTGACCCGGTGGAGCGCGGGCGAAGCGGCGAGGCACTGTTCGGAGCGTTCATCAGCCTTTCCGAAGCGCAAAATGATGAAGACGCGGCCTCCCGTTTCCTGGATGCGCTGAAGACGGTCTTCGGATTCGAGCGCTGTTTGCTTTACCTATCCGTATCCGGGGGAAGCATGATGAAACCCCATACGGCGGTCCCGGAGAACGGAAAGCCTGACACACCGCCTGTCGATAGAGGATCTCGGTTCGCTCGAATGCTGAGCGGGGCCGACGGCCCCGTTCATATAGATGAATTCTTCAACGACGCCGGCGAGGCGTCCCGGGAAGAGATGAATCTGCACGAGACCTTCGTCAACCTAGGATTCTCATATGCCTGTCCCCTGTCGATACGCCGTGAGCTCGAGGGGATCCTGATATTCGGGGGGGGTGCTGCGGCGTTGGGACCCGACGACGGGAAGCTTCTCGGGATGATTTGCGGGGCTGCGGCGTTGGAGGTCCGAAACATGCGCAGCCGCAGGGAGGCTGTCTCGTCCAGGTTGGACATGGAGAAATTTTCGAAATTCAAGAGGGAACTGATCGAAGGTATCTCTAAGGATATCATGACGCCGCTTTCCGTCCTGAAAAGCACGCTCTGTTCGATCGAGCCGGACGGGATCGAGGGTGATGTAATGATCAGCATGGCCAAGGATTCCGTGCGCAGCCTCGAGAGCATGGTGCAGAAGCTGGCGTCATTGAACGAGATCGAACCGGGCAGGGCGGAGTTGCGGAACGATAGGGTGGATGTTTCGTCGCTGCTGGAGGATTGCCTGCGCGAGATGATACCAGAGTTCGAGGAAAAGAGGATAACGGTAAGGGTGGACGATGGGGCCGGAAACCGGGATGTGATCGGTGACGCCGATAAGATAAAGATCGCGATCAGATGCATAATTGACAATGCTGTCAGGTACACCGGGAGGGGCGGCAACATATCCGTTAAGACGCTGATATCCGAATCCGGACCTCGTGGTGATGAAGGTGTGGAAATCGAGGACTGGCAATCGGCTTCCGGACGGGATGAGGAGGAATCGATACCGGATCCGATTCGGTCATTGCTTTCGGGCTCACGCCCGGGGGCGGTCGAGGAATTCCTTGATAGGGAGGGTATGGCGTCCCATCTTGTCATCCGGGTGTCCGACGATGGGATCGGCATACCTCGTGACGAGATAGGCGGTCTGTCGGAGCCCTTCCGCAGGGCTTCCAACACACCGGTCGAATATATAAAGGGCGCCGGTGTGGGTGTGACAATCTCACAGAAGATCATCAGGGATCACGGGGGGAGGATGTTCTGCAGAAGTGCTCCAGGTGATGGTTCTGAATTCTCCATTTGGCTTCCCTCGAACGGATCGTAATAAGCCCGAGGGTGGCTCCCTTCTTGCAGATTTCCAGCGAAAACAGACGCCCGGCCCGTATCAGCCGCTCCGGAGACGTGCTAGCCGCCTGGTCTTCCGGTGCAATGGCTGTTCGATCCGGCTGTAATACTCATAGAACCGGAGAGATACGGATATGGATCGTGAAGCCGGTCCTGATGGATCGTGGAAACCGCAACTCCAGATGGTGTTCGGTGTATTGAAAAGGGGAAAATATTTTCTCGCGCTGATGGCAATATTTTCCTTTTCCGCCGCCTTGGTATCGTTGGTCCTCGCCGAGAAACGGTACACGGCTACGGCCACGGTTCTGCCATCGGCATCTTCGGGAGCACCTGAGCTGGCGTTCACGAGCAGGAATCTCTCCGATATCGGATTGATGTTGAGCCTTCAGGATAGCGGAAACCTTCTGCCGCTCTATCCGGACATACTCAGAAGCCGCCTGGTGGCGAGGGATATATTGCGTAAAAACTTCACCTTTCACGAAAACGGGAATGATGTCACAAGGACCCTTAAAGACCACTTCGGCATGGAGAATGAAGATGCGGCCCTCATTGCGCTCTCGAAAGCGGTCAGTTTCAGGGTGGACACGGAATCCAAGACCCTTGTGCTTCAGGCGACCATGAACAATGCCGAGCTTTCAGCCCGCGTGATCAACGCGTACATCAGCAGGCTCGAGAGGTTCAACCGCATGGAGAGACGGTCTTGCGCGAAAGAGGTCTATGATTTTATAGAGGGGAAGCTCGCCGATTGCCGCTTGGAAATGCGAGAGGCCGAAGAGAGTCTCATGGCTTTCAGGGAGAAGAACAGGAACTACGACAGTTCGACCGAACCAGACTTGCAAAAGGACCACAGGCGCCTCATAAGGCGCGTGGAGCTCGAAAAGGCTCTTTGCCTCGAGCTGGGAAAGCAGTTAAAGCAGGCGGTTGTCGATGTTGAGAGGGACACTCCGATCCTCAACGTTCTCGATTATGCCGGCGTGCCTGAAAGGCCGTCGTGGCCGAAACCGGCCCTGTTCTTGTCATCGATAACCACCGCCGGGTTGTTGCTTGGATTGATCTATCTCGGAGCCGTGGAATCCTTCGGTATGTGGAGGGCGGGTAACGACAGGGAAACGGTGGATAAGCTTCTGTCTGAGTTGAAGAAGGATATTAGAGCGGTGCCCTTTATAGGCGAGCGGGTCGGGAGTGGATGATGAGATCGAGAGGGCAGACGATTCCGCAGCGGGAAGCGCGGGCCTTTCTGGTCTCCGTCGAGCAATTGTTCTTCGCCCTTGCCGCTTCCCTTGCGGTGCTGGCGGTTTTCAGGTTCAACCGCTCATTTCTCATTGCGATTCCACTGTTTCTCACCTTCGTCCTCTATCTTCGCAAGCCCTGCACGATCGTCTACATACTCGTCGCTGTAGGCTTCCTTCGCCTGGATGCATGGCTTTCGGGCTGGATGTCTCTGCCCTTCGGCAAGGTGTTCCTTATCTTCACGGTACTGTCGGTGTCCGCCGTCCTGCTCTTGACGGAATCTCGGTTGAACAGACCGGGTAGGCAGGCGCTTCTGTTCGGATGCTACCTGCTCTCCGCCCTGGTGTTCGGAAGCATCGCATCATCCGGGGACGGGATTCTGCCCTGGCTTTCAGAGAGCATGTATGCGGCTTCCTACTTCGCGGTGGTTTTTCTGCTCGTCAACCGGTTCGAGAGGCTCGAAAGGATTATGATACTGATCGTTCTAATCGGCGCGTTGGCCGGCTTCATCAATATCCTCGAATTTTTTGATCCCTCCGGAATAGGGCTTTCGCATTCGGAAGGCCGGGCTGCGGGGCTGCTGAAGAATGCCAACACATCGGCCTTCATAGTCAATGTGTCGATGATAGCCTCCCTGTATCTTCTGAAGATCTCCGAGTCGAAAAGGCTCGTGCTCTGTATGACCCTGCTCCAGGGGCTGTTTTTCTTCGGTGTTTTTCTGACCTTTTCGCGGGAGGGGATTATACTCTTCGCCCTGATATTTCTCGCCCAGTTCTTCTACATAAAGAGAAGGTCGCGCATGGCCCTGGTCCTCTGTCTTTCCATAACAGTTCTATGGTTCGGTTCATACCGGGCCGTGCGCTACATAGACACGGCCGCAGAAGGTGACGTCCGGTTATCGTTTAGAAGGATATCCGCTCTTGCCGGGGGCAGGGTCGACGATAACGACAGGCTGGACCTGCTGAGTCTGCACATGGGGAGGTTTCTCGAATCCCCGATAACCGGCAAAGGTCTGTATTCGGCCACCGACCGCACGATCAGAACGTTCGGGTACAGCGGTGAGTGCATGCCCCAGGGCCCGCATAACACTTTCGTGCTCATTCTATCGGAGACTGGCGTATTTCCTCTGGCTGTTTATCTGATCTTCCTCGCGTCGGTCTTTGCGGGCCTCCTTTATAGGCGAGGGAAGGCCGGCAGGCGTGAGACCGCGATGAGGGGGTGCCTTCTGCTTATGTTCTCGGCCTACCTGATACATCACCTCTTCTCGCATACGCTTCTGCTTTCGCGCTATTCGATGGTGATGATGGCCATTTTCTCGCTGCCGGCGGGCGTGCGCGGCGCTATGGGCTGTCGTTCAGAAACCTGCGGATAATATCTCCGACGGACACTTCCCTCACAAGCGGGAACACGAGCCCCACGAGAAGAGACAGGGTTGAACCGAGGATGAATATGATCTTTCGTGGCGGGGCGCTTTTGATCTGCGGGACCGACGCTTCATCGAGCACCTTTACAAGGGGCTCTTCCCTCTTGAGATTGATGTCGGCCAGCTCGAGCTGCTTGTTCAGGTCTATGAAGATTTCGTGTTCGAGCGTCAGGTTGTGGAGCAGGCGCTCATGCTCCATTATCACCTTTGGATCAGTGGTCGTGGCGTAGTCCCTGTGATTCCTCTCGAAGGCGGCCAGTTCCTCCTCCATCTCGAACAGGGCCAGCTTGGTGCTCTCGAACTCATCACGCAGGAAGCGGTAGTTCAGCCATGCCTTCGTACGCCTCTTCTCCCCTCCGAACTCCTTCAGAAGAGACAGCATGCGGTTTACGATCATCGCGGAGAGCCCGGGATCGCCGGTCGTCGCCCTGATCCATATGATCCCGGTTTTCCTATCCGTGTCGATCCGGATGATCCTGTCGAGCGCCCTGCGGGACTGCTCCTCGCCCCTTGTGCCGAGAATATCCGAGAGAAGCTCCTTTGAGCCTTCTTCGCCGAACCGGCTCGATAGCAGTTTATCCCTTACGTGCCTGCTTCTGAGGATCGTGGGAAATAGGAACGAGCTGTTTGGAGAGATATTCATGCCCAGGTCCAGTCCGAGGTCCGAGAGGTCCAGTGCTCTCCCGAGATTCCTATAGCCGCCCGATCCCCCCGACGGCAGAATAGTGGCATTCGCCGTGTACCTCTTCGGCAGGGTGAATGCCAGTATAAAAAACGCCAGGGAGCCGCCTACGACGACAACGGCCGTGAACCTCCTCCACTTCACCAGGGCCCCGAACAGCTGTGTAATCGATGCTACTTCCATCTTGTGCATCCTGGATCATACCTCATCGTGGATTGTGTCAGATTCGCCTTACACCTGATCTCGGATCGCCTTCGATCGAGGATCTTACGACACCCCGCCTCGCGACCGATGCACCCGGGTACTTGATCACATGGTTGCAGCAATCAAGATTCATTCCAGAAGGGCCGGATCCGGCATCGGGATCAAGACCGTATGATGTTGATTATATGTAAGTTATAGTAGAGCTTCTCTAGAAGCTATGTCCCGTCACACCGGATAGCGCACTCACCGGGCCTTATTTTCGCTTGGAGGGAAGATTTTTCCTCAGGAGGGCATCGGCGGGAGATCGATCCTCGGCGGTCGCCCGAACCGCCTGATGGGCATGAAAAGGCCGGCGGCAATATAGGATAAGCCGCCGGCCTTGGTCGATAATCTCTATACCCCTCTATTCCTCTTTCTCCCCGGTCTTCTCCGCTTCTTTCCTTCTCATCGATTTGATCACAACCGGCTTCACAGGCACATCCTTGTAACTGCCCTTGGTTGTGGTTTTTACGCCTTTTATCTTCTCCACTACATCCCAGCCCTCGATCACCTTTCCGAAAACGGCGTAACCGTATTCCCTTGCGCCTTTTCCCTTGTGGTCGAGTGCGGTGTTGTCCTTGAGGTTTATGAAGAACTGGCATGTTGCGCTGTTTATGTCCATTGTTCGCGCCATCGAGAGTGTGGCCTCGAGGTTCTTGAGACCGTTATCGGCTTCATTCGTTATCGGCGCCGCCGTGGCCTTCTTGGTCATATCCTTCGTGAATCCTCCACCTTGGATCACGAATGTGGGAATAATCCTGTGGAAGATCGTCCCGTCGTAGAATTTCTTGTCCACGTAGTTCAAGAAATTCTTTACCGTGATCGGAGCCTTCTCCTCGTAGAGCTCTATCGTGAACGAACCCATGTTTGTTTCTACTTTCACCAGGGGATTTTCACTCTTCTCCTCTGATGCGGCCGGACCCGGCACGACGGTGGAAACCAGTGCCACGGATATTACCATGGCGCCCAAGATCAAGATGAAACGCATAAATGAATCACCTCCTGCATTCAATCCATAGTTTGATCGCGTATAGTAGTGATACAATATAGATACTATGCTTTGTTAATTAAAGGGAAAAGTGCGGGGATCCATTCGATCCGACCGCCGGCACACCGGACTGTAAATATAAGTTTACAGTATTTCATGGGCCGCCTAGCCCTGGTGGTTTGGTCTAATATACAGCAAACATTGCACTTATAAGGAAGATTGCATGAAATCACCGTGGAGGAGAATTTTTTCTTTTGCCGGAACACCGTTGTTTGATAGTATATTCGCGGATGCGGCATAGAAGTATAACGTGATCGTAATAGAGGGATCGAGATGAGTCGTAAACTGAAATACGAGCATGTGGATGTTTTTACGGATAAGTTATTCGGCGGTAATCAGCTGGCCGTTTTTCCATCACCGGGCAAGCTGACCAAGCTCCAGATGCAGAAGATAGCCAGGGAGATCAACTTTTCGGAGACGACGTTCGTTTTTCCGTCTAAGGGGAAGGAGACCGCTGCGAAGGTCAGGATATTCACGCCGGGTGATGAGATACCCTTCGCCGGCCACCCGGTACTGGGGACGGCTTTCGTGTTGGTTTCATCCGTGAAGGGCAAGAGCAAGAAGGCCAAGAAGATCTTTCTGGAACTCGATGCGGGCGATATCGAGATAGATATCGATTACACCGGAAGGAAGATAAAGCGGTTGACGATGCACCAGCCCCTGCCTGATTTCGGATCAGCCCTGCAGAACAGGGGGCAGGTGGCAAGTGCCCTGGGCATCAAGACATTCGAGATCGTGGGGGGGGGCGTTGTGTCGAACGGGCTTGACTTTCTCATAGTCGAGGCGAGTTCCACCGATGCGGTCAAGCGTGCCAGGCTGAACATCAACGAGGCCGTGCTTGTAATCGAGAGATACGGGGTTAATGCTATCTATCTCTTTGCACGTTTGGAGAGCAAGAAGAAGAACATTCATTCACGTTGTTTTGCACCGACCCTTCAGGTGATAGAGGATCCCGCCACGGGTTCGGCATCCGGCGCTCTCGGGGGTTACCTGGCGAGGATATTGAAGTTTCCACTGAGCCTGCGCCTCGTTATCGAGCAGGGCATCGAGGTGTCGAGACCCAGTATTATCAGTGTTGATGTGCGGTGTGACAGGGGGATGCTCGAAAGCGTGAAGGTTTCGGGGAGCGTTGTGCGGGTGGGGGAGGGGACGATTTCGCTTACCTGAATAAAAATGATTTAATTTTTACTCGGAATTTGCTATAATGTAGAGTGATACAGGGATGCAGGGCGGTTTTGTGCTGCAACCAGAGGCTAATTCAGCAAGTAAAAGATTCGGTTATAACCGGAGAAGGTTCTAAGGAGGTGGCCCGCGTGACCCCTTCAATAGATCTCTTTTCCGGTTTTTTATGCATTGAAGCCTGTGTATGCTGCGGAACCGGCCGCCGCATGCACAGGGTCATCTTTCCAGATGCTCATCGAACCATTCATGGATCGTTTCCCACCACAGCTCGGCATTCTGCGGTTTCCTGACGAAATGGTCTTCGTCCGGGAAAAATAGCAGCTTCGACTGCACGCCGTTTCTCTGCAGGGCGGTGAAGAACTCGAGTCCCTGTGTATAGGGCACCCGGAAATCTCTTTCGCCGTGTACAACAAGACACGGTGTCTTGAAGCTCTCGGCGAAGTTGTGCGGCGAGAATCGCTCATACATCTCCTTGTTAGTCCACGGCATACCCTCGAATTCCCATTCAGGGAACCAGAGCTCTTCCGTCGCTCCGTACATGCTAGCGAGGTTGTAAACACCGGCGTGCGACACGAGACAGCGGAAGCGGTCCGTATGGCCCTCGATCCAGTTGATCATGTAACCACCGTAGGATGCACCCGCTGCCGCGATGTTGTCTGCGTCGACGAAGTCGAAATTCTCCACTATATAATCGACACCCTTCATGATGTCGGTATAGGGAGCTCCGCCCCAATCCCCGCTTATGGCATCGGTGAAGGCCTGACCGTATCCGGTGCTGCCGGTGAAGTTGATCATACCGACCACGTAACCCGGAGAAGCGAACATCTGCACGTTCCATCTGTAGTGGAATTCATCCCCGAACGAACCCTGGGGTCCGCCGTGAATGAGAAGGATCATGGGGTATTTCCTTCCCTCGATGAAGAAGGGAGGCTTTACCAGCAGGCCGTGGACCTGTTTCGAGCCCGAGCCCTCGAACCAGAATTCCTCCAGCTCGTTCATCTCTATATTATCCAGGATCTTCCTGTTTATGTCGGTCAGCTGCTTGATCCCACCGCCGTTGGACTTGGCGATGTATAAGTCTGTTGGGTGGTCTACGTTTTGCCTGGAGAACACGATGTGCTTACCATCAGGAGCTATGCGTAGGTTTGTGTCGTATCCTCCCGTGATCAGTATCCTGGCATCGTCTCCTTCTATCGATACACTGCCGATTGAGCGACGCGCCTTGTCCTCCGTGTTGAAGTATATAGTGCTGCTTTTCGGACCCCATGCGAAGTTTGCTATGCTGTAATCGAAATTCTCCGTGAGGTTCTTTCTCTTGCCGTTTTTCCGGTCATAGATCATAAGGCGGTAACGATCCGCCTCGAATCCCGGCGTCAGCTGAGCCCTGTAAGCAATGAATCTGCCGTTCGGAGAGTACCGGGGATTGTTGTCGTTTGACAGGTTACCAGCAGTGATAGGCTCGCTCTCCCCGCCGGGGAGCTTTACGATGTAGAGATCGTTGTTCGTGGAGGCGGCCACCAGCTCATCGGGGTTCATCGAAAAACACAATTCGCCTCCATCCGGCGAAAAATCGTAGTCCCGCTCGCCGCCCAGCGATATAGGAGGAACATCGGTTCGCCCGTCGTTTAGTTCAATGAGGGAGTTCCCCTCTACATCTGTCAGGAACAGGTGGCTCCACCTGCCTTCGCGCCAGCTGTTCCAATGGCGGTAGAGCAGATGGTCGATCAGCCGGGCCTTCACCTTGCCGCTTTCGAACTCTTCGAGCATCTTCCCGTTACAGTCCATGTCTTCGCATCCGGGGTAAACGTTCGATGTGAAGGAGATTGTTTTCCCGTCTGGCGACCAGAGTGGAGATGATGCTCCCGTCGGGATGTCGGTTATGCGCCTGGCCTCGCCGCCGTCTGATGGTATCGTCCATATCTGCGGTGTTCCTTCCCGGTCCGAGACGAAGGCCAGGCTCTTCCCGTCTGGTGACCAGCACGGAGAATAATCACTACCTTCGCTTTCCGTGAACTTCCACGCCTCTCCGCCATCGATCGGTACGATATATATCCCGGTGTCAGACGTGTTTTCCTCCTTGTCGAACCAGGTGACGGTGAAGGCCACTGATCGTCCGTCCGGGGCGATCTCGAATCCACCGATCCGACCGAGCGATATCAGATCGTCGAACGTGATCGCATGCCGCTCGCCCCCCGATGCGGGGAACGAGATGACCAATAGAACGGCCAGGGCGAAACCGCCCACACTCTCGATGAAACGTACCATTGTACACACTCCCTTAATGAATTGCCGCCGGCTTCGAGCCGGAAGGTCGAGTACTAATCTCTGCGGGCAACTGCGAATTCTAATGAACGAACGGATTACAGGCAACTCATTAATTTCAACGGGGGATTTTTCCCTCGTGATGCAAAATGATCGTGCCATGCAGCCGGCATAGGCGGATTATAGAGGTTGCAAACCCGACGTAATTCTGGGAATATCGGACATCAGGGGATTTCATGCAGCTCGGTAGGGACAGGGTGGATTCATTTATAATCTCCCCCATGGAGGATTGGAATGATCGAGGTTCATGATATAAGAAAATCGTTCGGCAGCGTGGTCGCATTGAGCGGTATAGCATTCCAGGTCAAGGAGGGCGAGATCTTCGGTTTCCTGGGTCCGAACGGGGCGGGGAAGACAACGGCTATCTCCATTATATCGGGGCTCATGCGTGCCGATTCGGGGACCGTGCAGGTGAACGGGATGGACGTTCACCGGCACGGGAAGAAGATCCGCAGGATCCTGGGCGTGATCCCACAGGAGATAGCGCTTTACGAGGAGCTGACCGGGCGGGAGAACTTGCGATTCTGGGGGAGCCTGTACGGGATGTCGGGAAAGGAGCTCAGGAAATCGGTCGATCGGGTGCTCGATCTCGTGGAGCTGACGGAGAGAGCGGACGATCCCGTTCGTCAATATTCGGGCGGTATGAAACGAAGGATCAATCTCTGCATCGGTCTCGTCCACCATCCTCGCATCGTGCTGCTGGATGAGCCGACACTGGGAATAGATCCTCAGGCGAGATTGAATATACTCGATATAATCAAGAACGAGGTCGCTTCGGGCACGACCGTTATCTACACGACCCACTACCTCGAGGAGGCCGAGAGCCTGTGTGACCGGGTAGCGATAATAGATCACGGCAGCATACTGGCGGAGGGATCCCTGGAGGAGCTGACACGCCTCGTTGGTGAGGAGGATATCGTGACGGTCACCGGCAACTTCAGCGCGGAGCAGGTGAATCAACTGCTGTCGGGAGTCAAGGTGGACAGCCTGGAGGACGATTCACTAAGGTTTTTCGTTTCGAACAAGGGAGAGATAGGAGAGGTATTCGGGAAACTTTTTTCCGCAGGGGTTCACGTAGGTCAGGTGTCGATCAAGGAACCGAGCCTTGAAAGCGTTTTCATAAAGCTCACGGGGAGGGAGCTCAGGGACTGACGGGCGGGGTGGCGGTCTCCGTACGATTAATCGCCGTGCCTGTTCCCAGTTCGGTTCCGAATTCGGCGCAGAGGACCCGGAAGGTCGGTGGAGGGTGCATAATCTCTTTAATATAGTATTGAAGGATCTCAGGCGCAGGATGCGCAGCCCTGTCGCCGTGCTGCTCATGATGCTCATTCCCCTTGCCATGACGCTTATCATCGGCCTTGTCTTCGGCAGATCGGGAACGGTGGAGTTGCCCAGGATCAAGGTGCTGCTGGTGGACAGGGACGGGGGCATATTCGGCAGGTTCATCCGGGACTCGATGAGGCAGGACCGGTTGGCCGAGCTCATTGATCTGGAAAGCGTGGAGATGGAAGAGGGGATGCGCCGCATGGAGAGAGGCAAGGCCTCGGCGCTTATAGAGGTTCCCGAAGGATTCTCAGAGAGTGTCCTGGACATGAAGAGCGCGGAGATAGTGCTGGTCAAGAACCCGGCGGAGACTTTCCTGCCGATTATAGTCGAAGAGATAGTGGAGACGATGGCCATAATAATCCACGGGGGGATGTATAACTTCAGGGAACCGATAGAGCGGGTTCGGTCTATGCTCGAAGCCGAGGCATGGCCCTCGGGCGGTGAGCTTCAGGGGCTGCTGGACAGCGCAAGGGACAAGATCTTGCTGGCACAGGGATATTTGAGCGACTCCCTGATCACGCTGAGAAGCGAGACCGTTGCATCGCAGGATGAGGGGGATGGGGGATTCAATCTGTTCGCGTACGTTTTACCGGGCAGTCTGCTGATAGGGCTCCTTTTCATAAGCGAAATATCATTGAGGGATTTGTTCAGGGAGAGGAACAACGGGACGCTTGCGAGGATGTTCGTGGCTCCTATCGATGCCAGGCAGGTTGTGACGGCCAAGGTGCTTGTAACAGCGGCGGTAACCGGTCTCTCATGCATCATTCTCATGGTGATAGGGCGCCTGGGATTCGGAATCGATCTGGGACGGCCGCTCCCGCTCATAATCCATTTCGTCGCGACTATTCTGATGTGCACCGGTATCATCGTTTTCTTCTACGGCTTCATAAGATCGGAAAAGGCTGTGGACGCAGTGATCTCCATAGTGATCATAGTAATGTGCCTGCTCGGGGGGAGCATGATCCCGATTGAACAGATGGGGAGCGCACTATCTGCGGTAGGGCGTTTCTCTCCGGTCTTCTGGGCCGTCGACGGCTTCAAGCGGATCTTCATCCTGGATGCCGCCATGGGTGATATCCTCGAGCACCTCGGAATACTATTCGGTGTATCGGCGATTACGATCATTCCGGGGACCATCATGCTCAGGCGGAGGATAGAGAAGGGTGGGTGGTCCTAGGATGCGCGGCGGATCTCTCTGGATAGTGTCGAAGATAGCGGGCTGTGATCTGAGGATGACAATGAAGGAGCGCAGCTATGTTTTCTGGATGTTCATAATGCCGCTCACATTCATGTTCGTCTTCGGTATGACCTCGAGGGATTCGCGAAGCTCTGCGGTCAGGGCGAGACTGACAGTGGAGGACAGGGACAGCGGTTTTCTGTCCGGCAAGCTGGTCGAGGCGCTCGAAGACGAGTCGCTTTACATAGTCGACAGCCTGCCGGAAGGCGACGATGCGGTCAGAACCCTCGTGATACCGGGGGAATTCACCAGGTCTGTTCTGGATAGGGAGCGCGTCGGGCTTGTGCTGAGCAGGGAGGAGGGGACGAATATGAACGCCGCCGAGGCCGCTTCGGCTTCCATATTCAAAGGTCTCATCAGGGTGGTGAGCGGGCTCATAGAAATCGAGGGCGATGAGCTGGAGCATGGCGCGGCGGGTATCTCCATCGATGGCGACAGCCTGAGTGGAAGCCTCTGGAAACTCTCCGGCGGGCGTATCGGGGCTCTCGAGACACTGCAGGTGCGGTTGGACACGATCATGGCGAGAGATCCTCTGGTGACCGTGCGGTCAGGTAACGCCGGCAGGGCGGCGGATATTCCAAGGGGTTTCCAGGGCTCCGTGCCGGGAAGCCTGATCATGTTCGTGCTCATGTCGATGGTTTTCAGCGGAGCGGGTATCACGGCGGAGAGGGTGACGGGCGTTCTGAAGAGACTGGGCACAACCCCTGCGGGCAGGGCGGAGGTCGTCTCCGGCAAGCTGCTGGGCAGGGTAGAGATAGCCATGATTCAGATAGTATTCCTGCTGGCCGCGGGCAGGCTCCTCTTTCGGATTTCGCTTGGGGGCAGTCCGATAGCCCTGTTCCTGCTTATGCTGGCCTTCGCCTTCTGCACGGGCTCGTTTTCCATCCTATTCGCCTCTCTACTGAAAAATCCCGACCAGGTAACCGGATTCGCCGTCATTACTACCCTGGTTATGTCTGCGCTCGGAGGGTGTTGGTGGCCCTTGGAGGTCGTTTCCAGGCCGTTTCAGGTGCTGGCCTTCTTCTTCCCCACCGGCTGGGCGATAAGCGGGATTCATAAGCTGATATCGTTCGGATTCGGATTGACCGGCGTAGTACCTCACATCGCCGCGCTACTAGCGTTCGGGGTTGTATTTTTGCTGATTGCGGCGAAAAGGCTCAAGTGGAGCATGTAACGGATCGGGTCCCAAGATTCGATTGTTTCGGCCTGCCGGGGATCCTCCTCGAGCGGCCGGGGCGCCCACCTTGATCATCCACGAATTATCGCCGTGTAGAATATCTTCCCGCCGTGGGATTCGGCCTTTATCGTTCCTCTCGAGACCAGCTCCGAGAGCAGCTTGGCGAGCCCGGGGACGGGGATCCCGAGTGAGTTGTGCATATCCTCTGCCGTGCACGGACGCCGTTCCAGCATCGAGATGACTTTCTGCTCGGCTGCGAGGTCCTCGTGTGAGGCCCTGGCAGGTGTTTCGGCGACAACCTCGCATGCGGAGCCGAAGTATTCTTTTATGCTTATCAGGCTCTCTTTGTCCAGCGGCCCGATGCCCTTTACCGTCCCGGGCCTTACGGCCGTGTTGAGCTGCACCTCGTCGACCCTCAGCCCCTCGATGGCAAGTTTCAGCTCAGACAGGTTTCTCTCATCCGTATTGAATCCCTCCAGAAGCATTATTTCCAGGTAGACCTTTCCCGTGTACACCCGTGTGAATTCCTCGAGTCCTGCCTGTATCTCGCCTATGTCGCATTCCTCGTGCGGACGGTTCATCGAAGAGAAGGTCTCCTCGATGACGGAGTCAAGTGACGGCAGAACGATGTCGGCGAACGACACCTCTTCCCTGAGCTCGGGGCGGGACAGGAGAGAGCTGTTCGTGATGACGGCCACAGGGATGCCGGTCACCCCCTTCACCCGCCTTATCAGCTCTCCCGTTCTCGAGTACAATGTCGGCTCGCCCGCTCCCGACAGGGTTACCACATCGGGCATCTGCGGGATCTCGGAGAGCCTTCCCTCCAGTTCTTCGAGTATATCGTCGAGGGGATAGAATTCGCTTCGGCTGCATGTTCTGTTCGTCGTGCCCCCGCATTCGCAGTAGATGCAGTCGAATGTACAAGTTTTGTATGGAACCACGTCTATGCCGAGCGACCTGCCCAGCCGTCTCGACGGCACCGGTCCGAAAATCCTTTCCAAATCACGATCCTTTCGAGATGCGTTGATAAAACGGAAAAAAGGAGCACACGGCCCTTCCGAGGGGATCACGGAGCGCGGTGTCCGGTTCTTCGCGCCATACCGGCGATCCGTCCTCTTCGCTAATCTAATTGAATCGTATAGTTTTTGCCAGATCAAGATTTGCATGCTCTCTTCTCTTGAACTATCTTCATCGTTGGATCATTATCCTTTCGTGATCGAAACCGTGCCGGAATCGGGGTATATGAACCGCTCAGGGGGTGTACGATGATTGAAAAGGTTAATGATATATACGAGCGAAAGAAATGCACCGTGGACGAGGTCTTCAAGCTTATCAATCCCGGCAGCCGTATCTTCATCGGCTCCGGCGCGGCCGAACCCCAAACACTGATCAAGATGCTCATCGATAAGGGCAAATACATCCAGGATCACGAGACGATCAATCTCATAGAGCTGGGAACGAGCCCGTACGCCGAGTCGGTGCTGAGCAAGCCGTTCAGGCAGAACGCGTTCTTCATAGGACAGAATGTGAGGGATGCTGTCAACGAGGGAAGGGCGGAGTACACTCCGATATTCCTCTCCGAATTGCCGGCACTGCTGCGATCGGGGCGCCTCAAGATCGATGTCGCCTTCATACAGGTGGCACCCCCGGACAGCTACGGCTTCTGCTCCCTCGGAGTCTCGGTCGATGTCGTGAAGGCGGGTGCCGAGAGCGCAAGGCTGGTCATCGCCGAGGTCAACAAGCAGATGCCCAGGACCCTTGGAGATTGCTTCATCCACGTCAAGGACATCGACCATATAGTGGAAAGCGACATGCCGCTTCTCACTTTGTCGCCACCCGAACCGGATGATGTGGCCGCCAGGATAGGGCAGCATGTATCGAGATTGATAGGTGATGGAGCGACGATCCAGGCCGGGATAGGCATGATCCCGAATGCGATACTTTCGTTCCTCGTTGACAAGAAGGATATAGGAATCCATACAGAGATGTTCTCCGACGGGATAATAGACCTGGTCGAGTCCGGGGTCATAAATAACAGGAAGAAGAGCATTCACAACGGCAAGATCATCGCCACGTTCTGCATGGGCACGAAAAGGCTATACGATTTCGTCGACGATAATCCCCTGATCGAGTTCCATCCCTGCGACTATACGAACGATCCATTCATAATCTCCAGGAACGACAAGATGATCTCCATCAATGCCGCCATGCAGGTCGATCTCACCGGTCAGGTGTGCGCCGATTCGATCGGTGAGTATTTTTACTCGGGTATAGGGGGGCAGGTCGATTTCGTGCGCGGCGCGGCGCGGTCGAAGGGCGGAAAACCGATCATAGTCCTTCCGTCCACGGCTAAGGGAGGGACCATCTCACGGATCGTCGCGCACCTGGACCAGGGTGCCGGGGTCGTGACGTCAAGGGGGGATGTGCACTACATAGTCACCGAGTACGGAATTGCGAACCTTCATGGAAAGAACCTCAGGGAGAGGGCCCTCGCTCTCATCAGCATTACGCACCCGGATTTCAGGGACGATCTTCTCAGCTATGCCAAGAAGAGAAATATCGTTCATATGGACCAGATGCCGTTGACGGAGGTCGGCCGTTTCTACCCTGAGAAATACGAGCATGTGAAGGATTTCGGTGATGTCAGCGTATTCTTCAGGCCCATAAAGCCCATCGACGAGGCGATGGAGCGCGAGTTCTTCTATTCTTTGAGCGACGAGAGCGTCTACTATCGTTTCTTCAATCTCGTAAAGGCCATGCCGCACGAGAAGATCCAGCCGATGGTGAACATCGATTACAGTGAGGAGATGGCGATCGTTGGATTGCTGGGGGAGCCGGAAAACGAGGAGATAGTAGCGATCGGGAGGTTCAAGCACGATCCGTCGGACAACTACGCGGAGGTTGCGTTTCTCGTCGGGGACAACTGGCAGAACCGTGGTATCGGAACACATCTCATGCAACATTTGATCGATATAGCGCTGGAGATGGGGATCAGGGGGTTCAAGGCCGATGTTCTGGGACAGAACAAGAAGATGATGCACGTTTTTCACGAGTGCGGTTATCCGCTGCACAGCAGGTTGGAGGACGGAGTATATATCGTGAGAGTCGATTTCTCGGAGAAGAAGTGATGGATGACCGACCATCGGGTGCGAAGGCCTCATTCGTGATAGCCAGAAGGTGCGGCGAGTTCCAGTTCAGTCAGGAGCATCCGTTCAGGCCGGACAGGCAGACATCCGTGTACGAAATGTGCAGAAGGAGAGGTCTGCTCGACGGCGCAGGCATAAGCGTCGTCGAGATCGAGAATGCAGAGGATCGTGTGCTCGAACGGTTTCATACAAAGGATTACATCGAGGCGCTGAGAAGGGCGGACAGGGGCGATGATGTGGACCTCGATATGATCCACCACGGTATAGGACCCGCGGAGAATCCAGTGTTCGAGGGCGTCTTCGAGTTTTCGGCCCTTTCAGCCACCGCGAGCCTGACCGCGGCCAGGCTCGTTGCTGATTCGGGCGGAAGCGCGTTCAACCCGTGCGGCGGTTTTCATCATGCCTACCCGGACAGGGCGGCGGGATTTTGCTACGTTAACGATGTTGCCATCGCCATAGACGAGTTGAGGAAGAGGGGCAGAAGGGTCGCGTATGTCGATATAGACGCCCACCATGGAGATGCCGTCCAGCATGCGTATTTCGGCGATAGATCGGTTCTGACCGTCTCGATGCACGAGTCAGGCAAGACACTCTTCCCCTGGGGCGGATTCGATTGGGAGGTTGGTGAGGGGGATGCAATGGGTTATAACATCAACGTGCCGCTCGAGCCGGGCACCGATGACGATAACTTTCTACGTCTGTTCAATGATATCGTTATGGATGCGCTTCGGATCTTCGACCCCGAGGTTATAGTCGGTCAGTTCGGCACCGACATGCTCTCCACTGATCCCCTTACACATCTCAGGTTGACGAATAACGGTTATATCGAGGCCGTGGAGATCCTGCACGGGGAATTTCCGGCGATAGTGGCCCTTGGCGGCGGTGGTTACAACCAGCAGGATGTTACAAAGAGCTGGACCCTTCTCTGGGCCGAACTGGCAGGTAAGGGGATAGAGCAGAGCGGCTATGGAGGAGCCCTCGGCGGCGTATTCTTGGGAGACAGCTCGATCGAAGACTCGGATCTCAGGGATATGAGGATTTATTTATCGGGACCGGAGAAAGAGAGGCTGGAGCACTACACACAGGATATGATCTCAAATTACCGCCGTGGGATACTTCCTCTGCTGCAGGACCGGAACCGATGACCTGACAATTCGATAAAACTTGGGTTTTATTCTGAGGGAGTATATATTTATCATCCGAATCCGGGGCATCGGTTATACCGCGGTTCCAGGTTCCGTGCGGATTATCGATCCCTGAGTTCCAGCGCCGGCTCGGTGTATGGAAGAATCCCGATTCGAAAGGCTGTTTGAGGAGAAGCCATGGATCCGTCGATGAAGTTAATAACAAATCCTATATCAAGATTGCGGGGAGCGGATAGTATTTCGAAACGCAGCGCCCTCCCTGCCGCTTCAGAGAAAAGGTGAGTTTTGGAAGACCAGCTCAGAATCGCAGAATCACAATTGAATGCACTGCTTCGGGTGATACGCGGCATAGGCGGATCGAATGATATCGAGCGTGAAGTAGCGGAGGCCGTTAACTCTGTTCATTACGGCAAGGCCGCAACGGAGGAGGAGTTGTTCGAGCTTCTTAGGTCCGTTGTGAGTTCCTCCAGGCCGCCCATCCTGTCCTCCGACTGGGAAGAGGCGTGGGGGAACCTGTTCTCGCACCTGATCCAACTCATAATGTCATCGAAGAGCGGTACACGAAGGATCATCTCGGCCCTGTACGGAAGGGAGAAGATCCCCGAAGAGGCGGAATCGGAGCTGGTGCTGTGCGTGAATCCCGGATCGACTTCTACGAAGCTGGCGCTTTTCAGGGGCTTCGAACTCGAAGCGGCCGACGAGGTTCATATTCCTCCTGATTTCGACGACGGTGTCGAGAACAGAACAAAGGCTATAGTGGAGTGGATCGACGAGCGTGGTATAGTCCCCGGGGGGCTAACCGGAATAGTGTGCCGCGGCGGCTTTGTCCAACCGGTGCCGTCCGGCACTTACGAGGTCTGTGACGAGATGGTGAAGGATCTCGAGGAACCGAGGATCGATCATGCATCCAACATGGCGATCCCGATTGGATTGAAGCTCGGAGAGAGGCTCGCCGGAGGGGGAGATCTGCTGATAACGATGAGCGATCCGGTCGCAACGGACGAGATGGAGATCACGGCCAGATTGACCGGTATAAGGAAGATTCTGAGAGACGGGGCGGGGGCCCACTATCTGAACCACAGGGCTGTTCACGGGCTCTTCTGCCACCTGCTCGGCTACGAGCGTGATGAGATCACTACAGTGAGCGCTCACATAGGGGGGGGCATCTCCATAGGCAGGCATAAGAACGGGGAGATAGTCGATATAGTGAACGCCTTCTCCGGGGTGCCCAGCGCGAACAGGTGCGGCAACATTCCTCTCGACTGCCTGATGAGAGCATTGGACAGCAGGAAACTGACCCTACAGGAGCTCAGTAGGTACCTGTTCGGAGAAGGGGGGCTTGTCGACTTGGCCGGCACTAACGATTTCCGCGCCCTGATGCATTTCATGGATACGGGGGCGGTTCAGAGGCAGCGGGAGAAGATCAAGGTTGTCGTGGACTTTCTGGCCCGCAATATCGCCGGGGAGGTAATGAAGCTGGCCGCCGTAGAGGGTGCGATCGATGCCGTGATATTGACCGGAGGTCTGTCCAAGAGCACCGAGTTCTCCGGGATTATAAGACGCAAGCTTTATCCTTATTTCCCGGTGGCCGTCGTTCCGGGCTCCGTGGAGCACGAGTCCATGATAGCCGGGCACATGAGGGCGCGGTTTCTCCGTGAGGAATTGAAGGACTACAGGGTCGAGCGGGACGCCCTGAGGAAGAAGCGGGCGGGTGAGAAGGAGTTTCTGGATACTGAAATATTCGCGCATCCCCATCTTCGCAAGAAGGAGAACGAGCCCATCACGAGCCTCGATGAGGTTATCTACGCGGCCAGGTCCCTCGTCGCCATGCACAGGGCCCCCCGGATAGCTTTGGTCGGAGCCGAGAACGAGGATGCCGTCGCCGCCGCCAAACAGGCCAACGAGGAGGGAAGGTATCCTATAGCGAAATTCCTGCTCGTGGGCGATTTCTACGAAGTGAACAAGCTGGCGTGGGAGTACGACATCAAGGTCGACGATGAAAATTACATGATCATCGATACCGACAAACCAGTTGAGAAGGCGATAGAGCTCCTTGATTCGGGCCAGGTCGATCTTCTGATGAAGGGTGGAGTGAAAACGGATGAGATCATGAGAGGCGCCCTGCGTTATATGAAGAGCAGCGGACGGCTCGAGAAGGGAAAGGTATACAGTCATGTCGGAGTTTTCCAGTTTCCGGCGTATCCCAAGCTGCTCATAGTGACCGATGCGGCCGTGACGCCTCATCCCGATCAGGAGTTGAAGAAGTTGATCCTGGAGAATGCTCTTGCCGTGGCCGGTTACCTCAATATAAAAACGCCTAAGGTCGCGGTTATCTCCGCCGTGGAGACCAGGAATCCAAGTGTGCAGTCCTCCATACTGGCGGGAGAGTTTGCGGAGGGGTACCGCGACCGCACGGACTGCATAGTGGAGGGTCCGCTGTCGCTCGATGTGGCGTTGGATCCACGCTCGGCCGAGGAGAAGCATTACACGGGAAAGATTAGTGGAAACGCCGATATCCTGCTCATGCCCGATATAGAAGCCGGGAATGTCGTATACAAGACCCTGACCGTTTCCTCGGGCGCCAACCTGGCCGGTGCGGTTGTAGGCGGGGGCGTTCCTATAATACTGACGTCCAGGGGGGATTCGGCCCGTTCGAAGCTGGCCTCGATCTCGCTGGCGGTTCTCATCGCGATGAGGCAGGAGATCGCAGCAAAGAGCTGAAGACGGCCGACTTCTAAGATTAGATCACCATCATGGATACAAGCGGATCTCGTTCGAAACCAAGGGGGGCGAGTTATGTCCAGACAATGGAAACAGCTGTTGTTGTTCCTGTTCTTCGCGCTATTTCTGGTCGTTGTTCCGGTTGTCGCGCTGATAGGACTGATGGGGAAGGATGCGGGCTCCGCGTTGAAAGGCGGAAATGCCGTGGTCGTCATCGATATCGATGGAGAGCTTCTGGACTATCAGCCCTACTCCACACCACTATCGATCTTCACGGAGAGGGAGCCGGATCTGACCGGTATCCTGTCGACGATAAAGAGGGCTTCGGAGGACGGCCGGGTCCAGGCTCTGATACTGCGTATCTTCCCGTCGGGAGCCGGTGCGGCGAAATGCGGGGAGATAAGGGCGGCTCTCGGCTCGTTCAGGGAAACGGGGAAAAAGGTCATCGCATATTCACCGGTTCTCGTCGGCAACCATTACATGCTCGCATGCGGCGCAGATTCGATCTTCATGCCTCCGAGCGGTTACCTGGTTATACCGGGTCCGGCCTCGAGTGCGGTGTTCATCCGCGGCATGCTGGACAAGCTCGGCATCAACCCGAACATCCACAGGATAGGGGATTACAAGTCGGCGGCAGAAATGATCACCGAAACCGGGCGAACGCCGGAGTCGAGGCGGATGACCCAGTGGCTGCTTGAGGATATGTACGAGGGCTTCGTCGCCTCTGTCGCCTCCGACCGCGGGCGTAGCGAGGACACCGTCAGGACGTGGATCGACAGGGGGCTCTACAGCCCGAGAAGAGCGCTCGAGAACGGCTTGATAGACGGGATGCGCCACTGGGATCAGGTGAGGGGTTCCCTCGAGGGCGGGGATGTGGGCATAATTCCGGCGTCTGACTACCTCAAAGGTTATGGCCCGGCGTACGGGTCGGGTTCGGGGCCCGCGGTGGCTGTTGTTCATGCCCAGGGGGAGATAGTCATGGGGGAAAGGGGGTGGGACGCGTTCACCGGTCAGACGGCGGGAACGGAGACCGTGATAAGAGAGCTCAAAAGGGCCCGCAGGAACGGCAGGATAAAGGCCGTCATCCTCAGGATCGATTCACCGGGCGGTGACGGGATCGCGGGCGGCATGATATCGCGAGAGGTGGAGATGACATCGAGGGTGAAGCCGGTTGTCGTGTCGATGTCCGACGTGGCGGCATCGGGGGGATACGAGATCGCGTACCGGGCCGACCGCATAATAGCCATGCCTTCGAGCATAACGGGCTCTATAGGATCTATCACAGGAAAGATGAACATGAGGGGCCTTTACGGTAAGATAGGCGTTACCAAGGATGAGATGGGCGTCGGGGACAATGCGCTCATTTTATCCGATTACCGTGATTTCTCTGAGTCGGAATGGGATGTGCTGAGGGAGGAGCACTGGGAGTTCTACAGGAACTGGATAGAGGAGATAGCGCGGTTCCGCGATATGAGGATCGGTGAGGTCGATTCCGTCGCAAGGGGTCGTGTATGGACAGGGCGTCAGGCCGAAGAGGTGGGTCTCGTGGACGGGACGGGCGGGATCGACAGGGCGTTCGAGGTCGCATGCGAGCTGGCCGGCATCGATGATCCCGAAGGCGTCCACATGATTCACATGCCTGGAAGGATCGGGCTTCTACGGGGATTGTTCTCGGGGAGAACCGTCGAGGATACCGCCGCGCGCCTCCTTTACAGGATGATCGGACGCAGGTTCAACCGGCGCAGCGAGCTCATCATGAATCGGAAGCTGCCCGAGGAATTCGAGCCGGGCGGTGGCCCCTAGAATCTGTAGCGCACGTCCATTATCATGGACGTTACGTTGTCCGGAGTGAGATCCGAACCGGTGCAGACGTCGAAGAACAGCCTTTCACCGTAGTGGAGGGAAAATCCGAAGGTCGCGGTATAATCGCTTTCGAAGATCTCACCGCTGTCGCTCATGGATCTGTCGCCGTAATCGAAGTACTCGGTCTGGCCGGACGCATAAACGGAAGCACGCCGGGACCGGGACTCTATGCTCAGTGGATCGAAGGGTATCTCGAAGGAGATCCTCTCATTTCTATCCCTCCATACGATTCTCGAATAGAAGCCCGCGAAACAAGAGAAATACCTGCAGGGCTCGAACTCAACCGCTACGGGGACTATAAGAGCGGCATCCGTTTCTGAATAATTGATATCGATCGGCACCGGTACGGATATGTACCGGTATTCGTTTACTACTTCCTTCTCCGAGAACATGTCGAACCGTCCGTCTGCCTTCTCATCCGCCCAGGACCTCTCTAAGGCGCACTTGATCGCGGCAGTGATATTCAGGGAACGTCTTATGCAGTGAGTTTTTCCCGCCTTTGCTATGAAGAGCATGTTCTTCGACCGCCCGTCACCCGGCAAACCGAGAGTGTTCAGCATATTGCTCTCATCTCCACGATCCCAGCTGTAGTAGTTAAATATCTCCGTCCATCCCGTCTCGTACGTGGAAGTAACGAAGGCCCCTCTTGCGAAGAGCTTCAGACCCGACCGGAAGCTGTGGCGTCCCGTCAGGGAGAATGTCCACGATATTCCATCATGACGTTCCATCCACTCGTCTAGATCGTAGCTGTACTCATCGATTTCCTCCAGGAGGCTGCTGAATCCCCTGCTGGTGTAGAGAGTATATGTGTGGTGCTCGGAAAACACGGGATCTCTCGACAGGCTGAGGATGATCTCGCTGCTTCCCGAACCGCCCCGGTCCAGATACAGTCCGGCCTGGGCGTATCCTGAGACGTGCCTCTCCGTATTTGAATCAAGACGATCTCTTGTATCCATATCCGTCTTCGATAGGGAGGAGGAGTTGAACTGTTCCGTTGTGTACTTAAAACGGTGCTTGTTCGATCTATAGTACCCTTTCCCGCCGAGCCTGAATCCCAGCGCGGAGCCTCCGCCCAGCGGATGGGCGGCGGTCAGCGAGGTTCGCCAGAACTCCAGGTTATTGATACTGTAGTCATTATGGTATACATACTCGAAGTAGTTGCTGGTGTAGCGGTCGGTTAGCCATGAATCGGAGCCTTCGTCTTCTGATATTCGCCAATCGGCCGCCGCGGCGAGCCTCCAGCCCCCGAGTCCTATGCCGTAGGCCATAAACTCGTTCGTATGCAAGGTCCCACCACTTTCGTTCTCTAAATCGAGATTATAGTCCAGATACTTGTAGGGCCATGCGGGCAGTGCGGCGCTCCTGTAGCCGTAGCTTAGCGTCATCGAGTCCGCGAAGAGGGCGTACGCGGGATTGATGAAGAGGTCGGTGTAGAAATCGGGGATGATCCCCGAGACGTGCTTGCCGCCCAGGGCGCTGATTCTTGCCGAATGGCGATCCTGCGCCTGAATCGCGTGAGGCGAGATCATGGCGGCGATGCCGATCAAAAGCATGAGCTTTACATATCTTTTGCCTGAAGTCATGGAGCACTCCATCCCGAAACCGAGTGAAGAAGCTCAAAGGTACACCAAAGAGGGACATCGGGCAATAGAAAAGGCTCCGTCGCTCCTCGTGCGCCACCCTATCCATGCAACGAGCCCGGACCGAGGTGTCCTTGGTTCATGGTGTACGGTAGAGCTTGAGCCGGGCATCCCGCCGTTGATTGTCATTCCTGGCATTTCTCTTGATGCTGCTGTAGTCCCGTCCCGGTACGGGAGAGGGAGGAAAACCGGAAAATATCTCGAATCCTGCGCATTGGGGGATCAACCGGGACGGAGCCTGAAAGAAGCCTATTGAAATAATAAGTGAAACGTGATACAATATGCGAACTTATGGCGACGGGAAGATGCCTTGCATCGATATTGGATTATTCGGTGCAATTTCGAGGGTAACTAAACGAGCCAAGATCGCTCACTCTGGAGTCGAGAGGAGGTGGTAACAATTCTATCAGGTTGGTCGGCATTTACCCTCGTCGCACTTTTTCAGTAAGGGAGATCAGCTAATGAAATATGTAAAATTGTCGGTTCTGCTTGTAACTGTCATAGCGCTTTTGTCGGCGGCAGGAGAGATCAGCATAGCGCAGACGATCAGCAAAGCGCCTAAGACTACATGGGAATCGCCAGAGGAGAACTACGGATTTATTGCTCCTCCAATGAACCTGGACCACCTTGTGCCCACTCAGCTTTACCTTTCAACGCTTCAGGCGCCTCTTTCAACGTGGGACTGGCGTGCGTTGGGGGGGGTGACACCGGTGAAGAATCAGAATCCCTACGGGACTTGCTGGTGCTTCGCTGCTCTTGGCAACCTCGAATCTCAGATCATTATAGATGAATCGATCACAAAGGATCTATCCGAGCTCAACATACAGGCATGCAACCCGACTAACACCAACTGCAACGCAGGTGGAAACGCTTGGATGTCCACAAACTATCTGGCGCTGCTCGGATCGGTCGATGAATCATGCGATACTTACCCCGGCGGCTGTCCGACCCCTACATGCGTCAATCCCGCATGCAGCTTCTTCGAGCAGGTGATAGAGTGGAGAGTCATACCTAACAATGTTCCCGCGATCCAGAACGCGGTACAGAACTATGGACCCTGCTACACATCACTGTATGCCGGTTTCCCCGCGTTCAACTCCTACAACGGTACGCCGCAGTGCCTGACCTACACCGGGACCGATGATCCGAACCACGCCGTCCTCATCGTCGGATGGGACGATGACGAATGCGGCGGTGCCGGTGCCTGGATATGCAAGAACTCCTGGGGCACGGGCTGGGGGATACTCGGCTACTTCTACATCCAGTACGAGAATGCCCGCATCGGCGAGTACACGAACGTCATAACCGAGTACAAGGAATACGATCCGAACGAAACCATCTATTACTGGGACGATTGGGGATGGTGGTCTTCGGTCGGCTACGGTGATACGGACGACTGGGGACTGGCGCAGTACGTGATGCAGGCGGATAACGAGTATGTATATGAGATAATTACCTGGGCTCCTTCAGGTCCTACGACTTACACCGCTTGGATCTACGATGATTTCGACGGTTCAACAATGCCGACGAACATCCTCGCCGGACCGTTGACCGGCACATTCAACGAGGCCGGCTACTACAGCATCCCGTTGACGACCCCCCTGCCGGTAAGCGCGGGGGACACGATCTACCCGACGATCAATTTCCAGACACCGGGTTACAATTATCCGGTTCCGATGGACGACGGCGGACCGATGGAGACAAACAAGACATATGTAAGCAGCACAGGAGCCTCCTGGGCTGCTCTGGATAATGGTGGTTATGCGATGGGTGATGTGGGTATCCGGTTGAGGGTGGGTCCCGAGCAGGAGGAAGGGGATTGCATCAAGGACGGCTCCATCGAGCTTTACGGTCCTCCTCTCGATCTGGGCGACTACGCCGACATCTACGCCGGACAGGTACTCACATTCGACCAAATCGCTGTCTGTGCCGGGCTGCCTGGTGACACGGCCTGCCTCTGGATGCACTCGAACCAGGGATGGACGGTAGGCGGAGAACTCGACGACTGTTTCTTTATAGAAGACGGCTGCTTCGGCTACTGGACGGTCACTGTCGAGGCCCCGTGCGATGCCGAGGTCTGCGACTGGGATACGGTCTACTTGTACATCTCGTACTGTGATCCGGATGGCGATTGCACGCATTCTCCTGACTGTATCTCGGACGTTGCAGGATACGATGTCGATACACTATACCTGCATGTTGTCCCGGCGCCCCCGGCGCTCGAGATCATTCAGGACAGCATATTCTACATCGAGGAGGGTGCCAGCCCAGCGTTCGTGCCGTTCGATATCTGCAACGGCGACCCGTGCGCTCCTCCTACGACCTATGA
>Ga0180431_10000263_pt1 | contig 75071 bp, 62 predicted proteins | sample SS_ome_11_FD_132459 | JGI IMG/M metagenome (GOLD analysis project Ga0180431, IMG submission 132459) | Hypersaline lake sediment archaeal communities from the Salton Sea, California, USA - SS_1_MS_1 metaG | ecosystem: Environmental > Aquatic > Non-marine Saline and Alkaline > Hypersaline >...
AGGTGCGGGATTCCACCTTCACCAAGACGGTGGGCGAGGTGGGTCTGGAGGTTCCCCTTGGGGATCGGTTCCGGGCGAGTGTCGGTGTCCGGTCCGAGGGCGTCACGGCGGGTTCGGGGGGGGAAAGGTTGATTCTGGGGAGCCGAAAGCAGGCCGCGGACCTGGCGTTCACGAGTGACGTTCGCGATGATCCGTTGAATCCGACCCGAGGATGGCGGGGGCGAATGGAAGCCGCCTACGGCCGCAAACAATACGACGGCGGTCACGACGCCATTCGTTCCGTCGTCTACGAAGCGATGACCGAGTTCTTTGTCCCCGTGGCCCGCCGGCAGGTCCTGGCGCTCATGGGGGGGGGCGCATGGTTGGACACGTCGGAGAGAGATGTCCCCGAACACGAGCAGTTCTACGTGGGGGGAGCGGAGAGTCTCCGGGGATACGGCGAGGACGCGTTTTTCGGGTGGCGGGTGTTCTCGGCCGGAATCGAATACCGGTTTCTCCTGGGACGCCGATCGCGTCTTCATGTGTTCGCCGACGGCGCACGGCTGGATCGGAGGCTTCCCGCGTCCGGAGGTTTGGAGGATCGGAAAACCTGGCTCCTGGGGTACGGGTTCGGTCTTCGCTCGGAATCCCGATTGGGTATGATCGGGGTGGACTTCGGGCTGGCTCGGGGCGATCCGCTGACCGAGGGGAAAATCCATCTTCGTGTAGAAGGGGAGTTCTAGGCCGCGAAGGTGAAGCAAGCGGAGGACATGGAGACAGCCGAGATCCGAGAAACGAATGCGACGGCGCCGGGCCCGGGATGGCATGTTCCGGCTTTCGGCTCTCGGCTTTCGCATTTCTCGCAAGGGCCTTGCGCCGCGGGAAGCACTCGGCGTCACTTGGCCCCAGCGTGAAGGGGGGATTGTGTTCAGCAAGGAGCGTGGCGACTCGCGGCGTTGGAACACCCCACGCTGCGGCCGTCGTTCCGGCGAGTGCTCCCCGCAGCCGGCCCGGGGGTGGTGTGTTCCGGCTTTCGGCTCTCGGCTCTCGGCCGTATTGCTCGAGCCCAAGGCCCCATCTTCGGCACGTTGCCTGAAAGAAGCCCCTGTGGAATCTGTGGCTGTAGGATTTCCGCCTCTCGGCCGCGGCGATCTCGAACGGAGGGCATGATCATCATGAAGGAACAGGAAGCTGCGAAGAGGATGGAGGAACTCCGGAGCGAGATTGCCCGACACGACCACCGCTACTATGTTCTGGCCGATCCGGTGATCTCCGACGAGGCCTATGATCGTCTTCTGCGCGATCTATCGGACTTGGAGGCGGCTTTCCCGCATCTCGTCACCCCCGACTCTCCCACCCAGCGGGTGAGCGGGCGCGTAAGCGAGGGGTTCGCCCTCGTGACGCACGGCACACCGATGCTCAGCATCATGAACGGCTACGAGGAGGACGAAGTTCGGGAATTCGATCAGCGTGTGAAGAAGCTGTTGGGAGTCGCCCGCGTTACGTACGCCGTGGAACCGAAGATCGACGGCGTGGCGGTTTCTCTCCTCTACGAGCGAGGGGTGTTCACTCGGGGCGCGACCCGCGGAGACGGGGAGCGCGGGGACGACATCACGGCCAACCTGCGTACGCTGAGGCAGATTCCCATGAGGCTGGTCGACGTTCCGAGCCCTCCCGAACGCCTCGAGGTCCGGGGAGAAGTCTACATTCCGACGGAAGCCTTTGAGCGCCTCAACAGCGATCAGCTGGAACAGGGCGCGCGGGTGTTTGCGAATCCCCGAAACGCGACCGCCGGATCGCTCAAGCTCCTGGATCCACGGATCGTGGCCGCGCGGCCCCTGAATATCTTCATTCACAGCGTCGTCGACGGCGAGGCCCTGGGAGCGGCCACCCACGCCGAGGCGCTCGAGCGCGGCCGGCGATTGGGCCTCAGGATCGTCGAGTCCGTCCAGGTGGTGCGGAGCGCGGAGGAGGTGCTGGAGCGATGCAGGGAATGGGAATCGCACCGCTTCGACCTGGCTTACCAGGTCGACGGAATGGTGATCAAGGTCGACGATCTGGCCGCACAGCGGGCGCTGGGTCACACGTCAAAGAATCCCCGCTGGATCCTGGCCTTCAAGTTTCCGGCGCTCGAGGCGATGACGGTCGTCCGGAACATCGTACCCCAGGTGGGACGGACGGGCGTCGTGACCCCCGTGGCGATTCTGGAACCGGTCGCACTTGCCGGATCGACCATCTCTCGGGCCACACTTCACAACGCGGATGAGATCCGTCGAAAGGACATTCGCGTAGGGGACACGGTCGTCATCCAGAAGGGTGGAGAGGTCATTCCCAAGGTGGTCAAGGTCATCCTCGACCAGCGCAGCGGTGAGGAAAGACCTTTCACTATGCCCGAGCATTGTCCCTCCTGCGGCGAACCGCTCAAGACGTTCGACGATGAGGTTGCCGTTCGGTGCACCCACATTCGATGCCCGGCCCAGATCCAGCGGCGCATTCGCCATTTCGCCGGGCGCAATGCGATGGACATCGAGGGACTGGGGAACGTCCTGGTGGAGAGCCTCGTGGGACAGGGATGGGTGTCGGATCCCGGGGATCTCTACGGTCTGGACCCGGAAAAAGTTGCGGCGCTTGAACGGATGGGTGAGAAATCCGCAGACAATCTCACGCGGGCGCTCGAGGAGAGCAAGGGCCGGGGGCTGGCGCGGCTGGTGTTCGGTCTGGGCATACGGCACGTCGGCGTGCGTGCGGCGCGTATCCTGGCCGAGCATTTCGGTTCGATGGATCGATTGGCCAAGGCGGGTGAGGAGGAACTCTCGGCCCTTGGCGATATCGGACCCGTGATCGCCGCATCGGTGGCGGACTTCTTCTCCCAGGCTCCGACAGCGGTCGTCATCGACAAGCTTCGAGCGGCGGGGGTTCGAATGGAATCCCGCTCCGCGAGAAAGGGCGGAAGGCTCAAAGATCTCCGGTTCGTCGTGACGGGCACCCTTCCCGGGCGGAGCCGGAGCGACGTGGAAGCCCTGATCCGGGCCGAGGGAGGTGACGTCTCGGGAAGCGTGAGCCGCAGAACGAGCTATCTCGTCACGGGAGAAAAGCCGGGTTCGAAACTGGCCAAGGCCCGGTCCCTGGGCGTACCGGTGATCGACGTGGCCGCGCTGGAAGAGATGATCGGACGCCGTCCGGGGAGCGGACAAGCCGGTTGACGGTTGGCGGGCCGGGGTCTATGATGAGTTTCGGGAGTGTACGAGTGCTTTTCTTGCGATAGATGGGAGTGACGCTATATGACGCAGTGCCAATCCGCACGACAGGGCATCGTCACCGAAGAGATGAAACGCGTGGCCGATGCCGAGGGGAGGAGCGTGGATGTCATCCGCTCCGGGGTCGAGAGCGGCCGGATTGTGATCTGCCGGAATGTCCGCGGCGAGCATCGGATCCCGGTGGGTATCGGAAAAGGTCTTCGGACCAAAGTGAACGCCAACATCGGTACATCCCCGGACGCCTCGGGCGCCGATCAGGAGATCGAGAAACTGAAGGCGGCCGTGGAAGCGGGTACCGACACGGTGATGGATTTGAGCGTGGGCGGCCGGATCGACGGGGTGCGAAGGCGGGTTCTCGACGAGTCCGCCGTTCCCGTGGGAACGGTCCCCATCTACCAGAGCGCCGCCGACATCCTGGAACAGAAGGGCGAGATCGTCGACCTCCGCGAGGAAGACATTCTGGAGGTGTTCGAGAGGCACGCCGCCGACGGTGTCGACTTCGCGACGCTTCACTGCGGGGTGACCCGCGAGGTTCTCCGGCGACTGAGACGGGTGAACCGGGTGATCCCGATCGTCAGCCGCGGAGCCGCTCTCCTTGCGGAGTGGATGGAGAAGAACGGCAAGGAGAATCCTTTCTACGCCAACTATGATCGGGTGCTTGAGATCGCCGAAACCTACGACGTCACGCTGAGTCTGGGCGACGGCCTCCGGCCGGGGGCGCTGGCCGACGCGTCGGACGGGGCGCAGATTGCGGAATTGATTGTGATCGGGGAACTGGTGGAACGGGCCCGGGCGCGCGGCGTGCAGGTCATGGTGGAGGGTCCCGGCCATGTTCCGCTGCACCAGGTCGAGGCCAACGTGGTGATGGAGAAGAAGATCTGCGACGAGGCGCCCTTCTATGTTCTGGGACCGCTGGTGACGGACGTGGCCTGTGGCTACGATCACATCTCCTCCGCCATCGGTGGCGCGCTGGCCGCCGCGGCCGGCGCGGATTTCCTCTGCTACGTGACCCCTGCCGAACACCTGGGTCTGCCCACCCGCGAAGACGTGCGCGAGGGCGTGATGGCATGCCGCATCGCCGCCCACGCCGGCGACATCGCCAAGGAACTACCCGGGGCGCTGGACTGGGACCGCCGAATGTCCGAGGCACGGGGGGCTCTGGATTGGAAGACCATGATTGGACTGGCGATGGATCCGATTCGGGCCGAGCGGCTGCGCTCCGCAAGTCCCCCGGGGAACCAGGATCTCTGTTCGATGTGCGGGGAATTTTGCGCCGTGAAGAAATCCACCGGGGTGTTCAAAGAACCCACGCGGTAACCTCCCACGGGAGGTATCATGAGGGAGGCGGTACGGTGAGTGTGGATCGCAAGAATCTGCGTGCGCCGCGCGGGACCACCCTGTCGTGCAAGGGATGGATCCAGGAAGCGGCCCTTCGAATGTTGATGAACAACCTCGATCCCGAAGTCGCGGAGAGACCCGAAGACCTCGTGGTCTACGGCGGCACCGGCAAGGCGGCCAGGAACTGGGCGGCCTTCGAGTCGATCGTGGCTTCCCTCAGATCTCTGGAGTCCGACGAAACCCTGCTCGTCCAGTCCGGAAAGCCCGTGGGGATCTTCAAAACGCACGAGGACGCGCCGCGTGTCCTCATCGCCAATTCTCTTCTGGTTCCCCGATGGGCCACCTGGGAGCATTTCTGGGAGCTGGAGAAGAAGGGCCTGATCATGTACGGCCAGATGACGGCCGGCAGCTGGATCTACATCGGCACCCAGGGGATCCTGCAGGGTACCTATGAAACGCTCGCCGAGCTGGCCCGCCAGCACTTCGGCGGCACACTCGAGGGCAGACTCGTTCTGACGGGAGGGCTGGGGGGGATGGGGGGCGCCCAGCCGCTGGCGGTCACGATGAACGAGGGCGTCTGTATCGTGGTGGAGGTCGATCCCGATCGAGTCACCCGGCGAGTGGACCTCGGGTACTGCGATTGTTCCGCGGACAGCCTGGGCGACGCGGTTCGCCTGGCCAAGGAGGCTCTGGCCGGCGGCCTGGCCCGCTCGATCGGTCTGGTCGGAAACGCCGCCGACGTGTTCCATCGGATGGTGGAATCCGATCTCCGGCCCGACGTCGTCACGGATCAGACCTCGGCGCACGACCCGCTGAACGGATATATCCCGGAAGGGCTGTCGCCGAGAGAGGCGGACGGTCTGAGGGAAACGGATCCCGACGGCTACATCGCGCGGGCGAGGGAATCCATCGCCAAACACGTTCGAGCGATGCTGGCGCTCAAAGCGGCGGGCGCCGTGGTATTCGATTACGGAAACAACATTCGGGGACAGGCGGAGATCGCCGGCGTGGACCGCGCGTTTGATTTTCCGGGTTTCGTTCCGGCCTACATCCGACCCCTCTTCTGCGAAGGCAAGGGACCGTTCCGCTGGGCGGCGCTTTCGGGCGACCCCGAGGACATCCTGAAGACGGACCGGGCGCTTCTGGACCTGTTCCCTGAGGATGAAGCGCTCGCGCGATGGATCCGAATGGCCCAGAAGAAGGTCCCGTTTCAGGGTTTGCCCTGCCGAATCTGCTGGTTGGGGTACGGCGAGCGGGCCGCCTTCGGCCGGGTTCTCAACCGTCTGGTCGCCTCCGGTCGGGTCAAGGCGCCCATTGTGATCGGGCGCGATCATCTCGACAGCGGATCGGTGGCGTCTCCCTACCGGGAAACGGAGTCCATGGCGGATGGATCGGACGCCGTTGCCGACTGGCCCATCCTCAACGCGCTGTTGAACGCGGTTGCCGGAGCCAGCTGGATTTCCGTCCACCACGGGGGTGGGGTGGGAATGGGGCTCTCGATCCATGCGGGGATGGTGGTGGTGGCCGACGGAACTCCGGAGGCGGAGCGCCGGCTCGAGCGGGTCCTCACCACGGATCCGGGGACCGGTGTCGTACGGCACGCGGACGCCGGCTACGAGCGGGCCCGCGAAGTGGCCACTCAACAGGGGATTCGAATCCCCGGGTTGACCGGGTAGAGGGGGAACACCCGTGAAGCGCGCGGCAGACCTGATCATCGAAGATATTGACGAGCTGGTCACGGTGGATCCCGCCGAGGGAGATCGGGAGGAAGGGGACCTGGGTGTCATTCGGAGCGGGGCCATTGCCTGCGGAGGCGGGGAAATCCTTGCGGTCGGTCCCACTCTGGCCCTGTCCGAATCCTACCGCCTGACGACCGGTGGAATCCGGATGCGAGGTCAGGGCCGCGTGGTCTTGCCGGGTTTCGTGGATCCCCACACCCACGTTGTGTTCGCGGGTTCCCGGGAACACGAGTTCGAACTCCGAATCTGCGGTTCGACGTACCAGGAAATCGCCGCCACGGGGGGCGGCATTCGCTCTACGGTCAAGGCGGTACGCGAGACGTCGGCCGAAGACCTGTTCAAAGCCGGCCTGCGCCGGTTGGATCGGATGTTGGCGCTGGGTACGACCACGGCCGAGGCCAAGAGCGGCTACGGTCTTTCGAGGGATTCCGAGATCAAGATGCTGGAGGTGATCGGCAAGCTGAACGACGAGCACCCCGTGGATCTCATCCCCACGTTTCTGGGAGCGCACGAGGTTCCCGAGGAATACGCACATCACAAAGAAGAGTATATTGACCAGCTGATCGAAGAGATGATTCCTGAAGTAGCGGAACGCTCGCTTGCGGAGTTCTGCGACGTATTCTGCGAAGAGGCCGTGTACTCGCGAGAGGAGTCCGAAAGGATCCTGGTGGCTGCGGCGCAGAAGGGATTGAAACCGAAGATTCACGCCGACGAGTTCACGAACCAGAGAGGCGCGGAACTGGCGGTGGAGGTGGGTGCCGTTTCGGCCGATCACCTTCTGGCCATTTCGGTTCAGGGCCTGAATGCTCTCCGGGAGAGCCGGGTTATTCCGGTCCTCCTGCCGGGCACATCCTTCAGCCTGGGGCTGGACAGTTATGCTCCGGCCCGGGAGATGCTCCAGTGGGGACTCAAGGTCGCGTTGGGAACCGATCTGAACCCGGGGAGTTCCATGACCGAGTCGATGCCCATGATCATGACGCTCGCCTGCGTGATGCTCAGGATGACGCCGGCCGAAGCGATTGTAGGGGCGACCCTCAATGCGGCCCGGGCGGTGGACCGATCCGAGTCGGTCGGGAGCCTGTCTCCCGGGAAGAAGGCCGACTTCATCCTTCTGGAGGCTCCTTCCTTCCGGTATCTTCCCTACCACTACGGCGTGAACCTGGTGGATCGGGTTGTCAAGAACGGCCGGTTGGTGGTGGATCGCGGCACACGAGTGTAGCCGAACCCGAGCGACGGGAATGAAAGCATGAATGACAACCGACCGGTGGATGTTCGCGCCGATGGCAACCGGCCAGACAACCGACCGGCGGAAGTTCGCGCCGATGGGAGCCAGCCAGACAACCGACCGGTGGATGTTCGCGCCGATGGCAACCGGCCAGACAACCGACCGGTGGATGTTCGCGCCGATGGTAACCGGCCAGACAACCGACCGGCGGATGTTCGCGCCGATGGCAGCCGGCCAGACAACCGACGGGTGGATCTTCACGTTCACACCCGGTATTCGGACGGGGATCTCACTCCGGAGAGGCTTGTCCGTGAGGCCTTGGAGAACGACGTCGCCGCCGTGGCGGTGACGGATCACGACACCGTGATGGGAGTGGAGCCCGTCCTCCGGGCCGCTGAGGGCACGGGTCTGGAGATCCTCCCGGGCGTTGAATTGAGCGCTCGTGTGGATTCCGCGGAGGTCCATGTCCTCGGGTTCCTGATCGACGTGAATCATCCGTCCCTTGTGGAGTGGCTCGAGTTGTTCCGCCAGAAAAGGCGGGAGCGGGCCCTGGAGATGGTGGACCGGCTCCGGAGTCTGGGTCTCTCGGTACAGCCCGATCTGGTGCTCCGCCTCGCGGGGGACGGATCCGTGGGGCGCCCGCACGTGGCCGGCGCGCTTCTCGAGCAAGGCTTGATCCAGAGTTTCGATGAGGCCTTCTACAAGTACATCGGGTACAACGGTCCTGCCCATGTCCCGAAGTACCGGCTCGATCCCGGAGAGGCTTTCGACTTGATTCGCTCGGCCGGGGGAGTGGCCGCCGTCGCCCATCCCGGTACGCTGGCCCGGGACCATCTGCTGCCGGGTTTTGTTCCCCGCGGCATGGAGGCGCTTGAGGTCTGGCATCCCAGACACAACGACAGCCGGACGGAGCAATACAGGAGATTCGCCCTCGAGCATCGCCTGGCGATGGTGGGAGGATCGGATTCCCACGGCGGGCGCACGGGGCTCGCCAACTTCAGCCGGGTCGAGGCGACCTACGCTTCGGTGCGTGCGTTGAAAGAGATTGTGCGATCCCGGACCCGTGACCGCTGAACCCGTTCGGCGTGCTCCGGTCGGCGGCGGCGCGTCCTTCGACGATCACTCCGTGGGGAAGATGGAGGTACGGTGAGGGCTCGGGACATCACGGAGATCTCGCTCTTCGTCGCCCTGGCGGTGGCTTCCGGGTTCGCTCTTCTTGCGGTGCCGAACGTCGAGCTGATCACGCTTTCGGTGTTCAGCTCGGGCGTGTTCCTGGGACCGCGAAAGGGCGCGCTGGCGGGCGTGCTGTCGATGTTCCTGTTCACGACGTTCAACGTGTACGGCCCCGCGCCGTTTCCCCTGGCTCTTGCGCAGATGGGAGCGATGGGTCTGGTGGGTGCCGTGGGAGGGTGGGAACGAGCACCGCTCTACGCGCGAATCCCCTCCGCCGACGGTGGCCGATCGATCGCGGGGTTTGCGTTACTTGCCGTCACCGGCGTCGGGCTCACCCTGTTGTACGATTTCGTGACGACGGTGACGCTGGCCGGCCTGATGGTCGGCACGGACCTGACCGCGTCCCCGGGTTCGAGGGAAGGCTCGAACGAGGGATTCTGGGCCCTGGTCGTTGCGGGGTCCGCGTTTTCCCTGGTACACGTGGCAACCAATGGTCTCATCTTCTGTGGAGTAGGGGGCTCGGTAATCCGCGCGCTCGCACACTGGAGGCGATCCAATCGATCGGGAGGGTGAGGGCAGAGGATGACACGGACTGCGGGGGGGAGCATTGGGAGAGGCGGACGAACCTTGAGCCGGGGTCTGTCCGTCGCCGTCGCCCTTTCAACCGCCGCTTCGTTCGCGGAGGGGGCAGAGGCCGATCCGCAGCCCGAGGCCGGTGCCCCTGGAGTGCACGAGGATGCCTGGAGATGGCTGAGCGGAAGGGGCGCGGGCGGGCTCTCCAGCGGCGGTCCGCTGGGCACTCCACTGTTTTTCCTGGGCCCGGCGGGAGATGTGTCTTCCCTTCTGGTGACCCTCGACGGCGTGACGCTGAACCATCCCGGGACGGGTGGCGTGGACGGGACCACCGTGTCGCTGGGATCGATCGAGTCGGCCGCTTTCACTCCCGGGGCGTGGCGAGCCCGCTGTCGAGACGGCGCGCTGGCCGGCAGCATTGCATTCACGGCCAAGCGCGGTCGCCTCGATGTTCCCGTGTCTCGGCTGGCGTTCGTACAGGGCCCGCGTGGGTACAAACGAAACGCGGCGGAGTTCGGCCGAAGCATCGGCGCGTCGTGGGGCGCGTATCTCAGCCTCGAGACGAGACAGGGAACCCCGACGCCCTCCTCCGTGCGCCATAGGCTCGACCAGTTCGGCGCCTCCGTGGAGGGGCGCGTGGCGGGATGGTACACGCGTATTTCGGTCCGGCGGCACAGCGGGGAGAGGATATGGACCGCGGACGAGAATCCTCCCGGCGGAACGGTGATGGATGAAAGCGCGAGGGAGATCACGGTGCTCGGGAAGTCTCGGGCACTCAATTCGGAGAGTTTTTCGGTCTCCCTCTGGTCTCGGGATTTGAGCGGGAAGGAGGCCGTGTCCGGGGGCCGAGTGCTGGGTAGCTCGCAGGATGAACTCTCGGGAGGACTCGTCGATGCCGTGTGGACGGTGGGGAAGGGCCACCGGTTGACGGTGGCCGGGGAAATCGAGCGCCGGTCGTCTACCTGGCTGAGCAAGAGCTCGAGGGTGGAATGGCAGGGTGGAGGGTGGTTGGGCGATGAACTGAGTCGGTGGGGGGGCACGATGCGCGCGGGCATCCGGGGCGACTACAGCCAGGATTGGGGAATGCAATCGGCGGCGGAGCTGGGATGGTCACGGCCCGCCGGTGCGGGAGTGCTGGACATCGCTCTTCACCGCGGCTTCCGAACACCCGACGAAGCGGAACAGCGATTCTCGGAACACCCTCCAGAGCCGACGGTGCGCCATGGTGTGCGAGTGGGATACGGCGGGGGCGACGGGGGAACGGGAGCGGGCGTTCGGGCCTTCCTCTGGAAGGAAACCGGGCGTGCCGTCTGGCGGACGGCGGATCTCGCGAACGATACCGCCCGGCGCTGGTTGATTCTGGAACAGGAGATTCGCGCTGGGGGAGGCGTGCTCTGGGGTCAATGGCGTTGTGCCGAAAAGGTGCGCGTGGGAGGCTCTCTCGCGGTGTGCCGCGTGCGGGATTCCGACGGCGGCGAGGTGCCGCTGTCTCCTTGGGCTAGGGCGGCCTTCGGAGCCGAGATCCGCCACCCGCTTCCGCTCAGGGATCTTTCGGCCGTCGCACGGCTGGACGGGCGCGGATGGGGCCGGTACGGGTTACCGGAGGGAGGAGAGCAGGCCGCCGGTCTGGAGGTGGACATTCTGGCGGGCTTCCAGCTCTCGGGTTTCCGAATCGTCGGAGGGATTCGGAACCTGTTCGACGCCCCGATATCCGAGTGTCCTTTCCTGGTGCTTCGCGAACGTTGGACCGGCCGCACCGAGCAGCTGGAATGTGTGCCGAGGTACGGATCGCGGACCGAAAGAGAAACGTACTTCGGAGTCAGTCTGATTCTCTATGACTAGCCGGAATCTTCCCGGATGATCTCCGGCTCCGGCAGCGGGGTTCACCCGTCGCCGTCGCCCCGTCGGACTCGAGAGGAGGACCGGGCGCCAAGAATTGAATTGACGTTGCGGAACATGGATCGGTAAGGTCGCTCACGAAAGGCGCCCCCGCGGGGGCGCGGATGTTCAACAAGGCGGTACCGATCCGAACGTGCTCGCGTTGGAGGAAACCGGAGATGCAAGAGTCGGTGTTCGCCGTGATCATGGCGGGAGGAAGAGGAACCCGTTTCTGGCCGCTCAGCCGCCGTGACCGCCCCAAACAGTTCCTTCGAGTCACCCCCGGCGGCACGTTGATTCAGAATACCGTGGCGCGGATTGAGCCGGTCATTCCGGCGGACCGGGTTCTCATCGTTCTGGGGGAGGATCAACGCCAACTGGCTTCCCAACAGCTGCCGGATCTTCCGCACACGAACTTCATCGTTGAGCCGGTGGGAAGAAACACGGCACCCGCCATCGGATTGGCCTCCCGGGTGATCCTGGAACGGGATCCCGATGCGGTGATGGTCGTTCTGCCGGCGGATCATGTGATCGATGACGAAGATGATTTCAGGCAGGTCCTCTGTGCGGCCGCAACGGCGGCTTCCAGGTCCGATGTTCTGGTGGTGTTGGGCATCCGACCCGACCGGCCCGAAACAGGATACGGGTATATCCGGCCCGGCGGACTCTGGGAAATCGAGGCCGGGCGACAGTTTCTGAAAGTCGAGCGGTTCGCCGAGAAACCCTCACGCGAGGATGCGGCGGCATACGTCGAACAGGGGGACCTCTGGAACAGCGGGATGTTCATCTGGCGGGCGTCGGCGATTCGGGACCGGCTAAGGATCCACATGCCGGCCCTCCACGCCGCGCTCGACGATCTTTTTGCCGATCGGAACGGAGCGGGCCGCGCCCGGCGCCTGAGAGACCTCTACCCGCGTCTCGAGGCCGTGTCCATCGACTACGGCGTCATGGAAAAGGCTCGGGAGGTGGTTGTCCTGCCTTGTGAGTTCGGGTGGAATGACGTGGGAAGTTGGTCGTCACTTGCGGCCCTTTGGCAAAAGGACGATTCGGACAACGCGGTGCTGGGTCAGGCGACCACCGTGAACTCGCGCGGATGTGTCGTCCACAGCGGAGACCGGCTCGTTGCGCTCGTCGACATGCAGAACGTGATCGTTATTGACACGCCTGACGCAGTGTTGATTTGTCCGACTTCATCGGACCAGAAAGTCCGCGATCTGGTGCATCTTCTGGCAATTTCCTCGCTCGATCGTCATCTTTGACGACCCGACCTGAAGCGGGTCTATTTTCCCAGCCCACGATGTCATTTTCCGAGTTAAGGACCTCTCGCCAGAAGTCGATAGGTATCACTGCGAGCAAGTCCTGAAGCGGTTTTCCAGAACACACCATCTCTGGGACGTAGTCGTCTTCGGCAGCGTATGATTGCGTTTGCTGGCCGAGAGAAGGGGGCGGTGAGTGTCCTTCAACCGGCAGGAGAAACGAATTGTCCTGGTCATGATCGGTGTGGTGCTGGTCGGGGGCGTTGTCCTGGTGTGCAAGTGGGCGAATCCCCGCGTGGCCGGGGATCTGTGGGTGTTTGGATCGGACGGGATGAGAGCTCGCGAGGAGCGCGTCGAAGGCGTGTCCCGGGCCGAGCCGCAGAATGAGACCCTGGCGGTTCACCTGGCGAGAGTAGAGAAGAGGATCGATCAGGGCGGCGGGGCGCCGGCCGAGAGGACGGGTCCGGCGCGTCGGAAGATCAATGTGAATACGGCGAGCGAGGCCGAGCTGGTTCTATTGGACGGGATCGGGCCCAAGCGCGCCCGGGCCATTGTGCGCTACCGGACCGAGGTCGGCCCCTTTGGATCTCTGGAGGATGTCGAGAGGGTGGAGGGAATCGGACCGCGGACGCTCGCGCGAATGGCTCCCTGGATCTGCGTGGAATGAGAGCGGGGTCCCGATCGTGCAAAGTGAGAGACGGCGGAACGGAAAAGGCGCATTCTGCGACGGATCGTAACGGGACGGATGACGTCCCTTGGGAAATGTTGGTGGGTTTGCCGCGAGTGTCTGGACGCGGCGTCAGGCACAGGCATTGCGACCGCGGGTCCGTCGGGCGTAGGCTCGGAGGCGGAGTCCCGCAGGTGAGGAACTGTCGTCCGGATGCGGGATCGTTTGGGGCAAGTCCTGCTTGAGGCCGGCCTGGTCAACGAGGAGGCCTACCAGCAGGCGCTCAGCCGAAAGGAATCGACGGGAGAGCCGGTCGGCCAGTGTCTCCTGAGGATGGAGGCGTTGAGCGAATCGGATCTCTGCGAGTTCCTGCAGCAGCGCTATCGCGTGCCGGCGATAGACCTGTCGGAGACGGACATCGATCCGGCCGTCATCCGCCTGGTCCCGGTCGACGTTGCCCGCAGGTTCCGCATCATCCCCGTCGGCCAGGACGGTCGAAGACTGACCCTGGCGATGGCGGACCCGGGGAACTTCGCCGCAGTCGACGATATCAAGTTCATCACCGGCTTGGAAGTCCGCGTTGCCGTCGCGGCCGACTCGGCCATTACGCAGGCCATCGATCGTCTCTACGGTGAGGACGTGGATGCCTTGGCGGACATCGTCAAGGACATGGCCGAAGAAGATGTCGAGATCGTCGAGTCCGAGGAAGAGGACGAGGGGGACGTTCTCGACGGCGCTCAGGAAGCGCCCATTGTCAAGTTCGTGAATTCCCTGATCGCCGATGCGGTGCGGCGGGGCGTGAGCGACATTCACATCGAACCCTACGAGAAGACTCTTCGCGTGAGGTTTCGAATCGACGGCACGCTGCACGAAGTCATGTCGCCGCCCGTGAAGATGAAGTCGGCCGTCATCTCCCGGCTGAAGATCATGTCGGAATTGGACATCGCCGAGAGGCGCGTTCCACAGGACGGCCGGATCAAGATCAAAGTGCTGAACCGGACCGTCGATCTTCGCGTGTCGACGCTGCCGACCATGTTCGGAGAAAAGGTGGTTCTGCGAATCCTCGATCAGTCAAACCTCAACATGGACCTGGAGAAATTCGGATTCCAGGCCAAGGCGCTGGAGGACTTCCTGGCGGCGATCGAAAGCCCCTATGGAATGGTGCTGGTCACCGGACCGACGGGCAGCGGGAAGACCACGACGTTGTATTCCGCAATGAGCCGGCTCAACACCCCGGACGTCAACATCCTGACGGCCGAGGATCCCGTGGAGTACAACCTCGACGGAATCAATCAGGTGTTGGTGAATGATGAGGTCAAGCTGTCCTTCGCCGCCGCACTGAGGTCGTTTCTGCGGCAGGACCCCGACATCGTTATGGTAGGCGAGATCCGAGATCTGGAGACGGCATCGATTGCGACCAAGGCGGCCCTTACGGGACACCTGGTGTTGAGCACGCTTCACACGAACGACGCGCCGAGCACGATCGACCGCCTGATCGATATGGGGTTGGAGCGCTTTCTCGTAGCGTCGGCCGTGAATTGCGTTGTGGCGCAGCGGCTGGTCCGGAGGATCTGCACGCGCTGCAACGTGGAGTACGAGCCGGAGGAGGTCCTGATCTCGCAGGTCAATCTGACTCCCGAAGAGGCCGCGAGCCTGAAGCTCCACAAGGGTGAGGGCTGCGCCCAATGCAACAACACCGGTTACTCGGGACGGGCCGGACTCTACGAGGTCATGCCGGTGAGCGATACCATCCGAAAGTTGATTCTGGGGGGGCAGTCGTCGGAGGAGATTCGGGCCGCCGCGATTGAGGAGGGAATGGTCACGCTGAGACAGGATGCCATCAACAAGATGAAGGCCGGCATCACGACAATCACGGAGGTCCTGGAGGAAACGGCCAGGTAGCCGATGGGAGACACACATGCCAGATCTACGAGCTCTGCTGGAAGACATGGTCGAGAAGGGGGCCTCGGATCTTCACGTCATCACCAATGCGCCTCCCCAGCTCCGTATCGATGGGGAGCTGATCGCTCAGGGAGACCCGCTCTCGACGGACGAGGCGCGGGCGTTGGGCTACAGTGTTCTCAACGAAGCGCAGAAGAAGGAGTTCGAGATCAACAAGGAAGTGGACCTGGCCTTTAGCATTCAGGGAGTCAGCCGGTTTCGCGCCAACGTGTTCACGCAACGAGGGGCGATGAGCATGGCGATTCGGCGGATTCCATTCACAATTCCACCCCTGGAGAAACTCGGGTTGCCCTCGGTGGCGTCCAGGCTGATCACGAATCTCAAGGGACTGATCCTGGTGACCGGACCGACGGGAAGCGGGAAGTCGACGACGATGGCGGCGATGATCGACAGAATAAACCACGCGCGGCGCTGCCACATCGTGACGGTCGAGGACCCGATCGAATACGTCCACGAGAACCATCAGAGCATCGTGAATCAGAGACAGGTGAAGGCGGACACGACGAGCTTCGCGTCGGCTCTGAAGCACGTTCTCCGTCAGGATCCCGACGTCATTCTGATCGGGGAGATGAGGGATCCGGAAACGATGCAGGCGGCGCTGACGATCGCGGAGACGGGGCACCTTGCCTTCGCCACCCTCCACACCAACTCGGCCTATGAGTCGGTCAACCGGGTTGCGGACTCATTTCCTCTGAACGAGCGGCGAAACATTCTCAGTCAGCTCGCGTTCGTTCTGGAGGGAGTCATCACCCAGCAGCTCGCCCCGAAGAGCAGCGGTACGGGGCGGGTGCTGCTGTCGGAGGCGATGGTGTGTACGCCCGCCATTCGGGCCGTGATTCGAGAGGACAAGATCCACCAGATCTACGGCCTCATGCAGGCCGGACAGAAGTTCGGCATGCAGACGATGAACATGAGTCTGGCGGATGCCGTTCGCAAGCGTGCTCTCAGCAGAGAAGATGCGCTCATGCGTAGCCAGGACGCTGAAGAAGTTGTACAGATTCTCGACAGGTGCGCTGCAGCTTCGGCGCAGCGGTAATGGAGGGAGTCAGCATTGGCGGTCTATGTCTGGAAGGGGAAGGACGCGCGCGGCAAGGTTGTGTCCGGCGAGGAGAAAGCCAAGGACCGCGCCGAGGCCATCCGGCGTCTCCGGAGGCGGAAGATTGCTGCGACACAGGTTCGTGAAAAACCGAAGGACGTCAAGCTGAAGTTGGGAATGAAAAAGGGCGTCAAGGTGAAGGACCTGGCGGTCTTCACACGGCAGTTCGCGACCATGATCAACGCGGGGCTTCCGATTGTGCTCTGCCTGGACGTGATGTCGAAACAGGTGGAGAAACAGGTGTTCCGCCAGGTGTTGGCTCAGGTGAAAGACTCCGTGCAGTCGGGAAACACGCTCGGTGACTCGCTGGCCAAGCACCCGTCGGTGTTCGAGGATCTGTACGTTCATATGGTGGAGGCGGGCGAGTCGAGCGGAGCCTTGGACACGATCCTTGAGCGACTGGCGGAGTACCTGGAGAAGGCCGACCAACTTCGTAGAAAAATCAAAAGCGCAATGATGTACCCGACCGTGGTTACCGTTATTGCCCTTCTAGCGACGGCGTTCCTGTTGATCTTCGTGATCCCGACGTTCACGAAGATGTTCTCCGACTTCGGGGGGCAGCTGCCGCTCATCACTCGCGTCGTGGTCGGGATGAGTGACTTTCTCAGGGGATACTGGTGGGGAGTGCTGGGGTTGGTCCTGGGAGGGCGCTTCGCGCTGATGCGGTATCGGAAGACGGAAAAAGGCCGGGAGAGGGTGGACTCCCTGCTGTTGAACCTGCCGGTACTGGGCCCCGTCATTCGCAAGGGAGCGGTCGCGCGTTTCACGCGCACGCTGAGCACGCTTCAGATGAGCGGTGTCCCGATCCTGGAGGGCCTGACCATCACGGCGCGAACCTCGGGAAACGTGGTGCTGGAGAAGGCGGTCATCAAGACCCGGGAGAGCGTCAGCCGGGGCGAGACGCTGACTGAACCGCTGAGAGAGGCGAACGTCTTTCCTCCGATGGTCGTGCAGATGGTGTCGGTCGGTGAGGAGACGGGTGCGCTGGACCAGATGTTGGCAAAGATCGCGGAGTTCTATGAAGACGAGGTGGACACGGCCGTGGACGGCCTGACCTCGGTCATCGAACCGCTCATGATGGTTGTTCTGGGCGGAATCGTCGGCGGCATGGTCGTCGCAATGTATCTGCCGATCTTCAAGATGATTACCGTCATCGTGGGCAGTTAGGAGTCCATTGTGGAGGACAGGACACCGACAACGCGGTTCGGCAAAGTGAGGGGAGATGCCGCGCTGTTCATGCGCGTGCTCCTTCTTCTGCGGATCGGGGTGTTCACGCTCGCGCTGGGCGGCACGGGTATCCTGCTGCTGAGCGGCCAGGGGCCCGACGCCTGGTTCGGCGTGAGCGCGCTGCTGCTGGCCGCGTACATTGTGTCCGCACTCTACTGGTTCGCCTTCCGGGAGGGATATCGGTCCCGTTTTCAGGTGTACGGCCCCATCTTCATCGACATCGTGGTCAACACCTGGATTGTCCATTACTCGGGCGGGATCGAGTCGCCGTTCGCCCTCTTGTATATCCTTACGATTCTCTCGGTGGGCGCCGTGTTTCAAACCCGGCCGGCACTTGTAGCCGCGACCGTGTCCGCCGCGTGCTTCGGCGGTCTGGGGTGGTTGGAGTTCTCCGGCGTGCTGAAACCGGCGGTGGCGCTGGCCCTCAACGTGGATGTCAGCCGCGACGTCGCCTACGCGTTCTTCTACGTTGTCCTGCAAATGGGATTTTTCTACACCACAGCGGTCGGGGCCGGATCGCTGTCGGGTCGGCTGAAGGCAAAGGGCGAGGCGCTCCGCTCGACAACGGCCGAGCTTCGCGAAATGCGCCATGATACCGAGAGTATCCTCGAGAACATGCCCAGCGGCTTGGTCAGCGTCAACGCGGCCGGCACAGTCGTGAGCCTGAACGGCGCCGCGGGTGACATGCTGGATCTCGATCGCGAGGCGGCCATCGGCCAGAGTCTGCAAGCCGTGTTCGACAACGGGCGGAGGAACTTCCGCAACGTGCTCATGAACGTTCTCCGCGGTGAGGCCCCGCCGTCCAGGCTGGAGATCACTGTGGAACGGCCCGACGGACGCGAGGTCCCGATGGGCATCAGCGTTTCGGTGCTGCGCGATTCGAACGGAGCCACGCGTGGAGTCATCGGCGTGTTTCAGGATTTGACGGAGGCGCAGCGAATGCAGCGGCAGATCCGGCGGGCGGATCGCCTGGCGGCGGTCGGCGAGCTGTCGGCCGCAATCGCTCACGAGCTCCGAAATCCGCTGGCCTCCATCGGGGGATCGATCGAGCTGCTTCAGGGGGAGTGCGAGCTCTCGGATGAAAACGGAAGGTTGATGAATCTGATTTTCAAGGAATCTCGGCGGCTCAAGCGGATCACGAGCGAATTTCTGGACTTTGCGTCGGTTCGGGAAACGCGGATCCAGCGAGTGAATCTGGGTGAAATCCTACGAGAAGTCGCGTGCGTGCTGAGAGGATATGAATGGTTTGGGGAGGGCGTGACATTCGACGTGACGCATGCGGAAGAGGCGGAGTGGGTGGACGTCGACGAGGAGCAGTTGAAGCAGGTGCTATTGAACCTGGGATACAACGCGCTCGACGCCATGGCGGGGTGTGGGCGGCTTGTCGTGGAAGGGAGGGCGGGGTGCGCGGTCCGAGGCGTCTCTTGCGATTGGAAAGCGGGAGGTCTACAAGACGATCGGAAGGATCTGGTGCTGAAGGTAACGGACTCGGGGTGCGGGATTCCGCGGCGGGATCGCGACAAGGTGTTCGAACCTTTCTACAGCAGCAAGCCGAAGGGCGTAGGCCTGGGGCTTTCGATTGTATCCCGGATCGTGGAAGACCATGGAGGGCGGATTCAGATCGAGAGCGAAGTCGGGCAGGGCACCTGTGTGACGATCGTGCTCCCCGGCGGTGTTCCGGCCGTATCGAGCGGGCCGGAAGAAACCGAGACAGTTGGCATCATGTGAATGGGGCTTTCGGGTCCCTCTGCGACGGCGGCACGCTTGGGAGACAGAGATGACCGGTGAGAGAATCCTGATTGTCGATGATGACGAAAGCATGTGCGAGTTCCTCACGATCATGCTCGAGAAAGAAGGGTACGAAGTCCATGCGATGAATCGCGGTAAAGATGCGATCCGGCTGGCGACGAACACGTTGTTCCACGCTGCGATGATCGACATCAAGATGCCGGGCATGGACGGGATGACGCTTCTCGGAGAACTCCGAGCGATCTCTCCGGGGACCCCCGTGGTGATCATGACGGCCTTCTCGTCGGAACAGACGGCGATCGAGGCGGTCAACCGGGGCGCGTTCTACTACCTGGTCAAGCAGGCGAAGAAGGACGAGATCCGACTGGTCATCAAGAAAGCGCTCGAAGTGGGACGGCTGCAGGCCGAGAACAAGTTCCTGAAGCAGCAACTCAAGACCCGCCACGTGTCGAAGAAGATCATCGGTAAGAGCGAGCGTATTGAGGAAGTGTTCCGGCTGATCGAGAAGGTGGCCGCCAGTGAAAGCACCGTTCTCATTTACGGCGAGAGCGGTACGGGCAAGGAGCTGGTCGCGCGGGAAATCCACTACAAGTCTCCGCGGTGCGAGGGGCCCTTCATCTCCATCAACTGCGGGGCCCTGCCCGAGACGCTGCTGGAAAGTGAGCTGTTCGGGCATACGAAAGGTGCATTCACGGGCGCGGTCAAGGACAAGGACGGTCTTTTCACGGTGGCGAAGGGCGGGACGTTTTTCCTCGACGAGGTGGGGGAGACCTCGCCGGCGATTCAGGTCAAGCTTCTGCGCGTGCTTCAAGAGAGGGAGATCATCCCGTTGGGCGGGACCAAGTCGGTCAAGGTGGATTGCCGGTTGATCGCCGCCACCAACGTGGACCTGGAGATGAGGGTAAGGGAGAGGATGTTCCGCTCGGACCTGTACTACCGCCTGAATGTGATCCAGGTGGGGCTTCCGCCGTTGCGAAAGCGGCGCGACGACATTGTCCTCCTGGCGGACTTCTTCCTTCGGGAGGCGGGAAAGCGCTCGTCCTGTGAACCGAAGAGCGTGGCCTCGGACGCCATGGACATCCTCGTGCGCTACGATTGGCCGGGCAACGTCAGGGAACTGGAAAACGTGATTGAGCGGGCGATCATTCTCCAGGACGGGCCGGTGATTCTGGCGGAAGACTTGCCTCCGAAGATCAGAGGTCTGGCGGACAGTGAGCGGGAGCGGAACGTCGTGGAGGTGTCCAACGTCACTCTGGAGGAACTGGAGCGGCGTTACATGGCGAAGGTGTTGGAGGAGGTCGGTTGGCGGAAGAAGGTGGCGGCCGATATCCTGGGGATTGATGCCTCCACGCTGTATCGGAAAATCCATCGCTATGGACTGAAACAGGACAGGGCGCGCGAACCTCAGCCTGTCTGATAAGGTCGATGCGCTTCTGGCACCGGACGCCGGGGAATGGGCTGAGTCCATCGAAACGTATGCGGCGACCGTCTGCCGGGGAAACGTTCGCGCGGGCGAGGAGAACCGTGGACGCGATTCGAACGGAGAATCTGTCAAAACGCTATCAGGGGCTGAGAACGGTCGCCCACGCTCTTTCCGGACTCGATCTGGAAGTCTCCCCGGGCGAGATCTTCGGCTACCTCGGTCCCAACGGGGCGGGCAAGACGACCACGCTCAAGCTGCTCATGGGGCTCACGCTTCCCAGCTCGGGCGGTGCGTGGCTCTTCGGCCGTCCGGTGGGCGACCCGCGCGCAAGGCAGGGCGCAGGATTCATGCCCGAACATCCAAGCGCTCCGGGGCACCTGACCTGTGAAGAGCTCCTCACGCTCTGCGGGCGCCTGTCGGGTTTGAGTCGCAGCGGGGCCACGCGCCGAGCGAAGCATCTCCTGGAGCGTACCGGTCTTGAAGAAGCGGCGCGAAAACGGATGCACTGCCTATCGAAGGGAATGCTTCAGTGGCTGGGCCTGGCGCAGGCGCTGGTGGGAGAACCGCAGGTTCTGATCCTGGATGAGCCGATGTCGGGATTGGATCCGGTCGGTCGGCGGCGGATGAGGGACATCATTCTCGAGGAGCGCGCTCGGGGAACCACCGTATTCTTCAGTTCTCACATCCTGGCCGACGTGGAAATGATCTGCGATCGAGTTGGAATCCTTCTTCGGGGCACTCTTGTCCAGTGCGGCCAACTGAGTCGAATCCTGAACCGTCGGCGTGAGGGAGCGGAGATCCGAGTGACGAACCTGCCGCCCGACGTCGCGGAGCGGATCGTGCGTATGGGCGCGGGGATTCGCCGCTTCGGCGAGGAGACGTTGATCGAACTCCAGGACGGCGACGGGATCGATCGTGTCCTGCAGTGGACGGCCGACGCCGGAGCTCGGGTTCAGGCCGTCGTCCCCCACCGGGAATCCCTGGAGGAATTCTTCCTGGAGCAGGTGAGATGTCGGACTCCGGAGCCGGCGGGCTTTGAAGGATCGGGCGAGACCGGCGAGACGTCCGGGGCTCGGGCGATGGCGGCGACGGTCCTGGAGCCACGCGAGAGAACGGAGTCCCGCGAATCATCCGCACGCCGGAGTTCCCGATAGGGTGAGGAGTTCCGGGAAAGGACTTGCATGAACGGTCGGTCCCTGAAGATCAAGAAAGGGCGCGTGGGCCGGGTCGGCGCCATCGCCGAATGCACGTTTCTCGAATCCGTGCGGGATCGAACCCTCTCGGTCCCCGTTCTCCTGGCGGGTCTCATGATCGGGGGAGCGCTTTTCACGCGGACGCTGAGCCTGGGCCAGCAGGCCAAGCTTCTCCAGGATTTCGGACTGGCCGGAATCTGCTTCTTCTCGGATGTGCTCGTCATCCTGGCGGTCACGGCGACGCTGGCGCGCGGCGTGGACCGCGGAACCGTGTTTCCCATTCTGACGCGGCCCGTACCCCGGGGGGAACTGATTCTGGGCAAGTACGGGGGCGTCCTGGCGGTGGTCGTTCTCAACATCGTAGCCGTCCTTGCCGGTCTCCACGTCGCCCTGTTCCTCATCGGCGCGGGCGGCTCGAGCGGGATTTTGTGGGCGGCCGCGCTCTCGGTCGTGGAAGTCGCCGTGGTCGGCTCGCTGGCCGTGCTGTTCTCCGTGACGTGTTCGCCGGTCGTGGCCATGGTGTTCGCCGGGCTCATGATGTTCATCGGCCACGCGACGGCGGACGTCCGGGAACTGGCGGCTCGAATCGGTGAGCCGTGGGCGCAAACCATCGGGGAGTTGTTCTACTACACACTGCCGAATCTGGAGATTTTCGACGTGCGGGCCGCCGCGGTCCACGGGTATCCCATCGACTCCGGCTACCTGATCTGGGCGTTCCTCTACGGGATTCTGTACGCGGCCGTGGTCCTGTGGGTCGCCATCTGGATCTTCGGACGAAGGGATCTCGCCTAGGATGAGCCAGCATCCAGAGTCGATGGAATGCGGAAAGTCCGGAGAGAGCCGGACCCGCGCGTCGTTTCCCTTGGGTCGAGCGGGCCGAGTCCTCACAGCGGTGATCCTGACGGGGATGTTCTTTCTCGCCGAGCATCGCGCCGTGGCGGAGAGAGCTTCGTTCCGTCTGGCGAAGGGATGGACACCGGTTCCATCGGGATCGGTGCTGAAAAGGCTGTCCTTCGGATACGACAGGGTCGTCGCGGACGTGATGTGGCTGAAGGGACTCCAGTACTACGGGAAGCAACGGCTGGCGCGGGCCCCCATGCCTCGTCTCAAAGAGTACCTGGACGCCGCCGTCGGCCTGGATCCTCATTTTCTCGCGCCGTACATCTTCGGCGGGCTGGTTCTGGCTCAGGATCTGGATCAGCCGACGGAGGCCGTGGATCTGCTGCTTCGAGGGATCGCGGCCAACCCGGATCGCTGGGAGCTGCCCTTCGAGCTGGGGTTCCTGCTCTACGTCGATCTGAATGAACCGATGCGCGCGGGCAAGTACTTCGAGTTGGCCGCTTCTCGAGACGATTGTCCGGGCATGGCAAGGCGCTTCGCGGCGTGGACCTATGCCAAGGGCGGGGGCCGAGATCGAAGTCGGCAGGTGTGCGAAGAGATCATCGGTCGCACGGACGACGCCGGCATGAAGGCGTTCGCCGAAGAGGCGCTGGCGGTCATTCAAATCGAGGAAGACCTCGACGTCCTGCGGGCCGCCATCGCCGCGTACGAGGCTCGAGAAAGCCGGAGGCCTCCCAGCCTTGGAGCACTCGTCGCGTCGGGAGACCTCAAGGGAATCCCGCCGGAGCCGAAGGGCGGGTTTTACGCATACCGCCCGGAGACGGGCGAAGTGGGGAGCTCAGAGCGCATCCAGTCGATGCTGGATCGGCACTGCAAAGAGATCGAGGATTCCCTCGCCCGGTACAGGGCGAAGTGGGGCCAATATCCGGACCGGCTCGAGAATCTGGTGGACGACGGATTCATTCATGACCTGCGCACGATTTTCGGTTTCCGTTTCGCGTACGACCCCGAATCCGGCCGGATCTGGCCGGTCGAGGTGGGGAGGACCTAGGCATGCCCGAAGTGGCCGTTTTCCTTCTGGGTCTTATGGTCGGGAGCTTTCTCAACGTGTGCATCTACCGGATCCCGAGACGGCGGTCGATTGTCTGGCCGGGTTCCGCGTGCCCACGGTGCGGCCGTCCGGTGCGCTGGTACGACAACGTTCCTGTCGTCAGTTACCTGGTCCTGAGGGGCCGCTGCCGCGATTGTGGATCGAGAATCTCGATTCGCTATCCATTGGTCGAACTGGCGGCCGGTCTCGGCTTCGTCGCCGTGGTTCGAGCGTCTGCGGATGTGTGGAGCGCCGCAGTCGGCTGCGCCTTCGTGGCCCTGCTGATCGTCGTCGCCCTCGTGGATCTGGATTTCCGGATCATCCCCAACCGGGTCGTCCTGGTCGGCGCCGGGATCGGACTGGCGGCGGCGCCGTGGATTTCTCCCGGCATCGCGGGGGTCCTGCTGGGCGCGTTGGTGGGAGGGGGCACGCTCATGGGCGTGTCGGTTCTGTATCGATGGGCGACGGGAGTCGACGGCATGGGGGCGGGAGATATCAAGCTCATGGCCATGATCGGGCTCTTCGTCGGATGGCAGGGCGCGCTGTTCACAATTTTCATCGGAGCGCTGGCGGGGACCGTCGTCGGACTCGGGCTCATGGCTTTGAAGGGAGAGGGCCGTCGCGCGGCCCTTCCCTTCGGAACATTCCTGGCTCCGGCCGCCATCTGCGTCTGGATTGCTGGAGACGACGTGTTTCACTGGTACGTGGTGATGATGAACGGAGGGTAGATCTCCGTTGGAAACGTGGGGGCGAACGCGCGTGAAGCAAGCGAGTGTTTTGGTGGTGGACGACGCCCAAGACGTATTGGCCGTGGTGTCGGATCTCCTGCGAATGAACGACTATCAGGTCACCGAAGCGTCCGGGGGCGAGGCGGCGGTTGCCTATCTGGCGCGGCAGCACTTCGACGTCATCCTGACCGATCTCGAGATGCCCTCCATCGGCGGAATGGACGTTCTCGCCGAGGCGAGGCGGAGGGATCCGGCGGCCCCCGTGGTTCTGATCACGGCCTACAGCACCATCGAGAGAGCCGTCGAGGCAATGCGGGAGGGGGCTTTCGACTTTCTCGCCAAACCCGTCCGCTCCGAAGATCTGCTGGGCGTCGTCGGGCGGGCCCTGGAACATCGCCAGATCCCGGTGCAGGCACGGTCCGCGGAGAGACGCGTCCACCACGCCGGCGAGCCACCCTTCATTGCACAATCGCCCGGTATGCTGCGGGTGATGGAGGACCTGGAGAGGGTGGCGGCGAGTGATACGACGGTTCTCCTTCTGGGGGAGAGCGGGACCGGAAAGGAAATGCTCTCGCGGATCATCCACAGGCGGAGCCCGAGGCGAGAGGCCCCGCTGGTGGTTATCAATTGCGCCGCCATCCCGGGCGAGCTGATGGAGAACGAGCTCTTTGGATCCGAAAAGGGCGCATTCACGGGAGCCCAGCAACGAAAACCCGGGAAGTTTGAATTGGCGGAGGGCGGGTCGATCCTGCTGGACGAAATCGGAGACCTGAACCTCAGCCTCCAGGCGAAACTCCTGCGGGTTCTGGAGGAACGGGAATTCGAGAGGTTGGGGGGAGTTCGAACGATTCCGCTCAACGTGCGCGTCATGGCCGCCAGCAACCGGGACCTTGCGCTGGAAGTCGAGGCCGGCCGGTTTCGGGAGGATCTGTTCTATCGACTGAACGTGTTTCCGCTTCATCTGCCCGCGCTTCGGGATCGGCGCGAGGACATCGCGGACCTTGTGCGGCACTTCGTTCGGGAGATGAGCCGTGATCTCAACAAGTCGATTGAGGATGTCTCGGACGACGCCATGTCGGTTCTGGAAAATCACGATTGGCCGGGCAACGTTCGGGAGCTTCGAAACGTGATGGAGCGTGCGGTGATCCTCTGCGACGAGCGGGTGCTGGCGACGTCACACGTCGTGATTCGGCATCGGGTCGGGCGGGGGAAGGGGGCGGCCGCCTCCGACGGCGTTCGTACCGAGGCGCTTCGAGACGTGAGCCGCATGGCGTCGGCGAAGGCGGAAATCGAAATGATTCTCAAGGTCATGGAAGACGTGCGCTGGAATCGCAGGAAGGCGGCCCAGCGGCTCGGCGTCAGCTACAAGACCCTGTGGAACAAGCTGAAAGAATACGGGCTCGGGTAGGCGGGATCTTCCCTGAAGCCGGGGCGCGGTCGGGCGGGGACGCAGGGGAGCGCGTTGCCGAAAGCCGTTTCGAACCCTCGAGGAGCTCGAGAATGAGCTCGGCAGTTGGGTGATTGGGTGCCGAGGAGTGGTAGGCGGCTACATACTTCGGGGGCATCGGGTCGGGCGAAAAGCCCCAACGCGCCGGGAGAGGGCTCTCTCGGCGCTGATGCGGCCGTCCGGAACAGGCGCGGGTGGCACGGGACGTGCGATGGAAACGGGTGGAACGCAGCCGGACCGTCTGAGGGTCCGAGGAGAAGGAAGCGGGACGATGAGGATCCGGAGACACAACGAAGTGGATGTTGAATCCGCTCGAACGGCGATCGGCCGTAAGACGACGGACGGTTTTTCCGTCGTGGAGCTGCTGGTGGTCATCTCGGTGGTGGGTGTGATCCTCGCCTTCAGCTTCGTTTCGCTGCAACAGGGGATGCCGGGACACCAGCTACAGGGGACCTCAACGAAACTGGCCTCGGAGCTGCGTCTGGCCCGGCAGAAGGCCGTGACCGAGAACAACAACTACACCATCACGTTCGACCCGGCCAGCGAGAGCTACGAGATCTGGGACGATGATGAGAGCGACGGCTATCGTTCCTCGGGCGAGGAGGTCCGGGTCCTTCCCCTGCCGCAGGGAGTTCAGTTCGGGACGATCAATATCGGGGCGTCCAACGCGTTGACCTTCCGCCCGAACGGAAGTGCGGACAAGGGGGGATATGTCGACCTCTACACGGACTGTCCGGTTCGAAGGCGGGTTGAAGTCGTGAGGGCGACCGGGAACGTGATCGAGAAGCGCGCGGGAAATTGAGAACACAGTTGCGGGCGAGGACAATGGTCATGACCGAGCAAAGGCACAGAATTCGGCGGATGTTCGTAGAACACGGCGGTTTCAGCCTGATCGAAATTATGGTTGCCGTGGTCGTGTTCAGCATCGGCGTACTGGGCCTAGGGGCCCTCTTCCCCCTGGCGGTTCGAAACGTCAACCAGGGCGCCATGATGACTCGCGCAACGCAGTTCGCCCATTCAAAGATGGAAGACCTGCTCGACGCAGGATTCGGCCATCTGGAATCGGGGACCGACACGCTGTCGGGAGAGTTCTACAGGACATGGTACGTGGCTCCGGACAGCCTGTGTGATGGGCTGGCGACGGCCCGGGTATCGGTACGCTGGTGGGGTGGGGGGAGTGAGCGACGAGTCAATCTCAGCAGTACGATGGAAACCAACATCGACTAGAAGAAGGCGATGCGGCATGCGAACGCACAGAGCATCGGATCACAACCGGGGAATGCGCCGGAGCGAAGCGGGGATGACGCTGATCGAGACGATGGTCGCCGTGGCGCTTCTGGGTATCGTGGCGCTGGCTTTCTACCAGACGTATAACGAGAGCCAGAGGCATCTCCTCAAGGGTCAGGCCGTCATGGACATGCAACAGAACACGCGGGTCGCGCTGGAGACGATCGCCGGCGAGCTGCGGTCCGCGCGGTCGATCGAGGTGATGGAGGAAGACCGGGTATCCTTCGTGTCGGACCTCTTCACCACGGGGCAGACGCGCATGTTGATGGTCGACCTTGAGGACCGGGACGGCGATGGGAATACGGACGAGCTCCTTCTCCATCGGGAACCGGGTGACGACGGAAACGCCACGACCCAGACGGACGAGGTGGCTACATCGGTCGGCGGCCTTAGATTCCGGTATCTGAATTCACTGGACGGAGCATCCGAGGCCCAGGCCCCCAGCCAGATCCGCCGCGTCGAGGTTACCGTGAGCGGGCGGCTGCCGAATCAGTTCGCGGATTCCACCGAAATCAGTTTCTCCACCGTCGTGCGGCCGAGAAACCTGAGACTGCCCCAACCCCCGAACCCGGATGGAGACGCGCCTGCCGCCCCGACGAACGTGTACCTGGCGCCCACCTGCGGAGTTGTCGACATCACGTGGGATGCCAACACGGAAGACGATCTGGCCGGCTACAGGGTGTTCTACAAAACCGGATCCAGTGGTGAACCTTACGCCGGGACCGGGGCCGCGCAGGGCTCGTCGCCGATCTTTGTGGGCAACCGCACGTCCTTCCAGCTGACCGGACTGGCTCCCGACGAGACCTACTACATCGTGCTGACGGCGGTTGACGTCTCGGCCAACGAGAGCGCGTATTCCCTGGAGCGCGTGACGATCCCCAACGATGGCTCCGCCCCTGGGGCGCCGACCGGAGTCGCTGCCGAGGTCGGCGGCGAGGACGCGCTCGTGGTGGCGTGGACGAAGAATCCCGAGGCGGATGTCGCCTTCTATCGCGTGTACTACGACACGGATGAGAGCGGTCCGCCGTACGCGGAATCGGATTCGACGGGGATCGCCGGAATCCGTCTCGAGGGATTGGAGACCGGTTCCACACACTACATCGCGGTTACCGCCGGTGACGAATGCGGAAACGAGAGCCCCTATTCGGAGGAAATCACCGCGGTTCCCAAGCCGTGCTCGGAAGACGCAACGCCTCCGGCGGTTCCCCAGGGTCTGGATGGCACGGCCGGAGACTGCAAGGCCGTTTTGGATTGGTCGGCCAACACCGAGCCGGATCTCTCAACGTATCGCCTGTTCTACACCTGGGCATCAGGGGCGGATTCCGTGGATGTGGGGACGGGGACGCACTACGAACTCCATGGCTTGATCAATGAAACGGATTACACGTTCTGTCTGGCCGCAGTGGATGCGTGTGGCAACCGGAGCGGCAAGTCGGCCTCGATCGTCATTCGGCCCATGACCTGCGCCGGGGACGACGTTCCGCCCGCCGCGCCGAGTTTCGTGGTGGTCGAGGACGCACGTTCCGAGTACGGTGACGCGCTCATTCTCTCGTGGCTGCCCAGCGGCGATCCGGACTTGGCCGGCTACTGGGTTTACTACGGAAGCGCTTCTCACTCCTACGGCACCCCCATCGATGTCGGGAAAGAGGTCTTCCATGTCCTCGACGGCCTGGTTCCGGAGGAAACGTATTTCATATCGGTAGTGGCGTACGACCGGTGCGCGAATGCCAGTGGATATTCTCTGGAAGAAACCGGGGTTCCGACGTACGGGTGTACGTGCAATCCGACAGCATTCTTTGTCTATCCCACGAACGGATCGATCCTTTATGACAACGTCCCCGTGGCCACCAGCGTAAACGGCTGCCCGGACCAAGTCGTGCTCAAGGTCGAATTCCAAATCAACGGATTCCCGGAGAGAACTTGGCTGGAACCACCGTTCTCCTGCAGCTGGGATACGCAGCGGTGGCCGGACGGGTACTACCAGCTCGTTTTGTCGGCCACGGACAACCATGACTGCTGCGGGCAAGACACCATCGAGGTCTTGATCGACAACACGGGCACAGGCCCGGGATGCGTCCGGGTGGATCCCACGGTTCCCGTTTCGCTCGGGGGCGCGTTCGACGAGGAAGTGAACTTCGGCATTCTGAACACGAGTGCCGTCCAGGCCTGCGACCTGACTGCGATCACGGCGGGTTGGACCTCAGAGACTCCGGAGCTGTCCGTTGCCCGCCTGCACCGGATTGAGATCCCGGCAGGGACGGAGGTCTGGGATGCGGGTCCGCTGGTCGACGATGCGGCATCCAGCGGAGAGACCATCACCCTGGATTCTCCCTTTGCGTTGCCCGGCTCCGGAAAGGAGAGCGCTCGCTTCTTCTTCTGGCATGAGAATGGGGAGTGGAATCCCGGGGGGGCGGAGAACATGCCGATGTACGGGGCGACCATCAAGCTCCAGTCCGAGGTGTCGCCGTACCGCGTCTGCCCGGCGGATTCCTTCATCAGCGGCTGCACCATCGCCGTGACCCATCTGGAGGTCACCTCCTCGAGGCCTTACGAAACCGCCTACCTCGGGGTCGGAGACCGGTACTACACGGATCGAAACTACGTCATCGAAGGTATCCCGGCGGGCTTCGAGGGATTGCAGTGGATCAAGACGGCCAACAACGACAAGTTGGAAGGCTCGGATTTCACCCTCGAATTCGACGTCGATCGCCGGGTGATGGTGTACATCGCGTTCGATCCCCGCGGGGATCCTCCGGCCTGGATCACGAATTACTACACGCCCGTGGGCCTCTCGATCGACGTGTCGGATAACCAGGTCGACGTGCTCAACCTGTGGGCTCGGGAGTATCCCGAAGGACATATCGCGCTCTCGGGGAACCGCGCTCCCGGGGCAGGTCTAGAGGTCAAAACGAACTACGTCGTGATCCTGGACTGCCGGTAACCGAGCGTGTGAGGAGGGATTCACGTGGACATGCATCGTGTTCGACGGAGTTGCAGGCGACTGCGGGAAGAGCAGAGCGGCATTGCGCTCGTGATTGCGCTCTCTCTCCTCGCGGCCATGAGTATCCTCGGGGCACTGTATGTGGCGCTCTCGGCGACGGAGAGCCAGATTGCCGTCAACGAGAATCTGGCGACCAAGGCGCTCATGATGGCGGAGACTGGATGGAACGTGGCGTTCAAGGAGTTCGCCAACGTCAACTTCAACGACTATACCCATAACGCGAACCTGAGCTATCCGCCGACCTCATACCTGGAGTGGATTACGGTTCCCAATATCGTGGTCGACAATGCGGAAAACAACGGTCTCCGGGACGAGAGGAACAACGGAGATTTCGTCTGGGAGTGGCAACCGGGCGATGCCAATATGTCACTCTCCGGAACGAACCTCCCCGAGTCGTTCCGGTTCAAGATCTATCCGAGGACCGCTGAGGCAGGTGAGGACGAATTCTACGTCGAGGCCACGGGGCGCGTCGGGAACGCCACACGAATCCTCCGGATCGGTGTGTTCAAGGATTCCGGATACGACTACGCCATCTTCTCGGATGGCGATATGGGCGAGTTTACGCGCGGTCGTGATCAGACCATCGGCGGCCGCATTCACGCCAACGGGGACATCTGTTTCCGCCCGGAATCCGGCCAGACGCTGAGCATCGTCACGGAGGGACTCACCTGCACGGGGCAGATGATCCGATCCCGGGACGTCTGGGGCCGCGACGCACCGCCAGGGTCGACGGTCGAAATCAAGGACGGCGACGGGGTGTGGCAAGAAATGGAGGGGGGCGATCCCGGAACGGCCTTCGACAGCGAGAACGCGGCGTGGACGGACGCGGATTCCACAAACGGAATCGAAGGCGCTCTCGAGAAATGGGACGGCATCGTGCGGGACGGCCAACTCGGGGGAGAGTACATCAAGCCTCCCGATCTGTCCGCCATGGAAACCGGCGGGTACTTCGAGAGGAAGGCGGCACTTCGGATTCACGGCGGCGATTCACAGACCACGTCATCGGGTGTTGAGATCAGCGATGACTTGGGGGACGCGATCAAAGAGGTCACATTCTACAACGCGAATCTGGACGAGTACGTTACCGTCCAGGAAATCGACGTCGCCGCACTGAGCGCTTCGGGATATTTCCCCTCCAACGGTCTTCTGTTCGCGGACCGGCCGATCCGGCTCTCGAACGCCGATGAGCTGCTCTCGCCACTGACCGTCGTGGCGAGTAACTCGGTGTATACCAAGGGAAATTTCAACTCCGTGGACAAGAAACCGGCCTCCATTCTCACCACGGGCCGGGTCTGGCACGTGTCCTCGAGCTGGAAGGACGAGGAGGAGTACACCAAGGGAGATCTCACCAAACGGCAGGCGAGTAACGGGACGACGACGATCAACGCGGCGATCGTGGACGCCGTGCCTGTCGTCAACGAAGCCAACTGGGCGGATCTGGACGGAGACGGCACTCCCGATGGATATTCCGGAGACTGCTGGGCGAACTCGGATTTCCTCCTGGAGGTCTGGGGCGGAGGGCCCGAACGAATGCTCGTGAAGCGGGGATCCATCATGCACCTCCAGAAGGCGAACATGGCCGACGACCCCGAGACAAACATCCTGGACGAGCCCGGAGAGATCGCCTGGCAGAAGCACAGTCACTACATGCCGCCGGTACGCGACTACGCATACGATCCGGATCTCGAGAGCCCGTGGAATCAGCCGCCCTTTGCTCTCTACGTGGCCAAGGTGTTCTCGTGGGAGGAAGTCGTCCCATAGGTGTGTGCGGCCCCGTGCAATCTGCAATCGGATTGCGCAAAGTGCACGATGAAACGGGAGAGGGCACGAAAGACAATCGGGAAGATCCGGCGAGGGATACGCTGGTAGTTCATTTAACCGCAAATCGATACGTAGTTTATATCATGTGTTCTCTGAGGTCTAGACTCGTGGCACACAAGCTGCGATATTCGGGATAGAGCATCTCGCGTTGGGCTGCCGGGCGCAAAACACATCATGAGCGGAACTTGGTCGGAAAACTGGTCGAGTCGCTCGGCAGCCCTCCACCACCCTTAACGACAGCAGGCCATGTTCCTAGACAAACTGAAGACCAGACTCAGCGGGCTGCGGGGGGGGCGTTCGATCCCGAATCCCATCCCGGACGCCGGCGATGACACCTCCGACGAACGGCCCGAATCTCCGAAGAGAAGCGTCCTTCGAAGGGCACGCGTTCGTGAAGTCTTCTTGCGGCTTGCCCAGCTGACCTGGGTGAAGGAGCTGTACGGCATCGCGAGCCTTGTGACCCGCCGGCAGACGAAGCCCGTGTACGGTGTGGATATCGGCTCGACCAGCATCAAGATTCTGAGACTGACCGACGAGGAGGGGGATCTCCAGATCACGGCCGCGGCGATGGCCGAGGTCCCGGAGGGGGCCATCGTGGACGGCGAGGTGAAGGATCAGGATGCGGTCGTGAGCGCCATCGAAGTCGCGATGGGGGAGCACGATATGGAACCCGGGCTCGCCGTGACGGGCCTCGGGGGGCGAGCCGTGATCGTGAAGAAGATCTCGATGGACAACACGGACCCGGACTTTGCTCGAGAAACCCTGGCCTACGACGCCGCCGAGCACATCCCGTTTGAACCCGGCGAGGTCTGCCTCGATCTCCATATCATGGATGCGCCGGCCGATGCAGAGAGCATGGATGTTCTGCTGGTCGCGGCCAAGAGACCGTTGGTCGATCTGCAGGCGGACATCCTCTCCGCCGCCGGTCTCACGCCGGCCATCATCGACGTGGACACGTTTGCCCTGTCGAACGCCTACTTGGTGAACTACGAACCTTCCCCGGACGAGAACGTCGCCATCCTCAACATCGGCAACTACGTGACCAACATCTCCGTGATCCAGGGAGAGGTCCCGTGGGTCATGCGGGATCTCGCCATCGGGATCGGCACGTTTCTCGAGAAGATCCAGGAGACCCTCTCGGTTGAGAGGGCGAGGGCCAAGGATGTTCTGTTCGGGTCGCCCGAGCGGGGCGACGCGGTTCTCCCGAACATCGTGGCCGAGGTCGGCGGTGAGCTGGTGGGTGAGATTGAACGCTCCCTGGCATTCGCGGACTCCGGTGGGGACGCCGGAATTCTCAACCGGATGATCCTGGCGGGAGGGGGGAGCGGAATCCTGGGGTTGAGGGACTTGCTGGCCGAGAGGCTGGCAATCCCCGTGGAGATCGCCAATCCGTTCCGGAAACTGGTCTGGAGCAACGAAATGCTGGTTGGAGCGCCCGAAGATCTGGCGCCTCACTTCATGGTCGCCACGGGGTTGGCGCTGAGAGGAGTCAAAAACTAGCGTGTTCCGGATTAACCTGCTTCCCGAGGAGGCCCGTCCCCAGATGAGGGGCGGATTGCGCGTGCGGCGCGGCATGTTGCTGACGCTGGCGTCGCTCGGTATCGTCCTGGTTTCGGTGGTGGGAACCGCCAGCTGGCAGGCACGGTCCATCAGCCGGCTTGAGACCCAGGCGGTCGATCTGCGAGCCGAGGCGGAACGGTACGCCCCCCAGATCCATCTCGTGAAACAACTCCGTTCCAAGAAGTCGGACCTGGAGAAGCGGCTGGGCGTGATCCATCAGCTCGATGAGAATCGAGGACTGAGGATCGCGGTCATGGACGATCTGTCCAGCGCCTTGCCCGAGTACGTCTGGCTCACTTCCTTCCTGGAGTCGGAGAGCACCATCACGGTGGAGGGGGCGGCGTTCTCTTCGCTGGCCGTCTTTGAGTTCATGGTGGACCTGGAATCGATGCCGCGGTTTGCCGGTGTGGAGCTGAGCAATCTAAAGCGTGCGAGTCAAGGCGAGGACGAGGTCACCCGGTTTACCCTGAAGACAAGACTGGTGGGGGGATAAGCGAACCATGGCGGTTGATCTGAAAGATCCCTTCGTTCAGAGGGCGATGCTGGCGGGCCTCGGTCTGGCGGGCGTCCTCTATCTGTTCTTCGGGACGTCGGTTCTCCCGATGTGCTACAAGCCGCAGGCGGCAAAGGCGAGAGAGATCCGTGCGGAAGTGGACCGCGTGAGCGCGGACGTGGTCCGGGCCAAACAAACGGCGCAGGGTTTGACCTCGCTTCAGACGCAGTACGCCGAGCTGGAGGAAAGCTGGGCTCGCGCCCAGGCGATGCTGCCTGAGAAGAGTGAGATTCCCGACTTCCTGACGGGAGTCACCAAGTCGGCGCTGGACTGCGGATTGGACGTCCTCATGTTTGAACCGAAGAAGGCGGTCCGCTACGAGTTCTACAGCGAGAGCCCCGTCGCGATGAGGGTGGCGGGACGGTACCACCAGGCCGGGGAGTTTCTGGCCCGGGTGGCGAACCTCTCGAGACTCGTGAACGTCGAGAGAGTCCAGATTCGTGAGAGAACGGGTTCCGAGGATGAGGGGAATACGGTGGAAATGGAGCTGGTCCTCTCGGCGTATACCCTCGAGCAGGGACCGCCTCCTTCCCAGGCAGCGGCGGGTTCCGAAGCATCGGCGGGTTCGACCCGCTCGACCAAGGCGCACTAGAGGACGAATCATGAAGATTCGCTCGGCATATGTGAGTGGGATTGTTGCTCTCTCGATCGCGGTGGGAGTCACGCTTTTGTCGCGGGCCGGGTTTCGGGAGTGCGGGGATTGGGTAGTCTCGACGGCGGTCGGATTTTTCTCGTGCCAGGACATTTCGCCGAGCGGCGGCGGGTTCATCGATCCTCCTCCGGCCTGCGCCTCCGAAGTGTCGGAGGACGGTCGAGAGCCTTCGGAATCGGCACGGCCCGAAACGCCTCCCGACCGAATCGAACTGGCGAAGGTCAAGAATAAGAAGGCAATGGCGGAAACCGGATTCGGCGTCGTGTCGGGCAAGGTTGGAGTATCGTTGGGCAGTGGGGAGTCGCCCGAATTCGAAGCGCCGGAGCTGGAAAGGCCGGACGTTCAGGATGTCGGGGAGCGCCCGGTATCCGACCCGAGGCGGCTCGCGAACCCCGGGTGGGAGGAGAAGGATCGGATCTGTGCGGGATCGCTGCCGCCGGTGGAGTGCCAGGTGGACGCCGTCGGTAGCTCGGCCCTCCCTGGGGAGGGTCGGATCGAAGCGGAGGGCTCGGCGGCCGGCGCCGATCGCGGCGAGCGCGAGCCGTCGCCGCCGGTGTTCGCGGAAACGGGCGATACTCGCCGCAGCGGCGATCCCCTCCGTCCCAAGTACGACTACCGGTCGCATGGGCGGAGGGACCCTTTCCGGCCACTGCTGTGCAAGGATGACGAGGAGGAAAGGCAAACCGACCGGTTGTATCTGGACGGGGCCAGACTCGTGGGCATCCTCTGGGGCGAGCGCGTGCTCGCTCTCCTGGAGGACAGCGAGACGGTCTCGTTCTGTCTTGAGAAGGGAGACCGCGTACACAATGGGCGGTTGGTCGAGATTCGCCCGGACGCCGTTGTGTTCAATCAATACCGGTACGGAGGAACCGAGACCGTTACTCTGGAACTCGAAAAAAAGAAAAAGGCCGGTGGCTTATGAGAAGGAAATTCCGAACCGTCTGGATCTCCGGAGTTCTCGCGCTCGGCGTGGTTGCGACGCCCTGCTTCGCCAACCCCGAGACCGTCGTCTCGAACGTGACGGCCGAACGTGCGGATCAGGGAACCTGCATCCTGCTGGCTGCGGACGGCCCGCTGAAGTACGTGGACTTCACGCTCACCGATCCCGATCGAATCGTGGTCGATCTCTACGACGCCCGCCGACGTACGCCCATGGACAGGTTGGACGGTCCGGCGGGAACCGGCATCTCCGAGGTGCGGGTGAGCCAGTACAGCTATGAACCCAATCTGGTCACCCGGGCGGTGGTGGAGCGCGACCACCGAGCCCCCTACGTCATCAAACCGCTGGAGGGTGGTCTTCTCCTCGTGGTCAATCCCGTGGAGATTGGGGGTGGAAACGTCCCCCCGGTCCGCCGGGTCCTCGGAACGGGCTTCCCGGGACGGTCCGCGGTTGCCCCCGCGCCAGAGGCCGCCGCTCAAGCGGTCGTCGACGAACCGCAGCGGGTGCCCGAAGTCGGGGATGATCTGATCAGTCTTGACCTGCAGGACGCGGAAATCAATACGGTCCTTCGGAGCTTCAGCGAGTACGCCGGGGTCAGCATCGTCCCCGGGCCGGAGGTCAGGGGACTGGTTACGGTGAAGTTGGACGACGTTCCCTGGCGCGACGCGCTCGACGTCGTGCTCAAGGCGCACGGGTTCTCCATCGTCGAGGAGAAGGGCGTGATTCGGGTCGGCGGATCGCAGACGATGGAGAACGAGGAAATCACGCGGCAGGCGGCTGCTCGTAAGAAAGAGGAACTCCTGCCGCTGGAAACGCGGGTGCTGCGGATCAATTTCGCCAACGCCGAGGAACTCCGCGAGCCCCTCAGAAAGATGCTCTCGCAGCGAGGGTCCATCGAAGTCGAACCGAGAACCAACACGGTCCTGGTCACGGACATAGCCAAGAACGTCGAGAAGATCGCCACGCTGGTCTTCGAACTGGACACGCGCACCCCGCAGGTGGAGATCAACGCCAAGCTGGTGGACGTGGATGCCTCCATCTCGCGAGACATGGGGATCGACTGGACGGCCCTCGAATTGAAGGTGCCGTCGGTGAGCGCGGAGGGAGAGGTGACCGTCACGGCGGGGTTGATGAGTCCGGTGGGCCGGTTTTCGATCGGGAAGGTGGAGGGACCGAACGGGATGCTGGAGGCGACTCTGACGATGCTGGAGAGGGAGAACAAGGCCAGCATCATCTCGAACCCGCGAATCACGACGCTGGACAACATGGAGGCCAGGATCCTGGTCGGAAAGAAGATCCCGTTGATCGTTTCCGACGAGGCCGGCAATCCCATCACGGAGTTGACGACGATCGGCATCCAGATGACCGTGACCCCGCACATCAACGCGGATGGACAGATCACACTGGACCTGCACCCGGAGGTCAGTGATCTTGCGGCGCAGGCGACCGTGCAGGGCGGCATCATCATCGTGACCAGCGAGGCCAGAACGCGCGTCATGGTCAGGAACGGAGAGACCGTCGTGATCGGCGGTCTGATCCGGAACAACGAGACCGAGTACACGACGGGCGTCCCGTTCTTGAAGGGCCTTCCGCTGATCGGCCGGTTCTTCCGGTCGATGAGCACCAATATCGAGAAGCGGGAGCTGCTGATTTTCGTAACGCCCCGCATCGTGAGCTAGAGGGACGGAGTCAACCATGGATGAGCGAGCCCGGAAATACGACAGACGAACCCCGATGGTCTTCGGCGGCCATGGTGGACGAGTGGCGCTGGGATCTTCGCTGGGTCTCCTGCTGATCAGTCTTGCGCTCTGGATGGGATGCGCCGAAGAACCCGTCAGTCCTTCGGCGCCGCCCTTCGAACCGAATCTGTTCCTCGAGACCGTGACGGCTTCTCCGGGACAGATGGGTGTCGGGGGCGCCACGGCGACGATCTCCGCCACGGTGGTGGACCGCGACGGAGTCAGGGTCGCCGGAGTCCCGGTGAGTTTCAACGCGGAATCCTGGGGAACCATCACCGAGAAATGCGCGACGGATTCGACCGGAGTGGCCCGGGCGCTCTTCACCTCCGGGTCCATGGAAGGCCTGGCCAGGATCACCGCCACCGTGGAAGCGTTCAGCAAGAGCACCGTTATCCTGATCGGCCAGGGGAGCCTTGAGGCGTTTCCGTCCATCCTCCTGGCCAACGGGATCCAGACCAGCACCATCACGGCCCAAGTCATCGGGGCCGCGGGACAGGCGGATTCCGGCAGTGTGGTGTCGTTTCAAACCACGGCGGGCAGCATCACGCCCCGGGGCGTCGCGGACGCGGCCGGCGTGGTCAAGGCCACGCTGACAACCACGGCGAGTGCCGAAGACATCTCCGCCGTGATCACGGCCACCATGGAATCGGGCGATCCCGAGTCGGAAAACGAACCCTTCGGGATCACGCTGGTGACGTTCAAAGGTCTGAAAATGACGGTGGACTCGTCTCCACTCTTGATTCCTGCGGACGGAAGCTCGGAAGCCACGATTCGGGCCTCGCTCAAAGAGACGTCTTCGAAAGTTCCCATCGCCAACGAGTTCGTGCGGTTTGCGACGGACCGCGGGGAGATGGTCGGACAAGTCCAGACCGATGAACGTGGGCAGGCGGAGAGTCAGCTGACGAGTTCGCTCAGTCCCGGCACGGCGACGGTCATCGCGAGCTACGGGAACACCCTTTCCGACACGGTCGAAGTCGTGTTTTCGAGCCTGGAATTGAGCCTCTCGGGTTCGCCGTCCTGGGCTCACGGAGATGGTGTGAGCGAGGTGGAAATTCGGGCGATTCTGAAGGATCTGGGAGGCGAGGCCCTGACACAGCGGACCGTCGAGTTCGATTCGGACATCGGGACCGTCAGCGCACGGGATACGACCAGCGCCACGGGTCTGGCGCTGGCGACCTTCACGGCGCCGTCCAGCGCGACGGACACCACGGCGGTGGTCTCCGTGACGGCGCTCGGCGTCACCTCACTGCTGGAGATTCCCATTCGAGGGTTGAGTCTGATGGGCGAGGCTGATCCTGCGAGCCTCGTGGCCGACGGCAGCTCCCAGTCGGAGATTCAAATCACTCTCGTAGAGGCCGAATCGGGTCTGCCCCTGGGCAGTCGCAAGATCCGGCTGGAGACCAATCTGGGCACGGTGGATTCGGTGGCCGTGACAAACTCGTCCGGAATCGCCGCGGCCACGTTCCACGGCGGCTCCCATACGGGAACCGCGACCCTCGTCCTGGAGTACGGCGACGGACTCACCTCGTCGCTGGAAATCGAGCTGGTCGCGGCCAACGTCGCGTCGGTGGTTCTCAGTTGCCGTCCGGGGGCGATATTCGCGGACGGGTTCAGCAGCGCCGAGATCCAGGCGTTCGTCAAAGATACCGGCAACCGGGCGGTTCCGGACGGTCTGATCGTCAGCTTCTACACCTCGGGCGGGCTGATCACGGCCCAGGCTCACACGATCGACGGCGTGGCCAACGCGATTCTCCGGAGCGGTACGATGGTGGAGGCGAACGTGGAGATTGTCGCGGTCTGCCAGGGGGTTTCGGACACCACGCATGTCGATTTCGTGCCCGGCGTGCCGGCAACGATGCAGCTGACCGTATCGCCCGACTCCATTCCGGCCGACGGGACGACCACGGCGAGTCTTGTTGCGACGGTGCAGGACTCCATCGGGCACCCGGTCGAGGACAAGACCCTGGTGACCTTCCGGATCATTGTGGGGTTGGCGGACACGGTGGCGGCCGATACGGTGATCGTCAGTTCGACGACCAGCGGAGGGATGGCGTCGACGTCCTACACGGCGGCTACGCGAGCGGGACTTGCGATGGTTACGGCGGCGGCCGGAGCCGTGGTCGCCGAGGCCACGCTGGTGCTGACGGCCTCCGGGGTGTCCAGCATCGTCCTGTCCGCCGACGAGTCTTCCATTACGGTGAGGGGTGTGGGAGGGGTGGAGACGGCCAGAATCACGGCGGAGGTCCGCGACAAGAACGGCAATCCGGTGGAGGAGGGGACCGAAGTGGACTTCTCCATCGTCGCCGGGCCGGGAGGACCCACCGAGGAGAACCTCAACAATCAGGGCTGGGGGCCGGTACAGATCCCGACTGCGAACGGAAGGGCCTCGGTAACGCTGAGTGCCGGGACCAAATCCGGCGTGGTGGGTGTCTCCGCGGTCTGCGCCGGAATCGAGGCGCTGGATGCGGAAATCACGATTGATTCGGGACCTCCCGATACCCTGACGACATCGGTGAACCTGGGTCTCGTGGCGGAGGGAGGCGATGGAACTTACTTCTTGATCGTCTCCAGCATCGTCAAAGACGTCTACGGAAACCCGGTCGAGGACGGAACCGCCGTGTACTACGATCTGGATCCCAGCCCGCCGCACGTGATGATCGAGGGCAATGCGTACACCGGGAATCCCATCGACTGCAACCAGACCTGGCCCGCGCCCGCGATGGAGGGCGTCGCGCGAACCTGCCTCAGCTATGCCAGCGAAGACGTTTTCGAGACCGTCGGGATTCGGGCGCATACCTTCAACGGGTCCAGAGAGATCGAGAACTACTATGAGGTCAGCATGCCGCTGGTCGCGGGAGAACTCCTGATGGTGGCCAGCCCGACCACGTTGAGTGAGGAGTACAATACGAGTGTGATCGCCGTGACCCTGCTGGACAAGTATGCCCATTTCATCGACGGAGCGGTGATCGATTTCTACAGCGACAGCGGGGGGGCGACGTGCAGTCCGTTCACGGCCGTTACCGATGAGAGCGGAATGGCAGGCACGCTTGTCACGGTGGCGTTCGAAGAGGACGACGTCGGACTGTTGTTCTCCGTCAAGGCCAGAGTCCGCAACACAAGTGTGGAGACGACCGTCGACTTGAAGGTCGAGTAGCGCAAATGCCTGCGCTCGAGGAGTGGTTTCGATGAAGCAGCTTGTGGCATTCGTGGTTTCCGGTTTCGTGCTGTGGGGCGCCGCGGCCGAGGCCGTGGTCGTCGGCAACCCGGGTGGAGTGATTGGAAAAGGGGAAATCGCCCTTGGACTGGAGAGCGAACGCTTCAAAGACGCGTTCGAGAGCGACGAAGTCCGGTCGCAGAGATTCCTGGCGAAGCTCACCTACGGTCTCACGCGCAACATCGACGTCTTCGCAAAGGGGGGAACGGGCGCGCTCAACGTGGATTCCCCGGGCGTGACAAACACCTCGGGATTCGAGGGCGACTCCCGGATGGCGCTCGGCGGAGGCGTACGCCTGGAATCCGGTGCCGTGCCTTCGCTCGGGAATTCTCGGTTTTTCACGAGTGTCCAATGGTTGCAGTTCGAATCCAGGGGCGAGTTCGTGCGTCGGGAGACGTACAAGGGATGGACCTGGGACGAACGGCTGGAGACGTCATACCGATGGCGGGAGATCGGCGCGGCATTCGGTCTCGCGCGCTCTTTCGAGAAGGTTTCGGTCTACACCGGACTGGCTTTCACGCGGGTCTTCGGATCGGTGGACCGCGAACAGTTTGTGCTCTCCGAGGATACGTCGGTGAAGGTCGGCGATGGAGAAGAGACTTTCAGTGAGGGCCCGGGAACCGGACTCTTCCTGGGGTTTGATTTCCCCCTGTCGCCGACGTTTCGACTGAGCACGGAGTACCAGCTCAACGACCGAGAGCATGGGAGCTTCTTCATCGGGATCTGCGAGAGAATGGACTGATCGATTCGCCGACCAGATGGAAGTCGGCCAGAGATTTCACAGATGGCATGGGTGAGACAGGCCGGGGCGGGTGCCCCGGCCTTCGCTTCGGGGGTGCGTGCGTGTCGTTGGTGTCGTCATCGGAAGGAAGACGCGTGCCGGCGTTCCGATACGGCGGGCATGCCCGTTCGGCGAATCCGCTTGACAGATGTCCTCGCGGTTGCTACGGATAAAGGGTGTCTTCGCACGTCTTCTTCATGAGTAGGGGGTGGGGGAGGGTGGGGTGTCCACAGAGTTGAGTGATCTCTGCCCGAAAGCCGAGTGCGTTGAATCGAGGGTCAATGATCCGGGTCACGGGCGGAACCTTCTGCGGTCGTAGGTTGAAAACGGTACGGGGCGCAGGGTCACGGCCGACCCTTTCGCGCGTTCGGGAAGCTGCGTTTAACATCCTCGGAAATGTCCTGGCGGATTCGACGTTTCTAGACCTTTTCGCCGGGGTCGGGACCATGGGTATCGAGGCGCTGAGCCGGGGGGCGGCCGGGGCCGTGTTCGTCGAGACCGATGGCCGATGCCGGCGCGTGCTCTTCGAGAATCTGTCGACTCTGGGGCTGCAGGACCGGGCGCACGTGGTGGCCATGGACTCGATCCGCTGGCTCCAGCAGGTCCCCTTTGCCGCGGACATCGTGTTCGCCGATCCGCCCTACAACACGGGCCTCGCATCTCGAGTTCTGGAAGTTCTGGGAAAAGGTGGCTCCGGTGGGGTCGGGTGTGTCATGATCCAACACGGGCCGGGGGAGGTCCTGCCGGACCGGGCCGGTGGTCTGTCCCGAACTCGTTGGCGTAGCTACGGCGACACGGTATTGGACATCTACGAACCGACAGACAATGACGGAGCAGAGTGACTGCGGAGGAGGATCCCATGCGTGTGCTGCTTTACCCGGGAACGTTCGATCCCGTGACCGAGGGGCACGTGGATTTGATGAGGCGGGGGCTCCGGTTGTTCGACAGGCTCCTGGTGGCCGTGGCCAAGGGAGCGGACAAAGAACCGCTCTTCGGCCTGGACGAGAGGGTGGAGATGATCCGGCAGGCCACGCGCTCCCTGGACGGCGTAGAGGTGACGCCGTTTAGGGGCCTGGTGGTGGACTTCGCGAGGAAGAACAAGGTGAGCGCCATCCTCAGAGGACTCCGCGCCGTGTCGGACTTCGAGTACGAGTTTCAAATGGCGCTCATGAACCGGCGTCTGGATCAGGATGTGGAGACCATCTTCCTGATGCCCAGTGCGCGCTATACGTATCTGAGCGCGTCAATCGTCCGGGAAGTGGCGAAGATGGGTGGGGACGTGAGCACGCTGGTTCCGGAGATTGTCCAGACGAGGCTGAAGGGCAAGTTCACCAAACCGCGATGATGCATGAACTTGGGTCTTTCGCCCCAGCATCATCGATGCAGAGAAACAGAGAAACAGAGAAGCAGAGAAGCAGAGAAATAGAGAAATCGATCCCGGAGAAGGGAATTGTAGAGAAAGCGATCCTCTTCGGGCAGTCTGTTCTCAGACCGGGGGGAGATCGTTTGCCGGGCCTGCCTCGTGCGCAAGGTGGGCCACAAGGCTGAACGGTGGCACAGGAGCGACATGAGTCGACGGTCCTTCGTAAGAGAGCTCAAGCACATCGCCGGATCCCTCGGTGTTCTGGAGCGTCCGGAAGACCGGTACTGCTATGGATCGGACGCTACGGGGCTCCACCGATCGCCGGACGTGGTCGTCCGCCCGGAGACCGCCGAGCAGGCGGCGGCCGTGATCCGGCTCTCGCACCGGGAGGGGATGGCCGTGACTCCCAGGGGCGCGGGCACGGGCTACAGCGGCGGTGCGGTGCCGGCTTGCGGGGGCCTTCTGCTGGCCATGGAGCGAATGAACCGGATCGAGAGCCTGAGCCGGGCGGACGGCATCGCCGTGGTCGAGGCGGGTGTCGTCAACGGTGATCTCCAGGCGGCCGCGAGGCTCGAGGGCCTGTTCTATCCCCCGGATCCGGCAAGCCTGGAATTCTCCACTCTGGGAGGCAACATCGCGGAGTGCGCCGGGGGACCCCGCGCGCTCAAATACGGGGTGACCCGGGACTACGTGGCGGGGCTGGAGTTCATCACCGCCGACGGCTGCGTGGTCCGCTGCGGCGCCCTGGCCGAGGGCTACGAATGTTTGTACGATCTGAGCGGACTGCTCTCCGCCTCCGAAGGAACCCTGGGTGTCATCACACGTTCCGCGCTGCGACTGATTGCCAGGCCTTCGGCGGAACGAACGATCCTGCTCACCTTCGCCGCCCGGGCGGCGGCCGCAGAGGCGGTGGTGGCTCTCAGTTCGGCCGGCGTTCTTCCGTCCGTCGTGGAGCTGATTGACGAGAGTTCCCTCAAGGCGGTCCGTTCGGCCGGGCTCACGGATCTTCCCTTTGAGCAGGAACACGTTCTCCTCATCGAGGTTGACGGCGAACCGGACGAAGTCGACGAGATGGCCGCCCGGGCGGAGAGGGCGGGGAGGAGGGCGGGCCGCACGCGGTCGTGGGTCGCCTCCGATGAGGACGAACGCGAGCAGATCTGGGCCATGCGGCGGGCTATTTCCCCGGCGCTGGCCAAGCTGGCGCCAACGAAAGTGAATGAGGACGTTTGCGTTCCGCGGGGCCGAATGGCGGACATCGTCGAGACGATTGAGTCGCTCTCCAGAGAGCACGGTCTGCTGGTTCCCATCTTCGGACATGCGGGGGACGGCAACCTTCACGTCAATTTCATGGTGGACCGGCAGAATCGCCGGGACATGGAGAAAGTGGAGCAGGCGGTCGAGGGTTTGCTGAAGGCCACTCTCGACGTGGGCGGAACGCTGAGCGGCGAACACGGAATCGGATTGACGAAAGCCCCCTTCCTGGAATGGGAACTCGGCCCCGAGGGACTCAACACAATGAGGAACGTCAAAGCGGCTCTGGACCCGTCCGGCACGATGAACCCCGGGAAGATCCCCGGCGAAGGCACGGAGACATGTTTGTCGACGAAGCGGTGATTCAGATCTCTTCGGGAGCCGGCGGCAACGGCTGCGTGAGCTTTCGAAGGGAGAAGTTCGTGCCCAAGGGCGGGCCCGATGGGGGAGACGGGGGCGACGGGGGGCGTGTGATCTTTGTCGTGGATCCCCGCATGCGGACGCTCGTCAACTTCCGGTTCAAGAAGGCGTTTCGCGCCGGCCGGGGCGCACACGGCCAGGGTAAGAACAAGACCGGGCGAAAGGGGAAAGACGTCCTGGTGCGGGTTCCTCGCGGCACCGTGGTCAAGGACGAGGCGGGCGGAGTGCTGGCGGATCTGGTGATGCCTCGAAAGCGTCGGGTGTTTCTCGAGGGGGGGAAGGGCGGGCGCGGAAACGCGCGGTTCGCCACGTCTACCAATCAGGCTCCCCGGCGAGCGGATCCCGGCGGGAAGGGTCGAACACGGACGCTGAATCTGGAACTCAAACTGCTGGCCGACGCCGGATTGGTGGGACTTCCGAACGCAGGAAAGTCGACGCTCCTCGGGCGGGTGTCGGCCGCCCGGCCGAAGATCGCCGCTTACCCCTTCACGACGCTGGCGCCCTGGCTGGGAGTGGTTCGGTTGAACGAGGAGCGGAGTTTCGTGCTGGCGGATCTTCCGGGACTGATCGAGGGTGCACACGAGGGAAAGGGGCTGGGGCACGTTTTTCTGAGGCACGTCGAGCGGACGCGCGTTCTCGCACTGGTCATCGATCTGTTCGCGGGGGATATCGAAGTGCAATACCGTACGCTCATTCGAGAGCTGGAGAGCCACAGTCCGGCGTTGATGGACAAGCCGCGGGTGGTTGCGCTCAACAAAATCGACATGGTGGAAGCGCCCGCGGACGGTCCCGCACTGCCGGACGAGACGTTCCTCATTTCGGGTCTGACGGGTGCGGGGGTTCGGGAACTTCTGTGGCGCCTGGGAGATCTGGTGGAGGAAGGAAAAGAGGGCGGGGAAGAGGAAACAGCGGGGGAGATGGGATAGGGTGGGGTGGAGCTGGAAACATCCTGGCTGGCCCTCAGTATGGTTTCTGGGCTGGGAGGGCGAACGGGCAAGCTGCTGCTGGATACCTTTGGTTCGGCCGAACGGATTCTGGCGGCGAGCGTAAAGGATCTCGAGGCCGTGCCTGGCGTGGGTCCTCGACTCTCGAAAGCGATTCATCGAGGTCCGGATCGACAGCGTCTGGAAGAGGAGATATCGAACGTCCGACAGGCGGGCGCGTCCGTTTTAGGCTTGGGAAGCGCGAAGTACCCACCGCTCCTTCTGGAAATCCCGGATCCACCTCCGGTCCTGTATCATCTGGGCCGGCCGCCGGAGCCGGACCGGCCCCGAGTCGCCATCGTGGGGACGCGGCGCCCGACGCAGGCGGGGCTTTCGCTGGCGCGGGAGCTGGCTCGAGATCTGGCCGCCCTGGGCATAGAGGTGGTCAGCGGGCTGGCCCGCGGCATCGACTCGGCGGCGCACGTGGGAGCGCTGGAAGGAGGAGGGGCCACGCTCGCCGTGCTGGGATGTGGTATTGACGTTCTCTATCCCATGCGGCGCAGAGGCCTGAGAAACGAGATCGCCGCGCGAGGGACGCTGGTCTCTGAATTCCCGATGCGGGCCCCCCCGATTCCGGAGCACTTCCCCCGGAGGAACCGGATTATCAGCGGGCTGTCGTGGGGTGTGGTCGTCGTCGAAGCGGCCGCCCGAAGCGGGGCGCTGCTGACGGCCGGTCTGGCGCTCGATCAGGGGCGCGAGGTGATGGCGGTTCCGGGAAATCCCCGGTCGCGGGTCGCATTCGGCCCGAACCGGCTGATCCAGGAAGGGGCCAAACTGGTGATGTCGGTTGCCGACGTTCTGGAGGAGTTTCCCTTGATCGGACGGGACGCGCGGGCGAATCTCGAGACGGCGCCGCCGGAACCTAAGGGCGAGGTAGAGAAGGCGATCCTGCAGGCGATCGAGGGGGGGGTGGGGCTCGTGGATGAGATTGCCGGAGGCACGGGACATGGCGTATCGGTTGTCCTTGAACGGTTGTTGGAAATGGAGCTGCGGGGCCTCGTCCGTCGGACGGCCGGGGCCCGGTATGAGCGGGTGACCCGGTGACGTGGAAATCGGTTTCGCACAGGATTGAATACGGCGCGGTGAAGTTCGTCGCCGCGCTCGCGCGGGGTTTGCCGCTCGAATGGGGTCTGGCGTACGGCGCGTTTCTGGGCCGGCTGGTCTTCGACGCCTTTCGCGTTCGGCGAAAGGTCACCCTGGAGAACCTTCGAAACGCCCTGGGGGAGGGGACGACCGAGGTCGAGCGGGTGCGGATCGGGCGCGGCGCGTACATGAACTTCGGTCGGTTCATGATCGAGTACGCGCGGTTTCCGCTTCTGACGAGCGAGAACGTTGGATCCCTTCTGACGTTTCGGGGATTGGAGCACCTCGACGGGGCGCTGGAGCGGGGAAAGGGAGTGCTGATCATCCCCGGACACTTCGGGAACTGGGAACTCCTGGGAGTGAGTTTCCAACTCATCGGCTACAAGATGAATTTCCTTGTGGGGGAGCAGCACAATCGGGCCGTAGACGATCTGATGAATGATCTTCGAGCCGGGACCGGGGTCGGGATCATTCCGAAGGGCTACTCGATGAGAGGCGTGATCCAGGCGCTTCGGAGGAATGAGCTCGTGGCGTTCCTGGCGGATCAGGACGCGAGGCGCCACGGCGTATTCGTTGATTTCTTCGGCCGGCCGACGTCCACACCGAAGGGGCCGGCGGCCTTTGCGCTCAAGACGGGCGCGCTCATCATCCCCACGTTCATCATCCGCAAGGACGCCGGGAAACACGAGGTCGTGCTCGAAGAACCGATTGAAGCCGTGCCCTCCGACGATCCCGAGGAGGATGTCCGCCGATACACGCAGGCCCACGCGTCCGTCCTCGAGACGTACATCCGCGACTACCCCGACCACTGGTTCTGGCCGCACAAGAGATGGAAGACCAGGCCACCCGGAGAGCCGAAGAGCGCGAGGGCGTGAAGGCGCGAGTGGTCGAGGGCGCGGCAGGTCATCATTGTTGCCCACGCCACAAACAAGATCACTCTTGACAATACTCCGGGTCCTTTCTATCTAAAAGAGGAAAGGCATTGGCCGACGGGCCGACCGGGCGACAACGTGCCGGCCGCCGGATGAAGTTCCGATGGCTTGTTTCTCTGGACCCGGTCCCGTGAGGGGGTGGGCTTCGAGATCACGACGGGGTTTGAGATCCGGTGAGTCGGGCGCGCCTCGCTTTGTGACGGGCGCCGTACCGCGGGTCTCGAATCGCTCAGACTCGCCGTGAGACGGAACTCGCAGGGCCGGGGTCCCCCGTTGGTTCAGCGCCCTCCGAGGGCCGCCTGAATTGCGGCGAACCGAATCCTCGCCGGTTCGTAGGTCGGTTCGATCTCGAGGGCGGCGCGATAGTTGTGAGCCGCTTCTCGAATCCGGCCCCGTCCTTCCAGGGCCGCCCCCAGCTCGGAGTGGGCAATGGCGATCGCGGCGGTGATTCCCGCCAGGGCGGCCGCCCTGGCAGCACTCTCCGTGTCCGGCCGGGTTCCGTCCTGAGAAAGTCGCGCTTCCCGAAAGCCGGTCAAGTATTCGGTGTTCTCGAATTTCAGACTGCCGACCTTCCAGCGGACCATCACTTCTCCGCCCAGTCCCAATGCGAGTTCGCACTCCGGATACTGCTCGACGAGCGCTCTCATCTCGTCAAGAACGGTGCCGTAGGAGGCGGTCGCAGCGTACGCAAGGCCGAGAGGCATTCGAAACTGTGGCTCGCGAATGTCCCGGTACCGTTCGCTGAGACCGCGCAGGTACAGTTCCACGTGTTCCAGCGCCGCGTCCAATTCCGAGGGGTCCGTATCGTAGTTCCAGGGGCGAAACACCGTTTTGGCGGTCGGGCCTGTCACGCGCCGAGGGTCCGTAGGGTTTTCGGGAAGCGCGTCCTCGGGCACGTCGTACTCAAACCATGTGTAGGCGATCTGGTTCACCGGTTGGAAGCGCTTGAGCCATCGGTAGCCCATCTCGCCGCCGGCCCCGTAGGTTCCATGGAGTGCGTTGGCGTTGACGAAGATGCGGCCGGTTGTGGGTCGGAACGGATCCGGGTTAATCCGGCAGGGGATCCCCTGCTCCCGGATGTAGCGGCGAAGGTATCCGTCGTTTTGGCCCCAGTCGTAGTTGGAATCGATCAACAGTCGATGGCCGTTCCGCGTGCCTCCGGACAGCGTGTTGAAATAGGACAAGTGGTGGGGCGGAATGACGGCCGCCTGCCAGACGTACCACGCGGCGAGAACGACAAGGACGCCGCCCCGCCAACCGCGCGTCCAGAGGCGGGCGGCCCCGTTGCCGGCCAGAAGAAACAGAAACGGGTAGATCACCAGTATATGCCGGATACCGATGTTCAGCCTCGCCGCCATGGCGACGCCAAGGAAGGCGGCGATGGGGAGGAGCACGATCAGGAGAGACTCAAGCGTGTGCCTGCGAACGAGCCCGAGTGCGAGGAGGACCAGCATCGGCCCGGGCGTCTTGACGAGGATCGCGAACGGGAAGTAGTACCACCACCCGCTCTCGGAATACCGGCCACAGAGATACGCGGCGTGCCCCGTCGCCAGCTGCGCGGAGGCATGAGTCAATTTAATCGTCACGGCGTCGAGGTACTGCGGAGGCAGCAGATGCCCGGAGGAAAACGGGAAGTTCAGATAGACGGTGTTGATGACCAACCACGGCACCAGGGGCAGGAACAACCATGCCCAGCGGGGGAGGGGGGTGTGCGCATTCCGGTCTCTCCGCGTGTGCCGGAGCACCGGCAGGACGATCAGCACGGTCGGAACCAACAAAAAAGCCGGAATCTTGGTGACCAGCGCACAGCCAAGGGCAAAACTCAATGCCAACATTCGCGCCCAGTGAGGCTGCCGCACGGCGCGCCAGAGCGTGTAGACGGTCAGAAAGACAAAGAACGTGAGCGGCACGTCCAGTGTCGCCAGCGAAGCGTGCGCGAGCAGATTGGGTGAGAGACTGAACAGAAACAGGGAGGCCAACGCCGTTCTGCGGTCAAAAAGACCCGCCGCAAGACGGTACACGAGAATCGCCAGCAGCGTCCCCATCAGCAAGACCGGGAGGCGGAACAGAAGAAGATGCTGTTCGGTGAAGAGCTCGTACGTGCGATGGAACAGGATAACGGGCAGAGCGATGAGCAAATGAGGGAGAGGGAAGTTGGCGATTCCACCGGAGTATTTCCCGGTCGTCCAGTAGAGATACCCGGCGGACGTGTGGCCCCCGACCTCGTCCGCGACGGCGGAGTGCTGGAGTGCATCGTTCAGACCGTTGGCGAGGAACAACAGAATGAGAAGAGTGGGCAGGGCGATGCGCCACACGTGCGGCCGGCCAATGTTCATTTGGTAGGACCTCAGCGTGCGTGACAGGGGCCGCGCGGCAACGGCTGTGAGCCGAGAACCGGCCGGCGCGCGCACATGCAACAGGCTGATCGCGCCTCGAGTGCATGGCCCGAGGCGATTGCCAACCGCGGGATTCTACCTTCGAGTTCGGGGAGTGTCAAGCGCCGGGAGTGCGGGAGACGACGCCGGTTTCTCCGCCGGGCGGCTTCCAGAGATGGAGCCGGGATGCGCTAGAAGCCGATGTTCTCCCTCGCCTGATCCTCGGGACCGACCTTCTTGATCTGACCGTGCTTGTCCTCGAACGCCTTGATGTTCCTCTCGAGGACGTCGAGGAGGGCCTTGGCGTGTTGAGGCGTCATAATGATTCGGGAGTAGACCTTGGCCTTCTGCGCGCCGGGGACGATGCGGGCGAAATCGATGATGAATTCCGCGGGGGAGTGAGTCATCAGCGCGAGGTTGGAGTAGATGCCCTCGGATTCCTTTTCCCCCAGTTCAATCTTGAGCTGACGCGGCTGTTGTTTGTTCATCGTGCGCTCCTCCGTGAAAGATCGTAGGGGTTTGATCAACGCACCACGGCGATTTTCCCGGTCGATTGTCTCGGCCCATTGTCTACGACCAGGAAATACACGCCGGCGGCGACGGGGTCTCCGTCTTCGTTTCTACCGTCCCAGTAGGCTCTGTCGCCCGTGGTGGGAGTTTCCAGGGGATCGTCCAGAACCCGAACCAATCCTCCCGAGATGTCATAGATCCAGGCCGTCAGTTGCCCCGGCGCCTTGTCGGGACGGGTGCCGGGCGAGTCCGCGAAGGTGATGGTCAAACGCTCCGGGCCGTCCTCCATGATCCAGGGGTTGGGAGAAACGTACAGCTCGTCGCCGGGGAGGATTTCCCCCCGGGACAGCGTGACGCCCATCCGGTTTGCCCCCGCATCCCAGATCTGAGTGACCGAGACACCCGAGAAGATGGAGCCGAATAGCTGGCTCGGCGGCGTCGTCCAGGGCGTGAGTTCGCGACCGGGTCGCCAGAGATCTTCGACGCCGCCCGTTCCGATTTCATCGAACGAGCCGCCGTCCGCCTGAACCACCGAGACCAGCAATCGATCCGTTCCGTTGTTGTGGATCTGAGATTCATCCACGTGCAGGATCAGAAGTCCCTCACCCTCGGCGCCCGTCGTCTCGAACAATTCCTCGTCATATCCGAGAAGCTGTCGGTTTTCGACAAGGAAGTACTCTCCGGATCCTGAGCCGGAAGGGGACCAGTTGTTGCCGCCCGGATTATCCAGAACACGGTAGGCAACAGCCTCCTCCTCGATGGGAGGGAGTACCACGGGCCAGGGCTCCAGGAGAGGATCGGTCGTGGAGTCGACGGCCTCGGGTTCGAGCCACCCGAGATAGGATTTGCACCAGGAACTCAGGTGTGACGGGCTCGTTCCCACCGGCCAGCCGCTCCACCCGCCGTAGTCCATCAGACAGAACCGGCCGACGCGGGATTCCAGGGAGCTGGTGTTGTAGAAATCGGGGAGACCCAGGGTGTGTCCGAACTCATGGCAGAAGACGCCCATCTCTCCATCCTCGGGGTTGAGCGTGTAGATGTCGGCGATGACTCCGTCGACGACGATGGGCCAAAGCTGAGGGGCTCGAGGTTCCAGGTAATCGCCGAGGCTGGACTGGTGAGACCAGATCTGGTCGGCCGAGGGCCGGCAGCTTTGGAACTCGGCCCCGCAGCCCGCATGAACGACGATGACGGCGTCGACGTACCCGTCCCCGTCGTTGTCGAATTCCGAGAAATCGAGATGTGCGTCCGCCAGTTCGACGGCTTCTTTCACGAGGCCCCACACGTTCCTCGGATGATTCGTCCCGGCGGCGGCCGCCGCGGACGTGTCGAAGCCGTGATCGTCGGCGCTGCCCGTGACCCCGTCGGCGTTCACATAGTAGCCGTTGTACGAGTACTGGCTTCTCATCCAGGGAGTCACGACTCCACGGACGTCGAAGGCTCCAAAGGAGTTCTCGCGGTAGTAGTCGTGAAGGCTTCTTGCCCCGACCGCCGGATCAAAGAGCAGGGATTCGAAATGGGCCGCGGGATACTGGAGTGTGTCCGCGGCGTGGTCCTCGAAGTCGATCAGTAGAATCGGGACATTGAAGAGTCCGCGAGCCGGAAGCGGTCCGAGTCGGGTCGTGCCCTGATGGATGGCGATCGCAGCAAGCGCCGCCTTCAGCCTCCCGTCGTCTCTGAACTGGCTCTCAAAATCGCCGGGCGGATATGGGGGAATCGCCGCAGTTTTCGCGGGAACCCAGAGCGCGGTGGCGAGAGCAATAGACAGCGCTGTCCCGAGCCGCCGCTTGTTTGGTTTGGCGGGCAACATGCTGTGGCATCCTACGATTCTCATGCGCTGAGAATCCGTGCGGTTTGAGTCTGCGAAATCCCGAGATCCGATGGGCGGCTCGCGGCGAAAGGTGAGCGTCGGAAATCCACCGTAACCGGAGGCGCTGTTCCGCCGACGCTGTTCTCCAGGCCGATGCTTGCCTGTTAACGGCTCAGCGGCTCCGCCCGGATGATGCGCCAACCGTTTGTTGGAACTCGTGCATCATCCAGGCTAGGCGCCCGGCGGGGGCAAGTCAAGGCAATTAGGTGCCACAGACCGCTCGGATTAAGTGCTTGACCCGCGCGGCTTGCGGTGTTAGCCTCCATGGTTCTCTCAAGCGCGGAAGGCGCGTCCGGACGTCGGCCCCGGCGCGTCGTTTTGCGGATACGGAGATCGGACAGGTGCTTCTTCTTGATGCGGAGCGGTTGAAAGCCATCGTCGAGGCGTTTGCGGACCGGAAGGTTCTCATCGTCGGCGACTGCATGCTGGACGTGTACCTCTGGGGGTCGGTCGCACGAATTTCTCCCGAGGCGCCGGTTCCCGTGGTGGATGTGAACGAAGAGAGCGTGACGCTCGGCGGCGCGTCCAACGTGGCGAGCAACGTACGGACGCTCGGAGGCGCGGCGCGGCTGGTGGCCGTGATCGGTGACGACCGGGAAGGCAGTGTGCTTCTGGAGAGGATGGAGGCCCGGGGACTCAGCCTGGACGGCATCATTCAATCCAAACACCGCCCGACGACGGTCAAAACGCGAATCGTAGCGCACAGCCAACACGTCGTGAGGGCGGATCGTGAGGCCAAGGGACCCCTGGAACCGTCCGAGGCGGAGTGGATTGAACGGAGAGTGCTGGAGGTCCTGGAGGACGCGGACGCGGTGATTGTCTCGGACTACGGCAAAGGTGTCATCTGTCCTTCTCTTCTGCAGGTGCTCGTACCGGCCGCTCGGCGCGCCGGGAAAATGGTGACCGTAGATCCCAAGATGACGCATTTCGGAGATTACAGCGGCGCCACCGTAATCACCCCCAACAAGCACGAAGCCGGTCAGGCGGCCGGGCGTGTCGTCGAAGATGAGAATACGCTGCAGGAAGTCGGTTGGAGTCTTCTCCGCGATCTTCAACTGGACGCGCTATTGATCACGAGAGGCGAGGAGGGGATGTCTCTCTTTGAGAAGGGTGAGCGGTACGTTCACCTGCCGACGAAGGCCCGCGAGGTATACGATGTTACGGGGGCCGGAGACACCGTCATTTCCACCTTGACGCTGGCGGTCGCCGCCGGGGCTCTGATGGTTGAGGCGGCCGAGATCGCGAACCATGCGGCAAGGATCGCCGTCGGCCAGGTGGGGACCACCAGTGTAACCCGCCAGACCCTGCTCGAGTCCTTCATCTCGTCCGCGTAGTGTCGACGGTTTCTCGGGAGTACGGCTGTGGAGGTCACGCGTGGGACAGGTGGTTACCCGGCATGAGTTGCTCGAGGTGCGCGGGCGCGCTCGTGCGGAGAACAAACGCTTTGTCTTCACCAACGGCTGCTTCGATCTGCTGCATCCCGGGCACGTGGCTTGTCTGGAGGCGGCTCGGAAAGCGGGGGATCTCCTGGCCGTCGGGCTGAACAGCGATGCATCGGTGCGGGCCATCAAGGGAGAGAAACGCCCCATCGTGGGAGAAGGAGACCGAGCCTACATCCTGGCCGCCCTGGCCGCCGTTGACTATGTGTGCCTTTTCGACGAGCCCACGCCGGGGGAACTCATTCGTCTCCTCGTGCCGGACGTGCTGGTGAAGGGCGGAGACTATCGCACCGAGGAGATCGTCGGGCGCGACGTTGTCGAGTCGTCGGGCGGCCGGGTGATCGTCGTAGACCAGGTGCCCGGGCACGCCACCCGAAACCTGGTCTCGGTGATTCTTGAGCGATACTGCGGGTAGACATGACGAGCCATGGAGGGCGGTGTCACTCCGTGTCGAGATCGGTAAACGGAAGGAACGGAGGGTGTTCGTTGAAACGAAGACGTGTGGTGATCGTTGGAGCCGCCGGAAGGGACTTTCATAACTTCAACGTCTGCTTCCGAGAGGATGAATCTCGAGAGGTGATCGCTTTCACGGCGACACAGATCCCCGGCATTCACGGTCGGCGCTACCCGGCCGAGCTCGCGGGCAAGCTGTATCCCGAAGGGATTCCTATTGTTCTGGAGAAGATGTTGCCGGAACTCATCGATGAGCATCGGGTGGATGAGGTTGTCTTTTCCTACAGTGATGTTTCACACGAGCAGGTGATGCACCTGGCGTCCCTCTCCACGGCGCGCGGGGCTGATTTCGTTCTGCTGGGCGCCCAGAAGACCATGATCCGGTCGAAGGTTCCCGTTGTGGCGGTCTGCGCCGTACGAACCGGGGCCGGGAAGAGTCAGACGACAAGGCGGATCTGCGAGATCCTCGATGCGATGGGAAAGAAAGTCGCCGTGATCCGCCACCCGATGCCCTACGGCGATCTGGTGAAGCAGCGTGTCCAGCGGTTTGAAACGTTGGAGGACATGGACAAGCACGAGTGCACGGTGGAGGAGCGGGAGGAGTATGAGCCGCACATCGTCGAGGGCCGGATTGTATACGCCGGGGTCGACTACGGCGACATCCTCCGGGCGGCCGAGAAGGAAGCCGACGTCGTAGTCTGGGACGGTGGCAACAACGACACGTCGTTCTACCGCCCGGACCTTCTCATGGTGGTCGTCGATCCGCATCGGGCCGGACACGAGCTCCTCTACCACCCTGGGGAAACGAACCTGCGTATGGCGGACGTCGTAATCATCAACAAAGAGGATACGGCAAGGCCCGAGGACATCGAAACCGTCGTGGAGAACGTCGCCCGGGTGAATCCCGGCGCGACGGTCATTCATGCCACGTCGCCCTTCACGATCGACGACGCGGATGGGCTGAGGGGGAAGCGCGTGGTCGTGGTTGAGGACGGGCCGACGCTGACCCACGGCGGCATGAGCTACGGCGTGGGGATCAAGGCGGCGGAGAGCGTGGGTGTCGGTTTCATCATGGATCCGAGACCCTTCGCCGAGGGAGAGATTCAAGGGGTTTTCGAGAAGTACCCGCATCTCGATCGGGTACTGCCGGCCATGGGGTACAGCCCCCAACAGCTGGAGGATCTCCGGAGGACCCTGGTCAAAGCTAAACCGGAGGCGGTGGTTGTGGCTACGCCGATCGATCTGGGGCGTCTGGTCCAGGTCGACTTTCCCATGATCCGGGTGCGCTACGCCTTGAAGGAGTCGGGTTCTCCGAATCTGGAGGACGTGGTGAAGAACCTGGTGAAACGTATGTGACGGTGGGTGGGGCCGATGGGCGGTGGGGACATGAAAACCATCTGAAAGGCTTGGTTGCAAAACTGTGAGGAGGGTGCCTTGAACATCCATGAGTACCAGGCGAAAGAGATCTTCCGCAAGCACGGGATCCCGGTGCCCTGGGGAGAAGTCGCAGAGACGCCTGAAGAAGCCGAGAATCTGGCCGCCGGCTATGGCAAGCCGGTTGTCGTCAAAGCACAGGTTCACGCCGGCGGGCGCGGCAAGGCGGGGGGAGTGAAACTGGCCTCGACCCCGAAAGAAGCTCGGGCGGCCGCTGAGAAGATTCTTGGGATGTCCGTCAAAGGTCTGACGGTCCGGAAGGTGCTGGTGACGGAGGCCATGGATATTGCTGCCGAGATCTACGTGGGAGTCCTCCTCGATCGGAAGTCGGGCGGTCCTCTGTTTATGGTGAGTGCGGCGGGGGGAATCGACATCGAGGAAGTCGCACGCAAAACCCCGGAGAAGATTCACAAGTTCGCTGTGAGCCCGCGACGGGGACTGCGGGCGTTCGAGGCGCGGGATCTTGCATTCCAAGTCATGCCGGATGCGAAGTCGGCCTCGGCGGCGGCCCGAATCCTGATGGGTCTGTACAATGCCTTCGTCAACAGTGACGCGTCTCTGGCCGAGATCAATCCGCTGATCACCACGAAGGACGGCGAGGTTTGGGCAATCGACGCGAAGATGAACATCGACGACAACGGGCTCGACCGCCGGCCCGAGATCGCGGACCTGAGGGATCTCGGAAGCGAGACGCCGGAAGACGGTGACGCGCGCTCGGCCGGTCTCAGCTACGTCAAGCTGGACGGTAACGTGGGGTGCATCGTCAATGGAGCCGGACTCGCCATGGCGACGATGGATCTCATCAAGCATCACGGCGGCGAGCCGGCAAACTTTCTCGATATCGGCGGCAGCTCGTCACCCGAGAAGGTGACGACCGCCATGAAGATCATCTACTCGGACCCGAATGTGAAGTCGATTCTGTTCAACATCTTCGGAGGTATCACCCGTTGCGACGACGTGGCTCGGGGCATCGTGGAGGCGGTCAAGGGCTCGAGGCCGCCGATTCCCATCGTGGTCCGCCTGACGGGCACAAACGAGAAAGAGGGACGAAAGATCCTGCGGGAGACGGATCTGATTTCCGCGGAGACGATGGACGAAGCCGTTCAGAAGGTGGTGGATCTGGCCGGAAAGTAGGCGTCGTCGTTCCGCGGGCGTTCCGTTGTTCCCGTTCCTCCCGCTGAGGAGCAGGGGTAAGAAAGGAGCTGGGCCTTGAGTATTCTGATCGACGAGAAGACGAAACTGGTGGTGCAGGGAGCGACGGGGCGGGATGGGTCGTTCCACACCAAGGAAATGCTGGATTATGGAACCCACGTGGTGGCCGGCGTCACTCCCGGGAAAGCGGGGGAGAAGATCCATGGGGTTCCGGTATTCAATTCGGTCCGGGAGGCCGTCGATGCGACCGGCGCCAACACCTCAATCATCTTCGTCCCTCACCGCTTTGCGGTAGATGCCGTTTACGAGGCGGCGAGTGCGGGGGTGTCTCTGGTCGTTTGTATCAGCGAAGGTGTTCCCATCCTGGACATGGCCCGCGTGATGAAGGACTTGACATCGGATGGAAAGACACGGGTGGTAGGGCCCAATTCGCCAGGAATGATCAGCCCCGGGAAGAGCAAGGTAGGCATCATGCCCGGAGCGATCCTGACGCAAGGCAACGTCGGTCTCGTGTCGCGTTCCGGCACGTTGACGTATGAAGTCGTGTATCATCTTTCGAACGCCGGCATCGGCCAGTCGACGTGTATCGGGATCGGCGGCGATCCGATCATCGGCACGAACTTCATCGATGTTCTGGGAATGTTCGAGGCGGATCCTGAAACGAATCTCGTGGTTCTCATCGGAGAGATCGGCGGCACGGATGAAGAGGAAGCGGCGCGCTTTATCAAGGAGAACATGACGAAGCCGGTGGTCTCCTTCATCGCCGGGCAAACGGCGCCTCCGGGAAGACGGATGGGACACGCCGGCGCGATCGTCTCGGGAGGTACCGGAACAGCTAAAGAAAAGATCAGAGCTTTCCGAGAAGTAAACGTAGATGTCGCCGAGATTCCTTCGCAGATTGTTGATCTCGTGAAGGCGAAGTTGAGTTGACGGATGGAGCGACGGAGTTGGACGACGGAACGCGTGACGAATCCTCGCTGACAGCTCGGTTGTGAAAGAGATGAAAGCGAAATTGCAGAGTTCGTTTTCAGAACGGGAGTGGAATTCAAAAAAAGAACTTGACAGCGAGGTGGACGTCGGATAGGTTGGCGTCCGTGGAACCGTGAAGCGCACCGATCATTGGTACACTTCTCTGCAGCCAGCCAAGTCTGCACCGTTGGTTGTTGCGCTTTAGGTTTGATGTCGTGTTTCCCCGAAGGTTCGCTTTCACAGGCATGGGGAGACGGAGTTCAACCGAAGGGGGGCTGTTCGATGAGCGCTGCCAAGGCTAAGGCGAAGACCAAGGCCAAAGCCAAGAGGAAGACGAAGGCCAAAGCGAAGAAGAAAACCAAGGCCAAAGCCAAGAAGAAGACCAAGGCCAAAGCCAAAAAGAAAAAGGTCAAAGCAAAAAAGAAAAAGGCCAAAGCCAAAAAGAAAAAGGCCAAAGCCAAAAAGAAAAAGCCCAAGGCCAAAAAGAAAAAGGCCAAAGCCAAAAAGAAAACCAAGGCCAAAGCCAAGAAGAAAAGCAAGGCCAGAAAGAAAAAGTAGTCCTTAGGTTCGCTTCACGGGCTATGGAGGCAAGAAGGCAGGCGGGTTTCCCGTCTGCCTTTCCTCTTTCGGGGAGGAATGACTTCGGAATGTTGCCTCTGGTGTCCGGCGGGGTCCGCGCGGCCGGATGCGTCGGCTCGATGGGCCGGGGGAGCGTGGGGGAGATCGGCCTGCGGGGTTCCGGGACAACTCTTTCACATACAACGTGTTGAGCGAGGCGGACGCCCCGGTTTTGAGACACACGGAGGGTCCGGGCCGCGAGTCCCTATATGTAGGAAAGCGTTTACGAACTGGCCTGCCGAACTTTCGCTTGACACTGCCGCTGTCATCCCATAGCATACGGTGGCCGTATGAGCAGGATTCTTCTGGAGTTAAGGGATCTTCCGAACGGGACGTCTACGAGAAGTCTCTCGGAAGACGTTGAGTCTCTGGATCTTCACCGGGATGAGTACGTCTTTTTCTCGCCGGTGCAGGTTGACCTCGAGATTAACAAAAGCGAGCAGGACATCGCCATCACCGGTGTGGTGACGGTGCCCGTGCAGGCGGAGTGTGCCCGCTGCCTGCGGCTCTTTGCGGATGAGGTCAAGGCCGGTCTGGAGGTCCGGTATTTCCGGACGCCGGGTGATCCGCCGACGGACCCAGACTCGGCGGGCGACGCACTGTATCATGTCCGCTACGATGAGCCCAGGTTGGACCTGACCGGTGAGATCCGTCAGGCTCTCCTGGTTTCTCTTCCGATCCGGGTGCTCTGCGACTCCGGTTGCAGGGGCTTGTGCCCGACGTGCGGGGCGGACCTGAACGAGAGTGATTGTTCCTGTTCCCGTAAGCAGGGACATCCGGCATGGTCGGCACTGGAGAAGTTGAAGGACGGCCATGAATCCGGCCAAGCGGTCGAGGAATGAAACCTCCGGCGCATTCCGGCCGGCCGGTACAGGCGACAACGAGTGGTTGCGGTAAGGGCGGATGGCCTCCGCCCAATCGCTGTGGAGGAGTACATTGGCTGTTCCAAAACGGAAGGTTTCGAAGTCCCGTCGGGACAAACGTCGAACGCACTGGAAACTGGATTCTCCGCCGAAATCCATCTGCTCGCACTGTCATCAACCCAAGCTGCCTCATCGGGTTTGTCCGCATTGCGGTTACTACAACGGCAAGAAGGTGCTCGAGGGTGGGTCGTAGCCTCGATGAGGTAGACGGACGTGGCGGGACGAGAGGCCGACCGGCCGTGCGTGCGGTCCCGCTTCTGCAACGTGAGACTCGGGGTTCGAGGGGTTCCACTCTGTGGGGTTGGCTGGGCGTGGAATGGCGAACATGCGGATAGCGGTCGATGCGATGGGTGGGGATCACGCGCCCGGGGTGATCGTTGAAGGCGCCTCCCTTGCCGCACGTGAGATGAAGGGTGCCGTCGAGATTGTGCTGGTCGGTGACGAACCCCTCCTGCGTCGCGAGTTGGAGCAGCAGGGGCTTCGGCGGGACGAGTTTGAATTGATCCACGCCCCCGAAGCGGTGGCCATGAATGAATCTCCGACCGCCGCCGCGCGGAAGAAACCCAATTCCTCCATCGCTCTGTGCGCCAGAGCTCACCGTGAAGGTCGGGTGGACGCACTCGTGAGTGCAGGGAATACGGGCGCCGTCGTTGTGTCGTCCCTCCTGTCGCTGGGGCGGCTGCGACACGTCAATCGTCCGGGAATCGCGACTTTCCTTCCGACCGAGCGGGGCGGGTGCGTGATGATCGACGTGGGAGCGAACGCCGATTGCAAGCCGCTCAATCTCCTGCAGTTCGGCGTCATGGGCGGCATGTACGCGGAAATGTTGCTCGGCCGCAACGAACCCAGCGTGGGACTCCTGAATATCGGGTCGGAGCGATCGAAAGGGAGCGAACTGGTGCAGGCCGCCCATGACCTGATGATCTCCTCTCCCTTGAATTTCATCGGGAACGTGGAAGGCGACGGGGTCTTCGGGGGAGAAGCCGACGTCGTCGTGTGCGATGGCTTCGTGGGAAATGTCATTCTCAAGTTCACGGAAAGCGTGGTGGGTCTTCTGACGAGTATGATTCGATCCCACGTGGCGGCGGACTGGCGGGGGCGGTTGGGGGGCGCGTTGCTCAAACCTGCGTTCAGGGCTTTCCGAACTCAGCTGGATTACGCGGAATACGGGGGAGCCCCTCTACTGGGAGTGGACGGGGTGTGCATCATCAGTCACGGAAGCTCGTCCGCGAAGGCGATCAAGAACGCCGTGAAGGTTGCAGGACGGTTTGTCGATCGGAACGTCAATGGGTCAATCTGCCAGCAGCTAGAGGCCAACGGATATGTCAAAGCAAGACAGAAAGCCACGAGCGCGAATTAGCGGTACAGGTTCAGCCGTGCCGAAAGGGATCCTGACCAACGCCGAACTCGAGCGAATGGTGGAAACCACGGACGAGTGGATCATGGAACGGACGGGGATCAAGGAACGCCATGTGAGCGACACCAACACCGCGACCTCCGACCTCTGCGTCGATGCAACGAAGCGGGCGCTGGCGGATGCCGGTGTCTCGCCCGACGAGGTCGAGATGCTGATCGTAGCCACGGTGACGCCCGACCAGATTCTCCCGTCAACCGCATGTATCGTTCAGGACAAGCTGGGACTGAAAAACGCCTTGGCTTTCGATGTCGCTGCGGCCTGTACGGGATTTGTCTATGGACTGTCGATTGCGGACCATTTCATTCGAGCAGGGACCTACAAGAAGATCGTCGTGATCGGCGCCGAGATGCTATCGACCATTACCGACTGGGAGGACCGAACAACCGCCGTACTCTTTGGGGATGGCGCGGGCGCCGCCGTGCTGGAGCCTTCGAAGGGTTCGGAGGGCGTACTTTCAACCTTTCTGCGGAGCGATGGAAGCCTGCGGGAGTTTCTCTACGTTCCGGGAGGCGGATCCCGTTTTCCGTCGTCTGAGAAGACCCTTCAGGATCGCATGCACTACGTGAAGATGAGCGGCAACAACGTGTTCAAACATGCTGTCCGAGCCATGGGTGATGCGGCGCAGAAGGTGCTCGACGACGCGGGGGTCAGCAGTGGAGACCTGGACTACTTCGTTCCGCATCAGGCCAACTTGAGAATCATCAAGGCCACCGCCGAGAGAATCCACGTTCCCATGGAGAAAGTCTACGTGAACGTGGACCGCTACGGCAACACGTCGTCGGCGTCGATTCCCATTGCTCTGGACGAGATCAACCGTTCCGGGGGGCTCAAGGACGGGAGTCTGGTGGAGATGGTGGCTTTCGGCGGCGGGTTCACCTGGGGCGCCGCTCTCTTGAGGTGGTGAGATACCGGACCATGGGAACCGCTTTTCTTTTTCCCGGCCAGGGCGCACAGCACGTGGGTATGGGCCGGGACCTGTATGAAACCTGGGAAGAGTGTCGGGTTGTTTTTGAACGGGCGAACGAGGCGCTCGGCATGGATCTTTCCGGGCTCTGTTTTGAGGGGCCCGAGGGGGATCTCGTCAAAACCGTGAACGCTCAGCCCGCGATCCTGACTCATTCCGTGGCCGTCTGGAGTCTGGTCTCGTCCGGTGGTCTGACGGCCGATCGGGTTGCCGGCCATTCGGTGGGGGAATACGCCGCGCTCGTGGCCTCGAGGACACTGAGTTTCGAGGATGCCGTGCGGCTGGTCCGGCGGCGCGGGGAACTGATGTATGAGGCCGGGATCAGCCACCCGGGAACCATGGCGGCCGTGGTGGGGCTGGACGAAGAGGTGGTGTCCGGGATCTGCCGAGAGGCGAGCGGCCGGGGAATCGTCCAAGTCGCCAACCTGAATTCCCTGGAGCAGATCGTGATCTCGGGATCGGTTCCCGGAGTTGAGGAAGCGGAGAGATTGGCGAGGGAAGCGGGAGCGAAGCGCGTGATCCGGCTGGAGGTCAGCGGAGCGTTTCACTCTGCCCTTATGGAGGGCGCGCAAGAAGGCTTGAGGGAAGCCCTCGGCCGGGTGACCTTCGGACCGCCCGAAGTGCCCGTGGTTGCCAACGTGGAGGGCCGCTCTCTGGCGGAAGGCGAGGCTCTCCGGCGCGCGCTGGATTTGCAGCTGACGTCTCCGGTTCGATGGGTCAGCTGCATGGAGACGTTAATCCACGAAGGATGTGAGACTTTCATAGAGTTGGGTCCCGGTCGAGTTCTGAGCGGTCTCATGCGGCGCTTCGACCGAGGGAAGACCGTCCATGCGGCGGGAGACCGGGAATCCGTCGAGGACCTCCGGAAAGCACTGGGGTTGAGGGGGGGTGCGGAATCATGCTGTTGAAGGATCGGGTTGCGGTTGTGACGGGGGCCGCGCAGAACATCGGCAAGGCAATTGCCGTTGATCTGGCCGATCACGGTGCCGAGATCTGCCTGCTTGATGTCAACGGCCGGGAGGCGACGGCCGCGGCCGAAGAGATCAATGAACGTGGAGGACGGGCGGTTGCCTTTCAGGTCGATGTTTCGAATTTCGATGAGGTCATGGCGCTGGTTCCGAAGGTGCTCGACGCCTTCGACTCGGTTGATATCCTCGTGAACAACGCTGGGATCACACGGGACAACTTGCTGGCGCGCATGACCGAGGACGAGTGGGACGCCGTCATTCAGGTCAACCTCAAGGGGGCGTTCACCTGTTCTCGGGCCTTCTGCCGTCCCATGATCAAACAACGCCGGGGCCGGATCATCAGCATTTCTTCGGTGATTGGACTTGCGGGAAACGCCGGTCAGGGGAACTACGCGGCTTCGAAGGCGGGGATGATCGGTCTGACCAAGTCCATGGCCCGAGAACTGGCGCCCCGCGGGATCACGGTGAACGCCGTGGCGCCGGGATTCATCGATACGGCGATGACCCAGGCGTTGTCGGATGCGGTGAGAGAGGGGCTTCTGCGCCGTGTCTCCATTCCAAGACTCGGCGCCCCGGAAGATGTGGCCGCGGCCGTGACGTTTCTTGCGTCCGATCGCGCTTCCTACATGACGGGACAGGTGTTGAACGTGGACGGCGGTATGGTAATGTAGCGAGTGAGGAGCAATCCTGCGGAGCGAAGGGAGGGCACAAACAATATGGAACAGGCACAGTTGGAGCAGAAGATCAAGGAGATCGTCGTTGAGAGACTGGGGGTCGACGAGGCGAAGGTGACGAATGAGGCATCCTTCATCGACGACCTGGGCGCCGATTCGCTGGATACCGTCGAACTGGTAATGGCGTTTGAGGAATCGTTCGGCATTGAGATTCCCGATGAAGACGCCGAGAAAATGGTCACGGTGAAAGACGCGTTGAAATACCTGAACGAGCACGTGGACTAGCGGAACGAGCGCCGCGCGGCGCTCAACAGAGATCCGTGGGAGAGTCCGGATGAAGGAAAAGGGTACGAGAGTCGTGGTGACCGGATTGGGTGCGGTGACTCCGCTCGGTAACGACGTGACCGCTCTCTGGGAGGGGGTGTGCGCGGGACGGAGCGGGATCGCTCGAATCACGCGATTCGACCCTGGGCCGTTCTCCTCGCAAATCGCGGGGGAAGCGACCGAGTTCTCAGCCGAGGCGTGTTTCGACCGCAAGGAGATTCGCAAGACCGACCGATTCGCCCAATTGGGGATGGCGGCGTCGCTGGAGGCTTTCCGGGATGCCGGGCTGGACGGCGAGCGCCTGGTCCCGGAACGCGTCGGGGTTCTCATTGGCTCGGGCGTGGGTGGGTTGGAGACTATGGAACAGCAGCATTCCGTGTTGATCGAGCGCGGTCCCTCGAGAATCTCCCCCTATTTCATTACGATGATGATCATCAACGCCGTGTCGGGGCTGGTCTCTATCCGCCTGGGGGTCAAAGGGCCGAACGCGTCCACCGTAAGCGCGTGCGCGTCGGGAGCGCAGGCCCTGGGAGACGCCTTCAAGATTATCGAGCGGGGTCACGCGGACGTCATGGTCGCCGGCGGGGCGGAAGCTCCCATTACGAAAATGGCCGTCGGCGGATTCTGCTCGATGAAGGCCCTCTCGACACGGAATGACGATCCTGAGGCCGCCTCGCGGCCCTTCGACAAGGACCGGGACGGTTTCATCATTGCCGAGGGGGCCGGGATTGCGGTTCTCGAGTCGCTGGATCATGCTCTGGCTCGGGGCGCCAGGATTTACGCGGAGCTCGCCGGGTACGGATCGACGGGGGACGCGTTTCACCTGACGGCGCCTGCGCCGGAGGGGGAGGGCGCAGCGCGGTCGATGAAGGCGGCTATGGAAGATGGAGGGACAGGTGCGGATGGGATCGACTACATCAACGCCCACGGCACATCGACGAATCTCAACGACAAGCTGGAAACGGCGGCAATCAAGAGCGTGTTCGGTGATCGCGCGTACAAGATTCCCGTGAGCGCGACCAAGTCGATGATCGGCCATCTGCTGGGCGCTGCGGGAGCGGCCGAATTCATCGTTACCGCCCTGGCCGTTCGGGAAGGCCGGATTCCACCCACCATGAATCTTGAGAATCCGGATCCCGAGTGCGATCTGGACTACGTTCCGGGTCGATCGCCTCGGCAGGCAAGCGTTCGGGCGGCGTTGACGAACTCCCTGGGTTTCGGGGGGCACAACGTCACGCTGGCATTGAAGAGGTATTCGTCGTAATCACAACGCAGAGGAGTCGATACCCATCGGAGGCATCAGACATTGGCTTTCTCGGCTTTCGGGAAAGCGACCACGCGGAATCGAGCGCGAGCGAGCGAAGGTTCTCGAGATATTCGAGCGGAAGACCGGAATTCGGTTCGCGCGTTTGAATTTGCTGGACGAGGCACTGACCCATCGTTCGTTCTCGTCTAGGCTTCCGGATCGGGAGGTTCCCTCCAATCAAAGGCTCGAGTTCCTGGGGGATTCGGTCTTGGGCCTGGTGGTCAGCGAGGACCTGTATCAGGGCGAGCCTTTCTGGACGGAGGGGGACCTGACAAAGCGGAAATCGATTCTGGTATCCAAGACCATGTTGGCCGAGCGGGCCCGAGATCTGGAGGTGGGACGCTTCCTCCGGTTGAGCGAAGAGGAGATGGACGCAGGGGGGAGCGATCGGGACTCCGCTCTTGCGGACGCGCTCGAGGCCATCATCGGCGCGCTATACGTGGATGGGGGGTTGGATGCGGCCGCAGACTTTGTTGGAAGGCACCTGTTGGTGCCCGTTAGCTCGGTCGACGTGACCGACGAACACCCCAACTTCAAGAGCGAACTCCAGGAGCGAGTCCAGGCCGACTACCGCATCCATCCCCGCTATCGAGTGGTGAACACGGAAGGACCCGACCACGAGAAGATCTTCACCGTCGAAGTCTCGGTGGGCAAACGAGCGGTGGGAATGGGAACGGGCAAGAGCAAGAAAGAGGCGGAGCAGATGGCGGCCAGCGAGGCCCTCCGCCGTGCACCGTGGTTCGAGGAAGATTCCCCTCGTGAGCAGAGCGGCGTCTGAACTCCGGTTGAGACCGGAGGCCTCGGCGGTCGATGGTGGGAGAGGAGACGACGATGGCGCTCGTTTCGAGCAAAGAAATCCTGGAGAGGGCGCGGGCGGGCGGCTATGCCGTCGGTGCTTTCAACACGAACAACCTGGAGAGCACGCAGGCGATCATCTCGAGTGCACAGGAGCTCGGTGCTCCCGTGATGATTGCCACGTCGCAGTCCGCCATCGCGTACGCGGGTGGAGCGAATCTCCAGAGCATGGTCAACATGCTGGCGGATGCCGCCGACGTGCCGGTGGCTCTTCATCTGGACCACGGTACGGACCCGGATATCATTCGGAAGTGCATCGAATGGGGCTGGACCTCTATTATGATCGATGCATCCGCCAAGCCTTTCGAGGAGAACGTGGCCGCCACGAAGGAGATCGTGGATCGGGCCCACGCCAGAGACATTCCCGTGGAGGCCGAGATCGGGCAACTCAAGGGGATCGAGGACCAGATTCGAGTTGCGGAGGAGGAGGCACATCTGACGGATCCGGGTGAGGCCGAGCGCTTCGTTGCGGAGACGGGATGCGACTCCCTGGCCGTGGCCGTAGGAACCTCCCACGGCGCTTACAAGTTCAAGGGCCGTGGAAAACTGGCAATGGAGCGTTTGAAAGAAATCGCCGCGCGCGTATCCATCCCTCTTGTGCTCCACGGAGCTTCGGGTGTGCCGGCGGATGTGCTGGAACGGGCGGAACGTTTCGGGGCCAAGCTGCCCGGAGCCAAAGGCGTACCGGAGGAGGAGATTCGGGCGGCGGTCCAGCTGGGCATTTCGAAGATCAATATCGACACCGATCTTCGTCTCGCCTTCACGGGGGCGGTTCGAGAGGTGCTGGTGAGCCAACCGGAGGTGTTCGATCCGCGGAAGATCCTGGGGCCCGCCCGGGACGCGATCAAGGATGTTGTGAAAAGAAAAATGAGACTCTTCGGCTCGGAGGGCAAGGCCGCGTAGTGGAGATGTTGCAGGGACCGGAGCCTGGGGACCCGCATCATTCCGCCTGGCCGGGGGATGGAGGAGGAAACGATGGCAGTCAAACTGGGGATCAATGGGTTGGGCAGAATCGGGAAGCTGGTCCTGAGACTGAGCCGGACGTACGACGACGTCGAGGTCATGGGGATCAATGATATTACGGACACGCGGACCCTGGCGCACCTTCTCAAGTACGATTCGGTCCACGGCACCATGACCGAAGAGGTCGTCGGTGAGGAGGGGGCCATCCGAATCGATGGAGTTCCGATTCGGGTTACCCAAGAGCCCGATCCGGGCAAGCTCCCGTGGAAGAAGCTGGGCGTAGACGTCGTCATCGAATCGACCGGTCGCTTCCGCGACCGGGAATCCGCTTCGAGGCATCTGGCGGCCGGGGCCGGAAAGGTGATCATCTCCGCCCCGGGTAAGGACGTGGACGTCACCCTCTGTATGGGAGTCAACGACGCGGACTACGATGCATCGAAGCACAGGATCATCTCAACGGCCTCCTGCACAACGAACTGTCTGGCCCCGGCGGCGAAGATCCTGGATGACGAGTTCGGCATCGTCCACGGTCTCATGACGACCATTCACGCCTATACCAACGACCAGCACGTGCTCGATCTTCCCCACAAGGACCTTCGGCGCGCTCGGGCGGCCGCCGTGTCCATGATCCCCACGACGACGGGCGCCGCCAAGGCCATCGGTCTCGTGTTACCGACGCTCAAGGGAAAACTTGACGGAATGGCGGTGAGGGTGCCGACCTCGGACGGCTCGATCGTGGATCTGGTGGTTCAGGTGGAGAAGCCCGCCACGGCGGAGGCGGTCAACGCGAAGCTCAAAGCGGCGGCGGAAGGTCCCCTCAAGGGATTCCTCCGCTACACGGAGGACCCCATTGTCTCCGTGGACATCGTGGGCGACCGGCATTCGTCCATCGTCGATGGCCTGTCGACCAAGGTGATGGGCGACAAGATGATCAAGGTGTTGTGCTGGTATGATAACGAAATGGGATATGCGAACCGGATGGTGGATTGCAGCCGCATGATGGGCGGATAGGCCCGGCGGGGCGCGGAGGAGTCGGGTGGAACACGTGTACGAGGGAAAGATGACGCTGCGGGACGTGGATCTGACGGGGCGCCGCGTGCTGGTGCGTCTGGATCTGAACGTCCCGCTGGACAAGAGCGGGACGATTGCCGACGACACACGTATCCGGCGCTCCCTGCCGACGATTCGGTACATTCTGGACGCGGGCGGGAAGGCGGTGTTGATGTCCCATCTCGGGCGGCCCAAGGGCACACGCGCCGCCGAGTTTACTCTCCGGCCGGTCGCCGATCGGCTGGGGGATCTCCTGTCAACGGCCGTGCCCCTGGCGGAGGACTGCGTTGGGGAAGAGGTGGAGAAGCGCGTCGCTGGGATGGCGAATGGGGATGTTCTCCTGCTGGAGAACCTGCGATTTCACCCGGAAGAGGAAACCAACGACGACGGATTTGCCCGGCGGCTGGCGTCTCTCGGAGACGTCTATGTCAACGACGCCTTCGGAACCGCACATCGTGCTCACGCTTCGACGGCGGGAGTGACGGCGTTTCTGCCCATCGCGGTGGCCGGTTTTCTGATGGAGAAGGAAATCGAGTATCTGGGGCGTGCACTGGGAACGCCGAAGCGGCCCTTCCTGGCCATCTTGGGCGGGGCCAAGGTGTCCGGTAAGCTGGAGGTCGTGCAGAATCTCCTCGACCGCGTCGATGCGCTGCTTGTCGGAGGCGGGATGGCGTGCACGTTCCTCAAGGCGCGCGGGTTGGACGTGGGGGCCTCGCTGGTGGAAGAGGATCTCGTGGATGTGGCTCGCGAGACCCAGGAGGACGCAGAGCGCAAGGGAATAGCGATGCTGCTGCCCGTCGATGCCGTGATCGCCGAGAAAGTGGAAGCCGGCGCGGTGCAGAAACGCGTGCCCGTCGGGAATATCCCGCCGGGCTGGCGGATGTTGGACATCGGGCCTGAGACGGTGAAGATCTTTAGCGAAGCGATTGTCGGAGCGATGACGGTTGTCTGGAACGGCCCGATGCGCGTATTCGAAATCCCCGGCTTTTCGGACGGAACCGAGGCGGTTGCAAAGGCGATGGCATCCCTGGAAGGCAGAACGAGCATCGTCGGGGGAGGGGACTCCGTGGCGGCGGTCAACCGTCTGGGCCTGGAATCCCGAATGAGCCACGTCTCGACCGGCGGGGGCGCATCGCTTGAATTTCTGGAGGGCAAGGTCTTGCCCGGTATCGCCGCATTGAAAGATAAGGAATGACCGCTGCGGAATCTGTGGCTTGGGAGTTGCGTTCTTCTCGAATCCACGGAATCTGCGAAATCTGATTTCCGCATGGGTGAAGTCAAACGGGAGATTCACACATGAGTGTGGTTCGCAAGCCCATCATTGCCGGCAATTGGAAGATGCATATGACCACGGGCGAGGCGCGCGATCTGGCCGAACGTGTTCGGCGCGGCATGGGAGAGAGCGGGAGCGTCGATGTGGTGGTGTGTCCCCCGTTTCCTTCCCTGTCGGCGGTGAACGAAGTTGTCCGAGGGTCGTTGATTGCTCTCGGCGCTCAGGATATGTACTGGGAATCGGAGGGGGCGTTCACCGGGGAGGTTTCTCCGGGAATGCTCACAGACGCGGGGTGCCGATATGTGATCATCGGGCATTCGGAGCGGCGGGCGTACTTCGGGGAGACCAACGAGACGGTTCGGCGGAAATCGGCCGCTGCGCTGGAGGCGGGTCTCTGCCCCATCGTGTGCGTGGGAGAGAGGCTGGAAGAAAGGGAAAGGGGCATCGAACACGACGTGGTCCGGGGGCAGTTCGTGGGAGCCGTCGAGGGCAAGTCGGCCGATCAGATGGGTCAGCTGATCGTCGCGTATGAGCCCGTGTGGGCGATTGGAACGGGCAAGACCGCCACGGATGCGCAGGCGCAAGAAATGCACGCTTTCCTCCGCGGCCTGATGGAGGAGTCCTACGATCTGGAGACGGCCGAAAGGGCCCGCATTCAGTACGGCGGAAGCGTGAAGCCGGATAACGTCGCGGGGCTGATGACCCAGACCGATATCGATGGAGCTTTGGTGGGAGGGGCGAGTCTGAAAGCGGACGTGTTCCTGAGAATCCTGGATTTCCCCCGCTGATTCTGGTTGATTGAGCAGATGAGATTTGGTAGAGTCAGCCTATCGATAAGGCCGGGTACCAGAGATCGGGTGAAGCGTGAAGTCGGTCTTCGGGTGCTACGGCGTGGGGCCGGAATCCGCTCGCCCCTGGTTCCGCAAAGGATGGAGGGAAGTTTCGCATGATCGCCGTTTTGACGACCATTCATGTCCTGAACTGTGTGGCCCTGATTTTCGTCGTCCTCTTGCAGGCGGGTAGGGGAGCGGGTCTTGCCGGTGTTTTCGGCGCTTCCAGTGGTGGAGGTGGGGCCGTCTTCGGGGGGCGCGGGGCGGCCGACTTTCTGGGCAAAGCGACCGCGGTGTTGGCCATCGTCTTCATGCTGACGTCAGTGACGCTCTCGATTCTCTCCGGGAAGAAATCTATGCCCAAGAGTGTCTTGATGGAAGAAGCCCGCAGGGCCGTCGAACAGCAGCCCATGCTGCCCCCGCCCGGTGGTGAAGGGGTGATGGGTGGAGAGGAAGCCCAAGGGTTGCCGCCGCTCGACCTCGGAGGTTCGGGTCAGGAACAGGCCGGAGGGGAGACACCGCCTCCGCCTTCTCCTCAGTCGCAAACCGAAGGCAACTAGTATACTGCCCGGGTGGTGGAATTTGGTAGACACGTGCGCTTGAGGGGCGTATGGGTAACTCCGTGGGGGTTCAAATCCCCCCCCGGGCACCAGCCGCATCGACAAGGGGCCGCTTCGCGGCCCCTTTTGACGTGCGGCTGGTGGAGAGGTGAGAGGAGAGAGGCGAGAGGTGAAATCCCGGAGGGGCTGCCGCCTGGAGGGTACAAACCTCTCACCTCGGTCGCCTATCGGCTGTCACCTTTCGGGTTTTGGTCTGACCGCATCGACAAGGGGCCGCTTCGCGGCCCCTTTTGACGTGCGGCTGGCTTCTAATAACGAGATCCAGGAAAAACCTTTAACCTCTTGTTTATAGGTCGCATAGGTCGTATTGGTCCTATAGGACGTATGGACTGCCCCTTCCCATTTCTCCCGCCGTTCCCGTCGTTTTTTCAACATTTCACGAATTACTGAAATTACACTCTTGACGAATATGATCGAATTCGATAGACTGGGGGCAGAATGTAAAGGAGGGCCGGATGAAAGGGGAGCGGCAGATGGAGATGGGACGGTACGTCGAGCAGTGGGGTGTGCTCCTCGAGGTGATGGGCGGCAGCCGAGCGATGGGGAAGATCCTCGGGTGGCTGCTCATCTGTGAGCCGCCCGAGCAGACCGCGCGTCAGATCGCCGAGGGGGGCGGGATGAGCATTGCCTCCATCAGCACGGCGACCCGAGCTCTCATGCAGGCCGGGATGATCGAGCGGGTGCGCGCGCGGGGAGAGCGGAGCGCCCTGTTTCGCATTCGACCCGGAATGTGGGCCGATTTGCTGAAGAAGCGCATGTCCCATACGGGTACGATGCGTGACCTGGCGGAAAGGGGACAGGCGTTCCTGTCTTCGAACGATCGGGAGAGCGCTCTGCGGCTAAAGGAAATCCACAGCTACTGCAGCTTCATTGAGCGGGAAATGCCCGCGCTCGTCGAACGCTGGGAGGAGAGATGGAAGAAGGAGCGAGGCTAACGCGCACCCGTCACCGGATATCGGCTCCGGGACGAGTGGTGTTCATCCTGATTGTGGTCCTTTGTCTCTTGCGTCCCTGCGCTGCGGGAGGTGACCCGACGCTCGCTGAGCCCGATGTGGATCGGCTTCTCGAGCAATTCGACGCACTCTTCGAGTCATCGGGAACGGTGGGGCGGGTTGAGATTTCCATCGTCAAATCGGAGAAGACCCGGACCCTGCGGATGCGGATGTGGAGCCAGGGGGACGACCGGGCGCTGATCGTCGTTGAGTCACCGGCCCGGGACGCGGGGATGGCCACTCTCAGGGTGGGGAAGAACCTCTGGAATTACCTCCCGAAGATCTCCCGGACCATTCGGGTTCCGCCCTCGATGATGATGGGATCTTGGATGGGAAGCGATTTGACAAACGATGATATCGTCCGGGAGTCGTCCTTCAGGGATGACTATACATCTGAACTGATCGGTCCCTCGACGGAACCCCCGGGCTGGAAAGTGGGGCTGGACGCCCGGTCCGGCGCCGTGGGATTGTGGGACCGGATTGAGGTCGTATTCTCCTCTGAAAACGAACTGCCTGTCCAGTCGCAGTTCTTCGACCGGAAGGGACGTCTCTCCAGAACCATGCGCTTCGAAGATGTTCGGAAAGCCGGTGGACGCCTGATCCCCATGACGACCACGATCACCCCGGAGAGGGAGGACGGGCGCCGGACCGAGCTCCGATATCTGGATATCGACTTCGATGTAGAACTGGACGAGAGTATGTTCAGCCTATCCCAGCTCGAAAGAAATCGATAGAGGCAGGGGTCATGCACGCAAGCACTCTCAGGATCGCATGGCGCAACCTGGGGCGAAACCGCAAACGGGCGCTCCTGGCGATGCTGGCCATCGCGGTCGGACAACTGGCATTCCTGTTGACGGCCGCGCTGATGAACGGCTACGGAGAGAAATTCTTCGAGTCCGTCACGGGTCCCATGGTCGGACACATTCAGATCCACGCACCCGAGTGGCGCGAGAACCGATCGATCGATTTGACGATCGGAGATCTCGAAACCACCCTCGAAGCCCTGCGGAGTGATCCCGGAATCGACCGCGCGTCACCGCGGGTCTTCTGTCCGGTCCTGGCCGCACTGTCGGAAGAGGGCCTGACGGGAATAGTGGTCGGTGTGGAGCCCGAAACCGAATTCCACGAAATGGGACTGCTCTCAGGACAGGACCCTGCGGGCCATCTCGGCGACCATCGGGTGTTGGTGGGCTATGGCTTCGCCCGGAAACATGACATCGAGCCCGGGATGGAGCTGGCCCTCGTGGGGCAGGACATCGACGGTTCGATCGCGAACGATCTGTACACGGTCTCGGGAATCGTATTCACGCCGGTGGACGTGGTCAACAATCTCGGGCTGGTGATGTCCCTGGAGGATGCTCAGGAATTCCTGCGTTTGGAGGATGCCGCGCACGAGATCGTGATTCACGCTACGCAGCCGGATGATCTGATCTCGACCCGGGAGCGGCTGGCGGTTCTCCCCGCCCTCCGGGGAATGGAGGTCCTGGTGTGGCAGGACGTCGTCCCACAGCTCGTCGGGATGATCGGGATGATGGACTGGTACGCCCTGATCATCCTGATCATTGTATTCATCGCGGCTGCGGCCGGCATTGCCAACACCATGCTGATGTCAACGTTTGAACGCACGCACGAGTTCGGCATGTTGCTGTCGCTCGGATGTGGGCCGAGTCGCCTGTCCAGAATGATCCTGGTTGAGGCCGTATTCCTCGGACTCATCGGTGTGGCTGCGGGAACCGTCGTCGGGCTGGGCTTCGTACTGGCAACCTCGGGGACGGGGATCGACTACGCGGCGCTGGGCGGGAGCGACCAGTCGTATGACGTGGCATTCGGCGGTCTGCATCTGTCTTCGCACGTGTATCCGAGAATTCGCGCGCTCGATATTTTGGCCGGTGTATCGGCCGTGCTTCTGACATCGTTCGTTTCCGTGATCTGGCCGGTGCTCCATATCTCGCGACTGGAGCCCATGGAGGCACTGAGACAGTGAGAGTTTCGCTGACGGTCAAGCTGGCGTTCCGCACGCTGGGCCGGAATCCGCGCCGGACCCTTCTCTCAGTGGTCGGCATCGGTGTCGGGTGCGCCGTGGTTCTGTTCCTCACAGGGTTCATGCGGGGCGGCAGTGAGATGCGGCTCCGGGCCATCTCGCAGAGCGGGATGGGACATATGCGGATCGCACCTCCAGAGTGGGAACAGACACGGGACGACAAGCTCCGTCTCCAGGAGTGGCAGGCTGAATTGGACGCGGCGCGGGCCACGGAGGCGGTCCGGGTGGCCGCTCCGCATGCGCGAAGCATGGCGCTTCTGGCGTTCGGCACGCGGGTGGCGGGCGTTGTGATGCTCGGAGTGGATCCGGAAGCGGAGCTGGCATTCAGCCGCGTGGCGGGCGCGGTCACCGAAGGCCGGTACCTGGAATCCGGCGATCGGGATGTGACCGTCATTGGAGGGAGCATTGCCGAGCGCCTCGACGTGGAGCTGGGGGATGATCTGTTTCTGACCGTCGTCAACAGCGAAGGCGAAATGGAATACGCTATGCTCCGGATTGTCGGTGTCATCCGCACGGGCAGCAGCGACCTGGATGCGACCATCTGCCACGTGACCCTCGACGATGTTGAACGTCTGACGGGTCTCGAGGGTGCTGGGGAGATTACCATCACCGTAGACGATACGCGACGGATAGAAGAGACAGCGTTGCGATTGAGTTCGGCGGCCCGCGGCGACGATGTGGTGCTGACCTGGCAGGTGATCGTTCCGGCCCAGGGTGGAGATGCAGCCAGCGACCGGGCGTTCTCGAATCTGCTGATCGGGATTGTCGTCGTTGTGGTGACGCTTGGAATCATGAGCGCGCAGCTGACGGCGATCCTTGAACGGAAGCGGGAAATTGCGGTTCTGATGGCACTCGGAATGAAGGGAACGGAGGTCATCCGGATGGTGGTGCTCGAGGCGGCAGTCCTGGGGATTCTGGGGACATTCGCCGGCCTGTTGCTGGGTGCGTTCCCGGTCTACTATACGGCAACCGAGGGATTCAATTTCGCGGCGATCATGGGAGACGACCTCAATATCGGCGGCGTTCTCGTCGATCCGGTGGTGTACGCGGATATGGGGGTCTGGATGCTTCCGTACACGGCGGCCGTGGCGCTGCTGTCGGCCGTCCTGGCGTCTTTCTATCCGGCCTGGTACGCGATGAAGACGGATCCCACGTCGGCGTTGAGTCTGAGGGAAGCCTAGGTTGAAAGCCGGACAGACATGGGACAAGGAACGAGGGCGAGGAACGAGGGAGTGGGCGACAATGAACAGCGCGTTGGTAGAAGCCAGGAAGGTCACGAAAGATTTCCGGACCGGTGAGATCGTGGTCCATGCACTGAGGGGACTGGATCTGGCCATCCGCGAGGGAGACTTCATGTCCGTCGTGGGTCCGAGCGGAAGTGGGAAGACGACGCTTCTCAATCTGATCGGCGCGCTGGATGTGCCGACGGACGGGGATGTGCGGGTGTTCGACCGGGATCTGGCGTCTCTTTCGCGGCGAAGCCGGGCGGATCTGCGCCTGAGGTCACTCGGATTCGTGTTCCAGGCCTACAATCTGATTCCTGTGCTGACGGCGCTGGAGAACGTCGAGTTTGTTCTGGAGCTCCAGGGCATGGGCGAGGAACGGCGTGGGCGGGCGATGTCGGTCCTGGC